>MDTD01152684.1_pt1 | contig 18934 bp, 7 predicted proteins | sample 811221 | NCBI WGS metagenome assembly MDTD01 (sample SAMN05326646, study PRJNA326480) | marine metagenome | isolation source: seawater | place: Pacific Ocean: South West | collected 2011 | reverse complement strand
GAGTTATTACCATCACCGCATTCATTTTCGGTCTGGACGATCGGTTTTTCTGGAAAAGCGGTCCTGGTACTCTGCACGGCACCTTTACCACACCACTGATAACCGATGCCTGCTGTGTAATGGTAAGCCCGCTCATCGGTCAGAATGGTATGGGCCCAGTTGGCATAATCTTCCAAACCAACACGGCTCAATTCCCAGCCCAGGACCGTACCGACTTCGATGGTACCAGCCCAGATTTCACATGGCACTTTTTCTTTTTCGAAGAGAGGCCCGATATAATTCCTGATAAAGTCACGCATCTGGGTGCCCGTCCATAAGCAGGAAGGAAATTTCTGGTTGGAGCGGGGCTCATTCTGGATATGAACCTGACCAATCGTTATCCCTTCAGCGGCATAGGCCTCAACAAACTTTTTGAAGTAGAGGGCGTAAGCATTCAGTATGGGCTCTTCCCAACGCAGGGTCCCGAAATTATACGCTTTGGGATATTTCATCCAGATGGGAGGGGACCATGGCGAAGCAAAGAGTAAGATCTTTGGATTTACGCTTAGCGCTTCCTTGATATACGGGATCAGATAGCGGTGATCCCGACTGATATCAAAATGCTCCTGGTGAATATCTTCATCGACTTCGCTGTGGCTGTACCATTCCAATGAATAGTCGTTGGCACCAATAGGGAGACGACACACACTGAAGTCACAACCCTCTTCGGCAAAGAGCGCGTTATATACCCTGGCCCGGTTTTCAGGAGAAAGTCGAGTGATCACGTCATAACCCATCTCGTTGAAGCAGCCGCCAAAACCTTTAATCGACTGGTCGAACCGATCCGTAATGGTCAAGCTGTTAAATGACGGACTGGATGCTTCAGAAAGGGTGTAATCCTGCCAGAAATGGCCGTCTTGTGAAAGTGTTACTTTCATTCAGGTTCCTTTACTTCAAGGAGTATCATTCGGTAATCATGCGGGGAAATGGTTATAACCATAGTGCCACTTTCTCCGTTTGGCATTAACTCCATAGGCAGATCAACTGGAAATTTTTTTGATTCGGGCCCTGACGCTTCGGGGGGCGGCAAGCATCTGGTAACAAAACAATTATCGTTTCCTGTGAGTGCTTAATTATGCAGTTTTTGTCGTTTTAATATAGTATTGCGAAATTGACGCATTTTATCGATATTAAATTTGATGAATGAGAAAACGCCGCATTTTTGTCCTCAGATTCTCAGCATCATCAGAGAGCAACTCATGTCAATAACATGTCCTTCATCTCGCCTAAACGAACAACTTATCGTGTTGCCAAGCTTGCCACAGTCCTTAATGAGGATCAGTTTAGATAGGAATCGCAAGATCCAATCGTATACATGGTGAACGGGTGAAGCTCTGCAGGTCTCCTTCCCAAACTTGATATCAAAAAGTAACTTTTATATGTTTTTGGTTGCTTATTTAATTATATCTCATATTGATAAATGATTACTTTAACAAGCGGGACGCATTATGGGTGACGAGCAAAAACTTCAAGCTGGCTTTGCCTATTCGAGGATGGTTCAAGATATTCTGAGCGGCATTAAGAGCGGTGAGCTCAAAACAGGACAACGTATTCAAAGTGAAACCGTTCTGCGTAAACAGTATGGTATCAGTATCAGTTCGGTTAAGCGCGGTCTGGGAGAACTCGTCGAACAGGGAATCCTGCGCCGCCAGCGGGGCAGTGGCACGTTTGTTGCCAGTGTCGGTGCAATGGCCCCGAATCGCGTTGTGCGTCGTGATACCATCGGTGTGATCCGAATGATGGACTTCTGGCGTTATCATCCGTTTTTCTCGGAATTGGATAAAGGGGTAATGGCAGGCCTTGCCCGGCATGGATGGCAGATAACAGAACTTTGCTCTGACATTTCTGCTCCACGGGACGGAAACGAAATCAGTTATCGTCAGGTCAGCCTTGATAAACTGCACTCAGAGATTGTGCAGCGACCCGAACTGGCTGGTGTGTTGTGCATCCATGGTGATAGGAAATACCTTTCAGTCGTTGATGAATTGAAGTTACCACTGGTATGTACCAATCATGGCGAACGTGGTTCGGTTTCCTATGACTGGGATAGTGAGCGTGAGCGTCTTTTTCGCATCGCACTACGTGAAGGAGCGCGTGATTTATTGGTTGTGGGAGCCGAATCGGAGAAGGAGCTTCAAACCGCCTGTCAACGTGCCACTGGAGCGCTTGGCATTTCACGGAGCAACGTGCGCATGCGAATACTTCCCTGTACGAAATCCAGGCGTGGTCTTATTCTCAGTAAACAGGCCCATGATCTTGTCATTCAAGCGTTTTCCGAGTCAGCATCTTACGATGCAATTCTTATTACCGGAGATTTTGAAGCGGTGGGCGCAGTAGAAGCATTGACGCAACTTCCACGCTCTCTCTGGCAGGACTGCCTGGTGGTCGCCTCTCTGAACAAAGAAACCCGTTTGCCTGCTCAAATACCGATGATTGCCTTGATGATTGACGGCTATGCCTGTGGCATCGCTCTTGCGGAGATGATGCATAACCTGGTGACCGTTAGCGACAATTACGCCTTCTCTCAGGTCATCAGTTGCACAGAAGTCAGTTGGTGTGAGAAGGAAAGCGACAAAAGCTGACACCTTTATTCATTATGAAATGAGGACGGCCATGCACCACAATAGAACATGTCGATTTTCCCTGATCGAACTTCTTGTGGTCGTGGCAGTTATTGCTATTCTGGTATCAATCCTTCTCCCTGCACTTGGGAAAGCCAGGAGTAAAGCACGCGCCATCAGTTGCATAAACAATGTGAAACAACTCGGCCTGGCCATGGCTATGTATGCTGACGACAGTGATGGACAGCTTGCCAAGCGTGACTATGGCCGAAAGAATGGCTCGTGGAAAAGTTTCGCGCAGAGTGTGGCCAATGATCGTCCGATTGGGGATTCCCTTAAGATTGTTAATCATGGAGCCTGGATGGTAGGGGGATATGCCAGTGGTGGGGTATATTTCTGTCCCGCAGAACGTATTCATGTAGAAGATAGCGGGAATTGGCCGACATGGTCGCAAAGAAAAACATGGATGCGCGAAGATTGGGCAGAAGTCTTTCGTTCCGATGCGCAATCTGGTAGTACTGCATCATTTACCGCGGCAAATACCACTGGCTACCAGTTGAATCGTATTCTGATCCCCGGTTATTCATGGGGAAACAGCGTGCTGGAAAACCACCCGGCAGGCAGTGGTTACACGATGGCACGTTTGGAGCCGACCTATCCGATATTGACTGATCATCGCGGTGGTGGTGGCAATGGCTTGATCTATTCAGCACATCACAGTTCAGCCTTCACAGTTCTCCGTGGCGATGGAGGCGTCCTGCATATCTCGACCAGAGAGATTGTTCAGGGGGCTTATACCGCTGGTGTGTATGCCCCCCATATCAAGTTGGCCGCAGGTGGTATCCTGCCCGACAACCCCTTGGAAGATCCTGCTGACTGGGATCGCCAGTGGCGCAGAGGCAGTCAGAACTCCGAGCTCTGGAACGCTATTTACGGCGCCCTTAGCGAATAGTTCCAACTGCCGTCGCCACATTTGTAAGTTGATTCAGAAATCAATCTGAACAGATTGACCGGCAGGAACAGTCACTGTCTTATTCAGAGCCTTACGACCGATGATCGCTTTCGGTGTGCGAATTGCGGTGGTGATATCCTTATTCGTTGGATTCGTGACCTGAACAGAACCGCTGTTTTCATTCCATTCCGAGGTAAATGATAGGTAGAGATCGGCGTGATCGGCCAATAGCAGATCACCAAAGTAGAAGCGCTGTGACTTGCTAATGTCCAGAATACCACGGCCAACTCCCTCGAAGTTAGAGAACGAGGTAATCTTACCAGACTCCGCATCCCAGAATCCCACTGGCCTCCGACTGTTGCAGCCATGCAAGATCAGTGGGACATTTGGCAGGTAGGGATCAGTGGCTTTGGTCAACTCACCGACCATGCCCCCATTTATTGCCTCTACGTGTATCTCCCAGGCAATTTTCTTCATTGCACCTTGCTGGAGTTCAAGAGTAAATGGAACTTCGCCATCGAATCCGAAGGTTGATCTGGCTTTATCGGCAAGTTTCGGATCAATCTGGAGCCAACTGCACTGGAAACGTGTGCCAGGTTTTACTTTTCCTTTGGGGGCCGCAACCCCCACATTGCCAGCAAAGTCGACGCGCAATGGTGTCAGAGCCAGAGTGTCGGCGGCTACACCTCCCGCTGGAAGATCAATGAATCCTCCACTGGCAAGCGTGCCACGGACAACCTGGTCCGAAACTGGATCGGCATAGACATAACTGATGGGCTCAGAAGGCTGATTTCGTCTTTGTTTCTTCGGCGTGATCTTCTTGACGATTGGCCAGACATGCCCTTCTGGATTCAATTCCTCACGGGTCGTGATGTCGGCAATATATTGTTTGTAGCGTCTTCCCAGGCTGACAAATCTGAGCTTGGCTTGATACTCGGGAATGGGCAGATCATGCCACATGGGGGTATTGTCACCCCGAAAGCGATTGCCGTCCGGCACCCAAGTGCTTTCATAGAGATTTTCATGCACAAAAGCACCATTGCTGTTCATCACGAATTGCAGCTTGGGGCAGTGCATCTCAGCCAGTTGGACACCGGGAAGTTCTATCGTTCCTCCTTTAGTCACGGTCTTACAGGTATAGCTGATATCGCTCCAGTTCAGAGGTGAAAACCAGTTCTGTCTGTCGGTACAACGGATAACAGTATAGCGCCCTCTGTTCACTCGCATCTGTGACACATAGGCCTCCCCTCCTGCAACGTCAGTCAGATGCGTAATAAGCCAACGTTCCGCAGCATAATCTCCACTGAATGTAAGGTCGACCTCATTGGCATCTGGCTTGAATTGACGATACGTGCCGAACTGATCAAAAACCCGAACCTCTTTGAGTTGAGCTTCACTGTGCGCCTTGAGTCGAGCAGTCCAAACCATGTCAGCCACATGCTTCTTGTGCAGATCATCAACCATGGGTCCACTGCTCACATAATAACGCATGGGTTCCCCTCCAAATGTCGCATGCCCTTGGCGAAAGTACCAGGCAGCCATGTCCGGTTGGTCAGCATTAATATAGTTTTGCATACCTGTTGCAACTGCGGTCGTCAGATCATCTGGGGAATCAACTTCATGAACGGTGACGGGAATTGGCTGAGACGAGTTGAAGGCTTGCCATTTCCAGGCAAAAATCCCATCATCAACCTCCTTGCCATCTTTATAGGTTTTAATTGCGACGCCGGGACAGGCTACATAAAGCTCAGGAGATAAAGCGCCTTGATCGCCTCGCACTTTGGCATGATGAGCAGGACGGGAGACAATGGGCAAGGTATCGCCCATGCCCAACAGCATATGCCCCGTCCAGTACATTTTCTTGTGATCATCGGTCAGGATATGTGTGCGAATCGGGAGTGTATGACCCACAACCAGAAAACGATCACCAAGATCAGAAAGGATATCCAGTCCCGGTAGCAGGTAGACCTGATCATCACTGGCCTTTTTACAGGCATCGACAAATTCAGTCCAGCGTGGGATATCCACATCTTCCAGAGTTTCGGTAAAGCAGACGACATCGTAACCAGCCTTCCGGGCAGCACTCGCCCATTCTTCAGGAGAGCCTTTCCCGCTACTCATTGCGCTGCGTGCTCCCACAAGAATGCGCATGGGTCTCACCTTCTCCGGATTCATCATTGGATCCTTTGATCCCCATCGAGAAGCGATAACCTTTTCGGGGCTGATCTTTTTGGCTTCTCCAGCGCTTATGCCACTTTCAGAATTGTACCCACCCCATGAAGCCTTGATTGACGGTTGCGAGAGCCAGCGGTAGGTATTATCCAGCAGGATATGCATATCGCTCGGTACAAGCTCTTTGTCTGTGAAGGTCTGAACCGGTTGCGGATCTGGATTTCGCTTAGTCTTCTTAGGAGAGTATGGTTCGCGTCGGGTATTGCCGTACTCCATGGCGATACCATCAACAACAGCAAAATTAGCTTCAGCAAATTTTCCCGTCTTCGAGTATGTCAAATAATAGAGATGGTATGCCCCGATCCCGCAGATGGCGACACGTCCTTTGCCAAAATCTCGTACCATGAAAAGGGATGGATTATTGGGCATATTTTCCGCTGGGTACCACTTTGCAGCAGGATCATAGACAGTCCCACGCAGCCAGTAACTGCCTCCTTCCGGCTCTGCATTGACAATTGATGTCCATGTACTGTCACGGCTAAACAAAGGAATGGTGGTGTAGTTATCATCCCAGCGAGTGGCATAAGCCGGATACCAGATGCGGTTGACACTGGTGGCAACTGGATGATCCGCGATTGCTTCAGTCCAGCTATAAAGAACGGGAAAGACATTCAGGATTTTGTCTGGCACAAACCGACGTGTCTCATCTCTCACAACAGCACATTCTGTCCATGCACCATAACGGCTGAAGAGATCCTGCAGAGATTCAGTCGTTCGCATGCAGAGTTCCTCAAGAGATGGAACGATGAGCAGACCACCACCTGCTTCCACATAATTCTGGAGAACATCAAGATTCTTGCGTATTGTGATCATATACTCGCCACTACGCCAGTTTGTATGATCAAAGTAGCCACCACCCAGGTATGGACTGGGGCTGAGATAAATGACCGTATTGAACTGTTTGAGATAGTCCAGACTCAAGGGGCGCCATTCGCCAACAACCGGAGCCTGATCTTTTTCTTCCAGACCTGTCGGGCCAAGAATAGTCACGCGATAACCACGCTCTTCAAGCTTGGTCAAATACTCTTGATCAAGGATGGGTTGGTGGCCAAAGTTCATTTCACAATGACCACGATAAATGAGCAGATCGATAGGGCCGCCATTCTTTCCGCCACTGGACACATCCGGCAACTGTGCTGGACTATGCAAAAACGCAGAAAAAAGAAAAGTGAAGATAAGGAGGACATAAGTTCTGGGATTTCCAGATTGCATGCCTGAATTGTAGTTTTTAGAACGAAGGTGGTGAGTTGTATTCATATCTGAAATCCATATTGCGTTGAGTGTTCATTTACCGATTGAGCGACGGAATCCGGGAATGAAAAAGCCGGCCTTGAGTGCTGTATTCTCCATCAATATCAAATCGGAGATTCCAATGCATATGTTGATCAAAATATACATCACGCTTATCGTCTATGGTGATCGCAAGTGCGGTCGCCTGCCAAGGTGTCAGTTTCTTGCCATTGCATCGTACATCAAGAATTTCCAGTTTCAGATCCGGTGCAGTCTCCCCTGAGAATGGAGCGATCACCGTGACAAGAATGCCACTCCCCTTGGTTGTCAGGCTATGCATGAGATGGTCAGGATTGTCACTGTGCTCATCTGGATATGGGTTGGGTTCCACAGTGACAGTTAACCCGGGAGCGGCTGCACAAATGACGCCAGCCTTCGGGGCTGAATCTGCGAGTTCACTAAAGGCTATTGTCTGTTGAGGCTTGCTTTGCGTTACAGGCGTTGGCAAGTGGAAGTGCTGCACATAGTCATGCTCCCGTGCCTCATCACTGGCCGTAAATCTGTCAACCACAATCCAATACTCTCCACGCAAGTAAAAAATCTTCCTTCGATGCGCAGGGATACTGGGATCGCGCAGTTCGTAGGCGTCATGGACACCGCTGAAATATGCGTATTCAGGTTCTTTGACCCAACGTTCAATTTCTGGGATGACCCGATTGCCCCGCCGCCATTGGTTCTGAATAATCAATGCATCCATACCATTGACTGTTGCGGCATTGTGTGCTGCCGTTCCAATACGCCAATGACGTTCAGGGGAGTTGTCGTATCGGCCACAGCTGTTGTCCAGCAAGATGGGCTGACCTTTGGCATAAGCAGTGAAGCCAAATATGTCCGCATGGTCATGGCTGGCGCCACGTACGCCCATACTGCCTGCGTCAATGCACATCCAATCTGCAGTGGGTGTCCAGTTTTCCCGCATGATATAATAGTGCGAATCAGGCAATTCTGTATCAACTGTTGCAGGTTCCTTCTCCTTCAAATCATTGTAGGCATCCGTGTAGTCAGTTTGGAGAATATGCATGCTCGCTTTGCCTCCTCGATCTGGAAGTCTCTCGGCAACAAATTTTGACTCCGGAATCTGGTAGCGTCCTGCCAGTCGCTCAAGGGTGAAGAAATAGGGCCCCTCCTTGTACGAGTTCCTGAATCCATCCCCGATATGCGGGATGCCCCCATCTGGAGCAATCAGCTTCCAGGGAACATGTGCCATCTGGGCAAGGCGGTCTTTGGCTTCTGCATTCAATGCAAGACCGTGAAGGTCTGCAATGTAGGCGATTTTATCAGCAAGGTCTGCCATGCCGAAATGATAACCACTTCGTTCACGACTGAAACCATCGGACTTGAACAGCGTTGTGATTTCATGATTGAAATAATCTGGCGCAAAGGTCTGAAACTGTTCAACCGCCTTCAACTCTGGAAAATAGAGACCTGCTTTCCACAAACCGCTTAAGGTATGCAACCACCAGTTGTGCCCAGCATTTCCAAGCATGTTTTCATCCCATGTCCTTGCCCATTCCCATTCTGTGGGTGCCTGCTTTGTCAGCCAGGCAAGCATGTAGACCACATACTCATCGGGACAATTTTCCATCGCCCAGCATTGTTCCAGGCTGTGTACGATCCCCGCTGTCGTCCCCCAAACCACGGGGGTCGCACCCGGTGGGGTAGTGCCTAGTTTCCGTGCCTGTGCGAGAAATATATCCGCAGACGCTCCAACATGGAGTGTCTTTGTATCTACCTTGCAAAGTCCAATGCGCCGTGTCCGCTTCACTTCAATCAAGTCAAGGAGTTCAGCACGGCACTGGCGACGCTCCTCTTCAGTGGCTCCATTGCGGATACGCAGCACATCTGCAGCCGAATAACCGATGACTGGCTTCTCTCGGTTGCGAAGGTGCTGCACAAAGCTGATAGCAATTGCACGCGCCAGATCATCAGTCAGGGCGTCACTGGTAGGCTTGATGGCCTGCAGTTCCGGTCGTGCCCAGTCGACTTCCATAATAAGCTGCCTGCTTGCCCAGTTCATCCAGATGCGATCTTTTTCCATCGTGACCGCTTCCTTGTCTACTATTTGCTGCGAGCTGGCCAGGTTGCAGGCGAATAGCCACACCAGGGCACATTGGCAGATCACAACAGGCCCTCGATGATTTCGTCGGTGGAATGAAGCTGATTGAGTCATTGGAATCCTCTTTTGAAATAATTCTACCTGCGCACCAATGGAGACGCATTTTTCTATGATAATAACTTAGATATTAATTTCATATAAGTCAATATAAAAAGGATTGAATAAGTCTTAAATGGAATATAGAGTCATCTCCAGTACAACAGAGCGCACCTTCAAATCAGGAGTTACCCATGAGCCAGCAGTGCAACACCAGCAATGAAACGCCAACAGGATGGAACTTGGAAGAGAAATGTCTTTATGTGAACTTGCCTGGTGTGAACTTGCAGTTCCCACTGGAATCAGGAAATCTTCTTGGTCTCGGTTGTGTCACTATCCTTGGGATACAGCAGCGGCAGGACGAGGTTTTACTGAAGCCTTTGTTTCGTTCACTGAAAGGTATCAACTTCAACCGGTTCACTCTGGAAGCAGTCGAAACCACTGTAGATGAAGTGCATATCCGTACCCTTGCCCACGGAGTACGGGAACATGAGACGCCTTATGGTGATCAGTACAGTGGTCATGTATTCAATGCGGAATGCAGTACGATCCCTGTTGTGGCTGAATTCACATGGATTCTGCGTTCTGAAAAGGTTCAGATAGGTGGTCTTGAATACAAAGGCTTTTCATATGCCTGGCGTTTTTCCTCGGAAACCGAAGCCATTCATCGTCTTGTCTGCCAGGCAACCTGGGAGATCGGTGGTCGGGCAGTCGGAAATACTATCCTCTCCCAGGGACAAGTCACGCCTGCAGTCTACACGGCCACTCTGGAAAACCACTTCACCAGCGCCTGCCTGCAGTCACTCCAGCGCTTTAATGATCCCACCGCAATGTCGTTTCAGTTTGTGCCACGCTGGGGGGCTCAGCAGTGTTTTGATTTCCTGTCCCACAAAAAAGGAACTCTGGTCGGATTCTGGCCGGACAAGCATGACACGCGGAGCTTTTTACAAAAAAATCCAGGTGAAGACGTCATCTTCATAATCGATGCCATGCATTGGAAGGCATCTAAAACTGTTACCACTACGCGAAAATGCATCGTCTTCGCCCCCAGTGAAAGCGACGGTATGCCTGTGCACATACATAGGAATCGCTGGTACGAAGCATACGAATATTGTACAGGAAACGTGCGCAATCTATATGGCATCAAAAAATCTCGTCCTCTTCCCGAGCGAATGGTCGGCTACAAACAACGGCTCAACGACGATGGAAGCTTTGAGTTTCTTGTGGGCTCAGACTGGGTACCGGCCAACGAATGGTTGCCGGCAATCGCGGACAAGTTGCTGCCTTCATATAAAGAGCAGGGCATACGCCGCGTTATAACGGAACCCATTGTCGAAAGCGATCCCACTCAAAGGGGGCGTTTGACGAAACTCTCCCATAGTGGCCTGCACACCGATCTCAATATCGGCTCCGTCTGTTGTGTTCATCGCTATCGACCCGCTGATTTCTTTGGCGGAATGGAAGCCTGGAGTTACTTCTGCAACAAAGCCCACGCCCTTGGATTGGAGGTGGGCCATTGGATCGGCCCGCACCTTGCCTATCATGCCCCGATATTGAAGCAGAATCCAGATTGGTTGCTGCACGGTTTTAACACCATTGTTGACGCCGGTGGATACCCCAATTATATGCTGGCTTGTGTCAACTGGAATACACCGGTTAGGCAATGGATCTTTGATGATCTCATCGCCATGAGAGATGCTGGCGGACTCGACTATGTGTGGTTTGATTCGCTCGCAAACCTCGGCATGCTGCCAATCGACTACTCACGTGAAATGCAGACCAATACTGACGCATTGATGGAATTCATAGCCGACTTGCAGGGAGCTGGAATTGCTCATATTTCAGTGGAGGGCATGTCCCCGGTCGCCATGAGTGGTGCTCACATCATGGACCATGAACCGAACCATGACGGCGGTGTTCAGTGGATTGCAGGGCAGAACTCATGGCTCTGGTATGAAGGAAACGAGGACCTTCTGATTCACCAACAACCTCGGATGTGGGTGCACAAAAGTCGAACCCTGGAAAATGTCAGACAACGTTTATTCCGCTGCCTGGCCAACGCCTGTGTGCCGGAGTTGCACAAATACGCCAACGAACCATGGTTTGCCGACCTGACAGATGCTTATCTGTCAGTTGAACACCATCTGGTCCACCGCCGGTTACTGCCAGACCAGCAAGGCGTGGAATGGTCGGGAAATGGCTCTACGCTCCTTTTCGCCTACCATGAGAGTACCTATAACCTTCCGGTGGGAGCGACTGCAACCTGTTGGCAAAACGGCGATTTCCAGGCCGTAGAGCACTCGGATGTGCTGCACACCGACCCATATGCGATCTATCGAATCGACTGATTCATGGCTATAGGCGACCGATTCTGCCAGGGATGCGGTATTCATGTGGAAATTAGACCACATTTGGATAAGCTGGCAAACCAGGGATTCCTCCGCACATGACAGCGGCAACCAACGATTTGAGGTTGCCAGCTCATTTTGTCGCAGGTATATAGGTGGAAGTATTAATTGGATATTTTTAAAATAAAGTTGTTGATTTAAAGATATTTATTTCATATCATTAAAGTATTGAAGTGGGCATGGAGACATGTCTCACCAGTCCGCGCCAACAAGGCTGAGATCTGTCCCCCGGATGACATCCACTCGACCCGCTCAAAAACACTCACATTCAAAATGAGGAAATACCCGTGCAAAGCCAAATCACACGCAATCGGAACGAGAGCAAGACTGTTCGCCATTGCCATCGCTCTGTGATCAGGCCGAATGAGCCCCACCAAATGCACCTGATGCCTCGCACTTCTGACGGCGATGCCAGTCGATCTGGAGTTCGTCTGTTCACGCTCATTGAACTTTTAGTAGTTGTGGCGATTATAGCCATTCTTGCTTCGCTTCTTCTTCCTGCTCTGACCAAAGCGAGGAATAAAGCTCGAGTCATTGGTTGTGTAAGTAACGTCAAGCAACTGGGCATGGGCATGGCGATGTATGCGGATGACAATGATGGGCAGCTGGCCAAGTATGATTATGGCCGGAAAAACGGTTCATGGGCCGGCTTTGCTCAGAGTGTCGCCAACGACCGACCCATTGGTGATCCCCTGAAAATTGTCAATCATGGCGCATGGATGGTTGGAGGTTATGCCAGTGGTGGTGTCTACTTCTGTCCAGGTGATCATGTCTTTGCTGAAGATGGTGGCAATTGGCCATCCTGGGGATATCGCAAGCAGTTAATGCGTGAAGATTGGGCAGAGGTCTTTCGCTCTAATGCGCAGTCCGGCAATGGCGCTTTTTTTACTTCCGCCAATACCACTGGTTACCAGCTGAATCGTATCGTTGTTCCTGGTTATGAATGGGGTAACAGCGAGATGCAGACTTCCCCGCCCAAGAGTGGATACACGATGGCACGTTTGGCCCCGAATTTTCCGGTGTTGGCAGATCATCGGGGTGGAGGAGGGAATGGTTTGGTCTATTCCGCTCATGACAGCACTGGCTTCACTGTTCTTCGCGGTGATGGTGGAGTTCTCCATATGCCTAACAGAGATATCGTCCAAGGTGCATACACACCCGGAGTTTACGCTCCTCATATCAAGTTGGCCGCCGGTGGATTTCTTCCTGAAAACCCGCTTGAAGACCCAGCCGCCTGGGATAGGCAGTGGCGAAGAGCCAGTCATAATTCTGAGCTTTGGAATGCCATCTACGGTGCCCTGAGCAAATAAACTGGAAATTGATGGCCGAACCTCCCGATAAGGTGAGAGGCTATCGGTTTTCCATGGCTTGCTCCGATTTTGGCAAGTTGCCTGTCTGTATATCAATAACCTCTCTTCGGTCGTGTTGTGTCCTTGGAAGAGAAGGTTGCGCCACGACTCGTCTTGATAATCCCCCATAACTCCATAGGAGACCTTCAATGAAATCATCATTTCGCCTCGTTGTCAGGATGATCCTGCTGACACAGTTGGCACTGTGTCTGGGAAGCCGATGCCTGGCACGACAACAGGAAGCTGGCGTCGAGTTCAATGGCCCATATGCAAGTTGGGTGAGTGTGACCACCTTTGGTGCTGTTGGCGATGGTATCGCCGATGACACGACAGCCATTCAGGATGCATTGAACAGCATGAAGACCGGTACGGGTGAAAATCATGTGATTTATTTTCCCTCCGGTACGTATCGCATTACCGAAACCATTGAATTTCCAGACAGGACACTGTCAAACGGGCTTTTTGGAAAATTGATTATCGGTGAAGAACCGCAGACGACAGCCCTGCTGTGGGATGGTGCACCGGGCGGCGACATGTTCTGGTTGGCAGGACATATCCACACACGACTGGCAAGGTTGACCTTTGATGGGGATGACAGTGCCGGTATTGGGCTTCGAGTTGAGCGTGATGGTTATTTCGGGCTCTGGTCTACCTATGTCCAGATCAACGATTGTATTTTTCGCGGGAGTGATTATGGCATTTATAATACGAACCGCAGTGGCGCACATGCCATGGATGATGGCTATTCCATCCTTCGCTGCACGTTTGAAGGGATAACTCAGGCAGGTATTCGGATTGATGCCGGCAATGCCTATAACTACTGGGTACGGCACTGTCTGTTTACGGATTGTCAGGTTGGGGTCTATAATACCTACGGCGATTTTTATGTGATGCAGTCCCGTTTTGAGCGTACCATTGATACAGATATCAGAGCCCGTGCGCACCGTGCTGGAGGAATTCGGGATAATGTATCCGTAGATTCCAATCAGTTTCTTGAGCTTACAAGTGGACAATATGTGGTAAAGGGTAACCGTGTTTTAGACCTGGCTGGGACTATCGCTATAGATTTTATTCCACAGTATTCATACACCGGGCTCATGGCTATGGATAACGTGTTTCATGCAGACCACGCCTTTGACGCCATACAGGTGCAGAACTCTATTTTGTCTTCGGCTCCGATCGCATGTATTGATAATACATATGCCGATACCGGTACTCTGGATATCCAGACAGCGAACCCACTGCTTTCGGGCAATACGTCGGTGAGTGCAGCTTCGATTGATCAGACCATTCCCGTGTTACCTGCACATCCTCCGGTTGTGACACGACCGATTATTGAAGTGATACCGGGTGATGATGTACAGACTAAGATCAATCAGGCGGTTACCATCGCCCAGAACACCCCAGGCGAACGGCCTGTTGTTCACCTGGCTGGCGGCACATATAACATTAATGATACCATCACGATCCCGGCCAATCTGCCGATCAAGGTTGTTGGCGACGGTGCCAAATCCATCATGACCTGGAATGGCGTCCGCTCATCGGTCAAGCCTCTCTTTCTGCTTGAAGGCCCCAGTCGAGTTACCATGCAGGATGTCTCCTTCAAGCATGGAAAGAAAGTAGGTGATATCTTCAAATCTCCGATTGCAGACATTCTTATCGATCAGGCCGATCAGGTCGATGCCCGTGTTTATACCCAGAACAGTTGGTTGTCTGGCTTATTTGCGGACAGACTGGTAAATGCAAACATTGACATGGTAGACTACTACAGTTCCAACTACGGCGGCTGGCTATTCACAACCCTGAAAGCTGTCGGAGCTCCGACTGCCAGTACTTCTCGCATTGCGATGTTCGGTGGCGCCTGTATTGGTGATCAGGTCTTTGCCCATGTCGTTGATGGTGGGCAGATCATGATGCAGGACTTCTGGCACGAAGAGAACGATCCGATGGAACATCCATGGATATTGGCTGAAGGCGAAGGCTATCAACCCGGTATTGTCAGTGTGGAAAGCGGCTATATCTATCAGAAAAGTCGTGATCCGATCCTTCATGCTCGTGGTTATGACGGCACTTTCTCCCTGCTTGCCAACTACTTCGGCGGCAACTCCAATGAAATTGAAATCGTAGGGCCCTCTGCATATACCGATATCTTCAATCTTCTGGGTGGAGCTGAGATTGACGAGAAAAACACCAATGAGCCAGGTTATGTTTTTTCCTATAATCTGAAAGAGTCAGACGATACAACTACTCTTCAGGACTTTGATGATTTCAAGGACTGGTATTCCGATCTTGTACCGGACATGATTCTTGATGAAAAAGCCGCAGGCGTAACGGATGTCCGTCTGCATCGTATCATGGCCTACTATCAGAACGGCTGGGGGGTCTGGGTACGACCAGATGCGCATGATGACACCAATCCAGGAGTCAGCGTAAAGGCTTCTATCTGGGATGCCTATGACTATAACAATTCCTATGGTCGCTTCACCTTCACTCGAGATACGACCGACACGGCATGGACGGTCGACTTTGTGACCGAAGGTGCCACAAACCTCCAGCAATCTTTGGGCACATCAATCACATTTCCCATTGGAGTTGCTGAGGTTGATCTGGATGTTATCCCTATTGAGGACGGGGTCTTTACCGGTGACCGCAGTATCGAATTGAAGATCGTGTCCGGCACCGGGTACTCCATCGGCGTACCTAGACAGAGTGAGCGTGATCGGATTGTGATCCATGATACTGATAAGGAACAGAAGGTCTGGTTTACCAGCGATGCTGCCACCATCAGCGAGAGTGCAAATGCCCCGGAAGGGCAGACTACGACCATCACATTTAACCGGGATTTGCCCTATCGGGATATTCTGGTTCAGTATGCGATCGGTGGTACTGCATCAGCAGGTGATATTATCCAGACACTGAGTGGTGCCATCACCATCCCTGATGGCGAGTACAGTGTCACTCTCACGCTTGAGGCACTTGATGATACTCTCCACGAACCGAGCAATGATCTTGTCCTGACGGTGCAAGCTGGCACAGGTTATGATCTTCATCCTGACCGTTTCACGACAACCACGGTTACCATTCTGGATGACGATCTGATAGACGTTGATCTGGAAGAAGCCAGCGATACGCAGTTTATCATCACCCGTAATGGTACTGAAGGAACCTTTGAAGTTCCCTATCGCCTCACTGCAAATGGTGAGATCTATGAGGGCATTGTGTATTTTGTAGATGGTTATGACGAAGCATATGTGATCCTCCCTCAGGAAACCTGGCAATGGACCGGACCAATCACCGTAACTCTCCTTCCATTTACCGGCAGTTCACTTGCCACATTGACCATTCCAGATAATGCTGGTCGCTACTGGTGGGCTGTGACACCGACAAACGTACTGGCGATTGACCTCGAACTGTCACAATGGACCGCTCAGGGAACGACCGCAGGAGATGCTGTTTTTGCCCATGTTCATCAGGCTCCAGTTGATTGGTTACCCGCTAATACACCTAACAATGCCACCTCTGTGGCCTATGATTCCGTGGATGACCGTCTCTGGGTGATGGTAGCCTTCAGTAGTGTCAATGATGATGATCAGATCCTCTGGCGTATTGAAGATGTCAGTTCGGCGACGCCGACATTTGTCCAGCATGCAAATTTTGGTATTGTTGCTAGCGGAAAAGCATTTGAGATACAACTCGACGCCAATCGTGATGTTCTGGTAAAACATGGTGGCAGTGGCAGTCTGAAATACGTTGCGCATGTCAAACTGGATGGTACGGTTGATTCGGCTGGTAGTCTGGATGTGATCTCATATTCGCCAACATCTGATGGTGGGATCTGGGCTTCCACCAAAACCAATCTTGGCCAACCCGGTCTGATCTACTGGGCAGATGTTGACGATTTCCCATCCGGTGCAGGCGTTCAGGTCATCCCTGAATTTGGGGGAAACATCTCTGCCGTAGGTGCCATGCCGGAACTCGTGGCTGGAGTTCTGGGTTTTACTCAGACCGTGGCCTATGCCAAGGAGTTTGCCCTGGTTGATCTTGTGGATACCCAAGGTCTGATTGGTGTGATCGGAGAACTGAAAACCGCCTACACTGGCGCAAGTACGCGTATCAACTGGGATCCTTCTGGACGTGTCTGGATACGTCCGCAGGAAAATCATACCAGTGGTGTCAGCATTGATCCTGCCGAGGTTAATCCGCCTGTTATCAGTTATACTCCCTTTCGTTATGACTCAAAGTTCAGCTTTGACAATGACTATCTATATCTGCAGAGCCAGAATACGACGACGCTTCAGCGGTTGGGATATGAGAGCACTGCCTATGAACATATTCAGTTCAAATACCAGGGAACGGATCTGCTTCTGAATGCAGATGGTGATCCCACCGGATACCATTGGTACCGACTGACCCACCAGCCTGAATTGCCGGAAATCACATTGAGTGGATCGTCTTCTCCTTCCACTGGCAATCTGATTGATGTGCAGTTGTCTGAAGTCAGCGTGACCCAATTTGAGATCACACGTAATGGCACATCCGGTGCACTGGACGTTCCTTACCGACTCACAGCAGGTGGTGAACTGTATGAGGATGTTGTGACAATAGCGGATACTCAGAGTGATGTCACCGTAACCCTTTCAGCTCTCACTCAAAGCTGGACCGGGCCGATTACGGTGTCTCTGCTGCCTTTCCCAAACAGCACACTTACCCAATTGCCTGTGCCGGACCAGGCCAGCAGATACTGGTGGGCTGTCACGCTGGACAGCGTTGTGGCCATTGACCTCAAGGACTCCCAGTGGACGGCACAGGGTACAACGGCAGGACAGCCAGAGATTGTGATTGAGCATGCAGCTCCGGTTGACTGGCTGCCGTCTGACACACCCTCAAACGCCACATCAGTGGCCTATGATCCGATCGATGACCGTCTTTGGGTGCTTGTCGCTTTCAGCAGTGTCAACGATCATGACCAGGTACTCTGGCGAATAGAGAATGTGAGCACACCAAATCCGACATTTATCGAGCATGCAAATTTCGGCTCCGTTAATAATGGGAAAGGCTTTGAAATTCAGCTCGCTGCCAATCGAGATGTTCTCCTGAGATATGGTGGGACCGGAAATTCAAAATACGCCACCCATGTCTACATGGACGGTACCTACAACTCTGTTAAAGGACTTGATGTCCTTTCCTTCTCTCCATCACCCGAAGGAGGGGTCTGGGCTGCGATATCTCCAAACCTGAACAGGCCGGGAATGATCTACTGGGATGATGTAGACGATTTCCCATCGGAAGATGGTCTTCAGGTGATCAATACCTTCGGTGCTTATACCTGCGCGGTCGGTTCCATGCCAGCACTGGTCAGTAATACCATAGGTGTCATCGGGAAAGTGACATATTCAGAGGATTTTGCCCTCGTAGATCTCATTGATACATTGGGAACTCTCGCACAAATCGGATCGCTCAATACGACCTATCCGGCTGGCAGTACCCGTATATACTGGGATCCACTTGGACACATATGGGTACGTCCTCGTGATAACCATACATCAGGAGTTCACATGAACTCGCTGGATGCAACCCCCACCGAAGTCAGCAATAGTCAGTTTGTGTATTCATCAAGGATCACCTTTGATAATGACTATGTCTATTTGCATAAGGAAAATAATGCAACCCTGCAACGCATGGCACTGGATGGTACAACCTACGAGCACATCGAGTTTGAATACCAGAATTCCCCACTGTTGCGGAATGCAGATGGCGATCCCACCGGGTATAATTGGTATCGCTTGACCCAGCAACCTGAATTACCTCATATTGAGCTGCCAGGAAACTAAATTCAAACATAATAAGGTCACAGTATGCTGTGACCTTATTCTGTTTACAGCCATCTTAGAAGGTTGTTCAGTTCAGACTCGGGTTACTTCGCAATTCAGATAGCGTTCCAGAGCTTCACT
>MDTD01000641.1_pt1 | contig 18935 bp, 23 predicted proteins | sample 811221 | NCBI WGS metagenome assembly MDTD01 (sample SAMN05326646, study PRJNA326480) | marine metagenome | isolation source: seawater | place: Pacific Ocean: South West | collected 2011 | reverse complement strand
GCTAAATCTGAAAACGAATTAGACGAACAAATTTTTAATAAATAGGAATAATATGGAAAGTTTTATTATTGGCCCAATGACTCCTTGGGGTCCTGTTGTAACTGGCTTAATAGGCCTAGTTTTTGCTTTTGTTTTGTATGGATTGATTATGAAATATCCTGCTGGCAAAGATTCTGTAGTTAAGATCGGAGATCAGATCCATCTAGGAGCTAAAGTCTTCATGTTCACTGAATACAAAATTTTAACGCCAGTGGTTATAGCTTTAGTAATAGCTTGTGGTTTTTCTCCACTTGGTTGGGATACCGCAACCGCAATAGCAGTTGGAGCATTATCTTCAGCAATTGCAGGATTTATAGGTATGTACTCAGCAACACAAGCTAACGTAAGAACCGCAACCGCAGCAGAAGAGTCAGGGCAAGAGCAAGCTCTATCAATTTCATTTTTTGGTGGTTCAATAATGGGTTTATGTGTTGCTTCTATGGGTTTAGTTGGCCTAGGCGGACTTTATTTTTATTTCAGTGGAGTCATAGAAGATCCTAATGAACTTGCCAAAGCATTAGAAGGTTTTGGTGTAGGAGCATCCGCAGTGGCATTATTTTCAAGAGTTGGAGGCGGCATTTATACTAAGAGTGCTGACGTCGGTGCTGATCTTGTTGGAAAAATAGAAGCCGGCATACCCGAAGATGATCCAAGAAATCCAGGCGTGATTGCTGATAATGTTGGAGATAATGTTGGAGATATTGCTGGCATGGGTTCAGATATTTTTGAATCATATTGTGGAGCAATGATTGCTTCCATTGCTATTGCTGCAACTATGGGCAATAGCGATCTAATGTTTTTACCTTTGTGGCTTGCTGCCTCAGGATTATTCTGTTCTTTGCTAGGTATAGGAATTGTAAGAACCCAAGTTTCTAGATCACCCGCGGTTGCACTAAGATGGGGTACTTTCTTATCGCCAGTTGTATTTTTACTTTTTGCTGGTCTAAGCATTTACTACTCACCAAATATAGAAATGAAATATTTTTATTCAGTTTTAACTGGTGCTATTGGCGGTATTCTAATTGGACTAATTACAGAATATTATACGGGTGGAGATACTGAGAATTCACCAGTTGGCAAAATAGCCAAGTCAGGAGAAACAGGCCCTGCTACAGTAATGATTTCTGGTTTAAGTGTAGGTATGCAGTCAGTTGTATTGCCTTTATTTGTTATTGCAGGAATTGTAGGCCTATCTACACATTTTTCTGGACTTTATGGAGTAGGAATAGCAGCAGTAGGAATGCTATCAACTGTCGGTATTACTATGGCAATTGATGCTTACGGCCCAGTAGCAGATAACGCTGGTGGGATTGCTGAAATGAGCGGCATGAAAAGTGAAGTTAGAGAAATTACAGACTCGCTCGATGAATTAGGAAACACAACAGCAGCAATAGGTAAAGGTTTTGCTATTGGAGCAGCAGCTCTTGCAGCCCTTGCAATTATAGCAGCGTATATGCTTGCAACTGGTGTAGAATCTCTTTCTTTAGATGATCCTAAAGTCTTAATGGGAATGTTCATCGGCGGCTCAATTCCATTTTTAGTCTCTTCAATAACTATGACTGCAGTTGGCGATGCGGCTTTTGAAATGATTGAAGAAATTAGAAGACAATTCAGAGAAATACCAGGGTTGCTTGAAGGTAAAGCTGAACCAGATAATGCAAAGTGTGTAGATATAGCTACAAAAGCAGCTTTAAATAAGATGTTATTACCAGGAGCAATTGCAATTGGTTCTCCAGTCGCTGTTGGTTTTATTTTAGGTCCAGTTGTTTTAGGCGGTATGTTAGCAGGAGCTCTATTAGGGTGTGTTTTAATGGCATTAATGATGGCTAATGCTGGTGGCGCTTGGGATAACGCTAAAAAGTTTATTGAGAAAGGTAATTTTGGTGGCAAAGGTACAGATACTCATGCAGCTACAGTTGTGGGCGATACAGTTGGAGATCCATTTAAAGACACTTCAGGCCCATCCATGAACATTCTTATCAATGTGATGGCTATTGTGAGTCTTGTAATAGCCCCTCTTCTATAAACTTATTTTAGAATTAGAACGGACTGCTTGAGATGGCAGTCCTTTTTTTTATATAGTAAGTAAGATGAGAATATCTTTATTATTATTATTTAGTTTCTTTACACAAGCAGATATGGATTATATTTGTGATGTTACTTTATACGGTCGAGATGATAGTTCTGAACAAGTACTAAAACAGATTAAAGGTCTAGATTGTCAAAGAAATAATATTTTGAGCATTCGTCTTGATTTAGCAGTAAGCATGTCTTCAGATAAAATTGATCTTTTTGCCGGACAATTTTGTAGATTTGATAGACAAATTCTAACAACTAAATCTACGCTCTCTTGTGTTTTATATAGTCCAAATGGCAGAGAATTTTATTAAAACAAAAAGCTAATTAATAGAGTTCCTGTTTTAAACATATATACTTTATTAAGAGAAAACTTATGAAAAACTTCTTTATTATTTTAAGTTTAATTATCATCGCAGGGTGTTCTTCAGCTCAAAAAGCATCTGAAGTTAATTCGACAAGAGTTTCTATTGCACCATATTTACAAATGGACTGTAAATCACTTGCAACTGAGCAAACAAGCCTTGTTCGAGAAGCCGAAATTCTTGGAGCGTTAGTTGATCAAGAATATAGTTCAGATAAAAATGCAGAACTTGTGGCTTGGGTGCTGTTTACACCAGCACTACTATTGATGGATGGTAATGCTGAGTCTGCTGCAGAACTTGCTAGTATTAAAGGACAATTAGAAGCTGTTCAGGAAGCACAAAAAATTAACAACTGCATTTTATAATTTTTTAATAAAAAAGCTTATTAAATTAAACATCTGATAGTTCAAGATGAGCAGGAAACCATCTTTCCACTATCTTTTTTTGTTGTTCAATTGGCATTCTAATAACTTGATTAGCTATTCTATCTGCTTTTTCTTGCAGCTTTTTATTGGCAAGTAGATCAAAGAAAGTAAAACTTGGTAATCCTGTTTGTGATAATCCAAGAATATCTCCCGGACCTCTTAATTTAAGATCCTCTTCAGCAATAATGAAACCATCGGATGTTTCTGAAATAATCTTTAATCTTTGTTTAGCCAATTCAGTTAAATTGTCGCTATGCATTAAAATGCAGAAGCTATCTTTTGTGCCTCTTCCTACTCGACCCCTTAATTGATGTAGTTGAGCCAATCCAAATCTTTCAGAATTTTCAATTACCATAATATTTGCATCTGGAACATCTATACCAACCTCAATTACAGTAGTTGCTAATAAAATTTTTGTTTTTTTACTTTTAAAATCTTGAAGTATTTTCTGTTTATTACTATCTTTCATTTTCCCATGAATAATCTCATAATCATTTTCATTAAATTCTTTGCTTAGAAGCTTCTTTAAATCTTCTATACCAATTAATTCACTCTCACTCTCATCAATCAGTGGACATACCCAGTAAACTTGAGAATTTTTACTTATAGCACTTTTTATTCTCTTAATTAGAGCATCTCTTCTATTGTTAGGTAATGTACTAGTGACAATCGGTATTCTATTTGGCGGTAAAGATCTGATTGTTGAAACATCTAAGCCTGATAAAACAGTCATTGCCATAGTTCTTGGAATGGGAGTGGCCGATAGCAACAATTGATGAGGATACTCAGCAGCCTTTTCCTTTAGTTTTAACCTTTGGCTAACACCAAATCTATGTTGTTCATCATAAATCACTAAAGATAAATTCTCGTAAGAAACATCATCTTGAAAAACTGCATGAGTACCTATTATTATTTTAGCTTCACCAGCCAAAATTCTTTCGTATTTAATTTTTCTATCTTTAGCCGGAATTTTTGATGTAAGAATTTCAACTTGAGTATTGCTACCAAACCAATCAATAAAATTTAGATAGTGTTGATTAGCCAAAATTGTTGTAGGAGCAAGAACAGCTACTTGTTTCTCAGCGGCTACTACATTAGCAGCAATTAATGCTGCTACAATAGTTTTACCAGAACCTACATCACCTTGTAGAAGTCTAAGCATTGGAGTTCCAAGTGCTAAATCTTTAGATATCTCATTGAATGCATTCTTTTGATCATCTGTTAGCTTAAATGGAAGATTATTAAGTATTTTTTTAGCTAATGAGCTATTTTCAAATATATTGGCAACTCTATTTTTGTTCTGTTCTTTTATAGAAAGATAGCTAATTTTATTGGCTATAATTTCCTCTAAACCAATTCTTTTTCTTGCAGCTGACTCTCCGCCTATTAGATAATCATTAATATCACTATTTGGATTAGGATTATGTATGTCAATAATAGATTTATTAAGACTATCTAATTCACTACTTGGCAAATAATCTGGAACCTCTATTTTCCCTTCTTCAATTAAAGTAACTGCTTCTTGAACTATTTTTCGAACTTTCTGATGTGTTATTCCTTTAGTAAGAGAATATCTTGGTAGTATCTGAGGTTTAAAATCTTTATTCGAAACAACCTCATATTCTGGATGTACAGTTTCTAAACCATATCTGCCTAATCTCCCTGTGCCAGAAATTTGCAATTCAGCCCCTTCTTTAAAAATATTTCTCAAGCCAGGGAAGTAGTAAAAGAATCTAATGTAAATATGACCAGTATCATCTTTTAATTTAACTAATAACATTTTTCTTGGCACAAAGGTTTGGGAAACTTTTTCAACAAATCCACGAATAACAAAATCTTCTTCAGGAATAAGGTCTGCTATTTGTTTAAGTTTTGTCCTGTCTTGATAACCTATTGGAAAATGAAACAATAAATCTTCTACTGTTTTAATGCCTAATCTAAGAAGGGATTGAGATAGCTTCTCTCCTACACCCTTTATTGATGTAACTAATAATGATGAGGCATCAATCTTTTGATCTGAGGACATATGTATTTATTATATATATGTCTGATTTTAATTTTGGAGGAGTTCAAATTTTTTATGCGCAGTATGACAGGTTTTAGTGAATCTACACTAATAAAAGATGAAGTTGAATTTAAATGTATATCAAAATCACTCAATAGTAGATTCCTAGAAATAAATGTAAAGCTTCCAATTAATCTAAAAAGTCATGAAGGTTGGATCAGAGAATATGTCAAAAAAAACTTTAATAGAGGAAAGATTGATATAGATGTATTTTTTACTTCTCCACCTAAAGAGCAGTTAAAAATATCTGATAGTTTTCTCAAACTTGTTAAAGAGAGTGAATTAAGAATAAAAAAACATGGATTTGATGTTGCATCCTCGACTTATTCAGAACTCTTAAAGATTAGAGACTCAATACAAAAAGATTATGTATTGAAGGAGTCGTCTTTAAGAGATTTAGTTAAAAGATCATTAGTTAGGTTAAGAAAAACAAGAGAGATAGAAGGTAAAGCAACTAAAGCTGACTTAGAAAGGCTTATTGCCAGCATGATTAAATCAATAAAATCTATAAAAAAAATGGAAAAAACTAATTCAAAACAGATTCACAACAAGCTAAAGAGATTCAAAGTAGAACTAAATATAGAAAAAAAGGATATTAATTTTTCTGAAGCATTTGCAACTTTAAATAAGGGAGATATAAATGAAGAGATAGTTAGATTTAATTCACATCTTGATCTCGTTACAAAATTGATAAGGTCAAATAAAGCAATTGGAAAAAAATTAGATTTTTACACACAGGAGATGCAAAGAGAGGCAAATACTATTAGTTCAAAAGCATTGATCGCTCAAATTAAGAATGAATCAGTAGAATTAAAGGGATTGATTGAAATGGTTAAGGAGCATGCACAGAATGTCGAATAGTTTAGCTAAAAATTTATTTATTGTTACAGCTCCATCTGGTGCAGGTAAAACTACTCTAATTAAGAACATTCTTAAATTTGCTGAAACTAATGATCAAAAGGTCTTTATGTCTATTTCACATACAACACGAACACCAAGAGATGGAGAAAAGGACGGAACAGATTACCTATTTCTTACTGAAAGTGAATTTAAATCCAACGTAGACCAAGGTGTGTATGTTGAGCATGCGTTAGTGCATGGTAATCTATACGGAACACCAAAAACAGCAATAGATGAACATTTAGAAAATGGCTATAAAGTCCTATTGGAAATTGATTGGCAAGGTGCAATGGAAATTTTAAAGGCTTACCCTGATGCTCAAAGTATTTTCATATCTCCACCTTCAGTTGAAGAATTACGTAAAAGATTAAAGAATAGAAATTTAGATTCTGATGAAGTTATAGCAAAAAGAATTGAAGGAGCAAAACTGGAAATGGAAAAATCTTCTGAATTTAAATATGAAATTATTAATAATTCACTTGAAACAGCGCTCAAAAACCTTTTAAATATCATCTTCAGAGAAAAGCATGGCTAGAATAACAGTAGAAGATTGTCTTGAGAAGGTTGAAAGTAGATTTGACCTTGTACTTAAAGCAGCAGATAGAGCACGAGATTTAATATCGACTAGTGCTGAGCCTTTGATTGAAACTGAAAATGATAAACCTACTATAATCGCATTGCGAGAAATAGCTGACGGTGTTCTAGATGAGGATTATGTGCCTCCCTCTAATGACGAAGATGATGACACTGATGAAGTTTTTCTTGATAATGAAGATGAGGGGTAGTTTATTTTTTGTTTGACTCTTTAAATATATTCAAAAAACCAGAAAACTCACAACTTACTGAAAGTTTAGATAAGTTGTCTAAAGACTATTTGAGTCGATCTGCAAGTGAAAAAATAAAAAAGGCAATAAATTTTGCTAATAGAGCTCATGAAGGCCAATTTCGTAAAAGTGGTGAACCTTTTATTACTCACCCCATAAATGTTGGAATGATTTTAGCTTCCTTAAAAATGGATGCAGATACAGTCATAGCTGGACTACTTCATGATGTTGTGGAAGATTGCGATATACCACTTGATAAAGTTAAAAATAAATTTGGAAATAATGTGGCCCAATTAGTTGATGGTGTAACCAAATTACTTCAATTAGATGAAAAAATGAAAGATCAAAGCCAGGCTGAACATTTTCAGAAGATGGCTCTAGCTACTGCAGAGGATGTAAGGGTAGTAATAATTAAGCTAGCAGATCGATTACATAACTTAAAAACAATTGAACATTTACCTCGTGATAAACAAGTTAAAAAATGTAGAGAGACCTTTGACTTATATGCCCCATTAGCTCATCAAATTGGCATGCATAAAATGGCAATTGAACTTGAAGACTGCTCATTTAAAACTTTACATCCAATAAGATATAAATTGATTCAAGATGCTCTTGAAAAAAATAATTTAGATAAAAAAACATTAATTTCTAGAGTAAAGAGATCCTTAAATTCAAAATTTAAGAATAATGAAATAAAAGCAAAAATCACCGGCAGAGAAAAGCGTGTATTTAGTATTTATCAAAAAATCAAAAAGAAAAAATTTTCATTTGCCGATGTTTATGATGTTTTTGCGTTTAGAGTTTTGGTAAATAATGGAGAGGATTGTTATAAAGCTTTAGGACTAATACATAATATCTTCACTCCTCTAACTGGAAGATTCAAAGATTACATAGCAGTTCCTAAAATGAATGGTTATCAAGCGCTCCATACTGTGGTTATGACTTTTGATGGCGTGCCGATGGAAGTGCAAATACAAACATCAGCAATGGAAACGTTTGCAAATTATGGAATTGCATCACATGGACTTTATAAAACAAAAGTAAGTGATAGCTTAATTGAATCTAAATCAAGACAGCTTGTACAAAGACTTGTTGATACAAACAATAGGTCATCGTCTTCTATTGAATTTATGGAAAGTCTTAAAACTGATTTAAAAGGTAAGGAAGTTTATGTTTTTGCGCCTAATGGAAGAATTTTTTCTCTTAAGAGAGGATCAACACCAATTGATTACGCATATTCAATACATACATCTTTAGGAAATTATTGTTTATCTTGCGAAGTTGATAAAAAAATGGTGCCTCTATCAACAAGCTTAGAAAGCGGACAAACAGTGGAAATAATAAAAAGCAAAAAGAAGACTGTAAATCCAGCTTGGTTAAATTTTGTTGTTTCATCTAGAGCAATCATTGAGATTAAAAAAGAATTAAAAAAGATGAAAATAAGTGATGCAAGAATCCTAGGTAAAGATTTGCTAGAGGATTCTTTACTGGAATCAGGTATTGAATTAAGAGAATATCCATCAGAAAAACTTAAAAGTGTTTTTGATTTACTTGGAGTAAGGTCCTTAAACCAATTATTAGTTGATATTGGCTCAGGAAGAAGAACAAGCAATATTGTTTCTCAAAGCTTTACAGAAAGTTTATCTAATAAAAAGAATGATTCTTTCTCTCAACTAAAGATTGGCTCATCAAAAAAATATGGAGCAATAAAATTTCCAGAATGTTGTTATCCGATATCTGGAGACCCTTGTTTAGCTGTTCATAATGAATCAGGCATCACCATACATAGAAATGAATGCCAAAATTTAAAAAACTTTCTTAATAAGCCTGGAAAATGCTCTGATGTTTTATGGGAAAAATCAGACGACTCTGAATTTTTAACTGCTTTGATTCTAACACTCAAAAATGAGCCTGGAGCTCTAGCAGATATATCGAAAATTATTTCAAAAAATGGCTCAAATATTCAAGCTGTAGCAACAAAAATGCTTGATGAAAACTTTACTGAGTTAACAACTAAACTAGTAGTCAAAAACATTGAACATTTAGAGTTGATAAAATCTCAGCTAAAAAATAATAAAACAGTAACTAACATTGTGAGACAGCAGGCATGAATAAAATATCGACAGTAAGTGAGTTAGAGAAACAGTTCTTAGAATCTTTATTTGATTCTGCTTTAGATATTAAAAATTCTTGGCCAAACATTGAGCAGATAGGGACTGGGAAGACAGTTTGTTTGTTGTTTTGGGAGCCAAGTACAAGGACTAAATTATCTTTTGAGCATGCAGCAAAGTCCTTGGGTTTTAAAGTCATTGATTTTTCTCCTTCAAGCTCTTCTATTGCCAAAGGAGAATCTCTTGAAGATACTATAAAAACACTGCTAGCTTTAAAGGTTGATGGATTTATTATCAGACACCCACAGGATAAGATTTCATTAAAAATACAAGACTTATTACCTGAAGAAATATTTTTTATTAATGCTGGTGATGGAAGCTATGCTCATCCATCTCAAGCGTTACTTGATGTTTTTACAATGAGAGAAAAATGCGAGGATTTGAGTAAATTAAAGGTTGCAGCTATTGGAGATATCAAACATTGTAGAATCATTGCCTCCCAAGTAGAGATTTTAAATAAGCTTGGGTGTAATGATGTAAAATTTTATGGACCAAAAGATCTTTTAAACAACAATTTAACACCTTGCTCAAGTGAAATTACAGATGGCTGTTTAGCAGATAGAGATATTCTTTATATAATTAGAGTTAAACATGAAAGATTAAAAGAAAATGAATCTATTGATATGGATCACTTTAAATCAACATATCAAATCAATGAATCTTTTTTAGAAAAAACAAAATTCAAAGGCTCAATTATGCATCCAGGACCAATAAATATTGATTTAGAAATATCTCAAGATGTTGCAATATCGGAAAAATCACTTATTTTGAATCAAGTGGAAAATGGTCTTTACACTCGTGCTGCATTATTGCAGATCATAACTTAGAAATAGTTTTATTATTAAAGTTTTATCAGACCAAGCTCAGGATTATAAAGAGTACTTTTTATTTATTCATTCTGTCTCAAAATTAATAACTATTTTTGAACCGTAGATAAGTTCATTTAGATTGGCTGAGCTTAACATTTCATCTGTTAAGTTAATCCTAAACCTATTTTTAGCGACATCTTTTATATTTATAGAATGACCACTGATTGAAACTTCTTTTTTTTCAGCAATGAGGCTAGAAAGGTCTTCACTAATCTCAATTAAAATATCTTTCGAGTTTTCTAAAATTACTACCTCTTTTACTACGCCTTTTATCTCAACCATCTTTTCCTCTAAATTTTGATCTGTAGTTTTTAATACGTTCAAGATCTTCTAAGCTGATGAGGTTTTCAGCACTTAATAACCCATCTAATGAAATGATCTCATAGATATTAATACCATCTTTTCTTAACTCAGCAGAGGCCATTAAATCTGAATATTTTCCTTTCTCTTGCCTATCTAAAGCTACAAGTGCTCCAGCAATTTGTACATCATAGATAGCCAGAATATTTAGAGCCTCTCTAACTGCCATACCTGAAGAAATCACATCATCTATAATAAGAACTTTACCCTCCGGCTTTGCTCCAATAATAGAACCTCCCTCTCCATGGTCCTTTACTTCTTTGCGGTTAAAGCATACAGGTTTTTTTAATTTTGCTGCTAATAAGGACCCAAGAAATATTCCTTTGTAAGCTGGACCAAAAATCATATCAAAATTAATACCGGAATCTTTAATTTTTTCTGCCATAATTTCAGTCAACTCTTCTAAGTTGCCATTTTGAAGAAAAGAGGCAGAATTAAAAAAATAAGGACTATTTCTGCCAGATTTTAAAGTGAAATTTCCAAGCTTGAATGCTCCTGACTCTATAGCTAAGTTTAAGAATTTTTCTTGATAATCTTTCACTCGTTTTTAATTACTTCTTTCTGCAGTAAAAATAGATCTTTAAGACCATCCTCTGCTAAATTAACTAGGTCTTTGAACTGTTCTTTGGTAAAAGCTTTTTCTTCTCCTGTCCCCTGGACTTCAATTAGTTCAAGCGATTCATTCATCACAATATTAACGTCACATTGAGCACTACTGTCTTCTTCATAATCAAGGTCTAAAAGAAGTTCATCTTTACAAATTCCAACACTTATAGCCGCAACAAGATTATTAATTGCATTTTCTTTTTCGATTTTTTTAAGAGCTTTATGAAGTGCCACAGTTGCACCAGTTATCGATGCCGTTCTAGTTCCTCCATCAGCCTGAATAACATCACAATCAACTGTAATCGTATAACCCATAAGTTTTTCAAGATTTACAGCTTGGCGTAATGATCTGCCAATTAATCGTTGTATTTCCATTGTTCTGCCTGATTGTTTTCCTCTATGCGCTTCTCTATTCATTCTTTCATTTGTAGACCTAGGAAGCATTCCATATTCTGCTGTTACCCAACCTCTTTTGTCATTTTGCATCCATCGAGGCGTAGCCTTTTCAACGGTGGCATTACAAATTACATGAGTATTGCCAAATTTCACCAATACTGAGCCCTCAGCATGAATATTAAAATCTGGAATTATGCTTATATCTCTTAATTGGTTATTTCTGCGTTTATCTTTTCTTTGCATAGGAAGATTTGTTGTTTACTATTATACATTCAAGGGGTAAATAGATGATAAGAAAATTAATTGTTATATTGCTAGCCTTAGTGCTTTATGGATGCAGCGATGACGGTATGTCTAATTCTGAAAGGGAAAGTTCAGTAACGAATTACGAAGAGGATTTGCATGGAACTTATGCTTCAACATATGTTCCCCTAAGTTCTGAAAACATAGTTATCAGAAATGCTACGATATTTGATGGCAATGGAAATAAATTTAACAATTATGATTTACATTTCTCTAATGGAGAGATTCAAGCTTTAGGGTCAAAGCTAATTGTTGAAAATGCAGTAGAAATTGATGGGTCTGGAAAATTTATTACACCAGGGATTATAGATAATCATTCTCATATGGGTGTATACCCAGCACCTGGAGTTAGGACCAGTAGTGATGGCAATGAAGCTACAAATCCAGTTACCGCAGAAGTTTGGGCTGAGCATAGTGTTTGGTCGCAAGATCCACAATACAAACTTGCTCTAGCTGGAGGAGTGACCACTTTTCATGTTTTACCAGGCTCTGCAAATTTATTTGGTGGCAGAGGCGTAACATTAAAAAATGTCTCGGCAAATACAGTCCCAGATATGAAATTTCCAAACGCACCACATTCATTAAAAATGGCATGTGGAGAAAATCCAAAAAGAGTTTATAGCTCTAGTGGTCCATCAACCAGAATGGGAAATGTTGCTGGCTACAGAAATGCTTGGATAGGAGCTGAGGAATACAGAAAATCTTTGGAAGAAAATCCTAATCAAAGAGATTTAAGAAACGAAACATTAGTTGGTGTACTTGATGGAAAGATATTAGTTCATAACCATTGCTATAGAGCAGATGAGATGGCAACTATGATTAATATTTCAGAAGAGTTTGGCTACAAAGTTTCAACTTTCCATCATGGAGTAGAGGCATATAAAATAGCAGACTTGCTTGCAGATGAAGGTATATGTGCAGCACTTTGGGCTGATTGGTGGGGCTTTAAACATGAAGCATATGATATGTCTATAGCCAATATTGCAATTGTTGATCAGGCTAGAGGAGGTACAGGATGTGCAATAGTTCATTCAGATAGTGCTAGCGGAATACAAAGACTTAATCAAGAAGCAGCCAAAGCCTTGGCAGCTGGAAGAAGAGCAGGTTTTGATATAACAGAGGGGCGTGCAATGATGTGGATAACTAAAAATCCAGCTAAATCTTTAGGAATTCTCGACCAGACCGGCACTTTAGAGCAAGGTAAAGATGCAGATGTAGTTATATGGGATGGCAATCCATTTAGTGTTTATACAAAAGCTGAGAGAGTATATATAGATGGAGCTTTAGCATTTGATAAAGCAAGCAATTTTATGCCACATACAGATTTTGATCTAGGTATAAAAGAATGGGAGGACAAATAATGAAATTATTCAGATTGTTGCTATTAATTCCATTTATTGTTTTTTCAGATGCAGATGATATGTTTCTAATCAAAGGAGGAAAGACATTTCTTCCTGATGGCAGTCTTGCTGTGAAAGATATTCTTATTGATGATGGTAAAATTATTTTGGTTGAGGACAATATTAGTAACGTTGGCGCAAAAAATGTTATTAATGCTGAAGGTAAATACGTAACACCTGGATTAATTGTTTTCTCTTCTCTTGGTTTACTTGAGATAGGCGCATTACCACAAACAAATGACACTTCTTCTGATATTTATAATGCTGGTTTCGATCCAAGCAAAGCGTATAATCCTTTTTCCCAAGCAGTTAGATTAAATAGAGCAAAAGGGGTTTCCTCAACTGTTCATGTGCCTGGAGCATCAGGCTATTTCTCAGGTTTATTAACTTATACAAAAATTAATGATGGCTATAAGCAGAAAAAACAAGGACCCTTGGGGCTTGTAACTAGTTATGGCGAATCGTACGGAGATTCTAGAGCAGCACAATTACATTTTATGGAAGATCTTTTTAATTATATGCGAATGAATAAAGATAACAATTATGCCGATATGACACAATTTATGATTGGTACGACCAATGAATATAAATTTACTAAACGAGATATTAATGCAATTAATAAAGTCTTAATTAGAGAGATACCTTTAGCAGTTCGAGTTAGTAAAGCTACTGATATTCTTAACGTGCTTAAATTTGCAGAAAATCAGCAAGTAGATTTAATTTTATGGGGAGCAGCTGAAGCTCATATGGTAGCTGATGAGATTGCTAAAGCAGGCGTACCTGTGATATTGGATCCACTAGATAACATACCAGGATCATTCGATTCATTGAATGCTACCTATGAAAATGTTATCCGTCTAGATGAGGCAGGAGTTGAAATGGCATTCTATTATTCTCAAGGTGCTGGTTCACATAATGCATATCTTGCTACTCAATCAGCGGGCAATGCTGTAGCTATGGGGTTAGATTATGGTACAGCCGTAAAAGCGATTACATCAAATCCTGCTGATATTTTTGGGTTAGTCGATGTTGGCTCTATAGCACCAGGTTTTGATGCTGATCTTGTAGTTTGGGATGGAGATCCATTGGAATTAATGTCCAATGTAGAGAATGTTTTAATTGATGGAGTAGAACAAGATCTATCAAACAGATACGAAGAGTTAACTGAAAGATATATAAAAGAGAAAGAACTGCCCAACTCTTATAGATCAAGAGAGTAATTCTTTAACAAAGGAACTGGCTTCAGACATTTCAGCATTGGGATGTCTGGATCTAATTTCTTTCATAACATTACCCAAATCTTGCATGCCTGAAAAATTATTTTCAGAAATTATTTTCTGTATAGCTTCTTTAAGCGCATCGCCAGCTAATGCTTGCGGTAGATATTTCTCTAAAACTTTTAGTTCGTTTTTTTCTATCTCTTCCAAGTCTGGTCTTCCGCCTTCAGAATATTGTTGAATAGAATCTTTCCTTTGTTTTGCCATTTTTTTAAGGATCGCAACAATATCTTCTTCTGCAGGTTCTTTTCTATTATCAACTTCGAACCTCTTAACCTCTGCCATAATCAATCTAAGTGTATCTCTTAAAAACACATCTTTTTGAATCATAGCTTCTTTTAATTCGCTATTAATTTGATCTTTTAATTGAGACAAGTTACTTGAGTTTGGCAAAAGAGTCCTTCATAACTCTTTTATAGTTTCTTTTAACTGCAGCTGCAGCTTTTCTTTTTCTTTCTTCAGTAGGCTTTTCATAAAATTCTCTTTTACGCACCTCAGTTATAACACCAGCTCTTTCACAAGCTCTGCGGAATTTTCTTAAACCTACATCAAAAGATTCTGTTTCTTTAATTTTTATACTTGGCATAATGTAGTGTGTATTGTAAGGATAATTAAAAAAGAATCAATGTTAGTCTTAGGTATCGAGAGCTCTTGTGATGAAACTGGTTTAGCTGTTTACTCTGAGAAAAAAGGCCTAATAGGGCATCTTGTTAACTCACAAGTTGATCTTTTTACTGAATACGGCGGAGTTATACCTGAGATTGCTGCACGAGACCATAGTGTAAAAATAATCCATATTCTTAAAGAACTATTAAAAAAATTTGAGTTAGATGTAAATGATATCTCTTTAATTTCTTATACAGCTGGTCCTGGTCTTATAGGTTCTCTAATGGTAGGTGAAACAGTTGCCAAGACTATATCTGCAATACTGAATAAAGAATTATTGCCAATTAATCATCTAGAAGGCCATATATTAGCTCCTGCCTTAGAAGATTCTGATATAAAGCCACCATATTTATGTTTGCTTGTTTCTGGAGGCCATACACAAATAATTGAGTGCAAAGATTATGGTGAATATCAGATTCTTGGAGAAACCATTGATGATGCATGTGGAGAAGCATTTGATAAAGTGGGTAAATTATTGGGTCTGGAGTACCCAGGCGGTCCAAAAGTTTCAAAATTAGCAGAAAATGGAGACCCAAATAGATTTAAATTTCCTCGAGCGATGCTTAAAGAAAGAAGTTTAGATTTTAGTTTTAGCGGACTAAAGACATCAGTTTTATATGCGCTTGAAGATCTAAATGAAAATGATTATCCAGATGTAGCAGCATCATTTCAAGAAGCTGTGATAGATGTTCTATTACATAAATTAAATTGGGCGATTGAGGATACAAAAATAAAGACATTAGTCTGTTCAGGCGGAGTGGCTGCAAATAGAATTCTGAGAGACAGGTTAAAAAAGCTGGCAAAAGAGAAATCCTTTAATGTAAGTTATCCGAGTATAGAATTTTGTACAGATAATGCTGCGATGATTGCATTCGCAGGTTACGTTAGAAAGAAATACAATTTAAGGAGTTACAATACATCTTTTGCAAGACCAAGATGGCCGCTAGGAGAATTATATGATTAAAAAAGACAGGATATATGTTGAAGATTTAAGGGTTAAAGGAACAATTGGGATCTTTGATTGGGAAAAGAAAATTAAACAAGAGATAAGTTTGTCCTTTGAAATTGATCATGACAATCTATCTGCATCTAAAGAAGATAAGATCGAGGCTACAACAGACTACAAAACAATTACTAAAAAAATTATCGCTTTTATTGAAGAAAATAAATTTGAGCTAGTTGAAACATTTGCAGAAAAAATTGCAGAAATGGTAATTACTGATTTTGATGTAAATTGGATCAGGTTAAGAGTTTCAAAACCCGGAGCCTTAAGATTTTCAAAAGATGTTGGCGTCATAATAGAACGTACAGCAACTAATTATGAATGAGTTTTATATTTTATTAGGTTCAAATATTGAACCTGATAAAAATCTATCAAATGCTAAAAAAGAACTTAATGAGTTTTCAGAAATAACTATTTTAAAGGAAAGCTCTATTAAAAAAACAGAGGCACATGGCTTTCAAGGAGACGATTTTCTAAATCAGGTAATGCTTTGCAAAACAGATATGAATTTCACAGATACTCTAAAAACCCTTAAAGACATTGAAAATAAATTTGGAAGAATTAGAGACCCAAATAATAAATTCATTAGCAGAACCCTTGATCTCGATATTATTGATTGGTCAAATATTGAAGGTGAAATAGATGGTTATTCAATGCCAGATCCTGATATCAATAAACATGATTTCATTAAAGAGCTTTATCTAGAGACTAAAAACGACACCTAAAACCAAGATAAACAAAGTTCAGAGTATCAATCAAAAGCTTTTGGTATGGAGGGGGGACGATTTTATCAATAAAGAACTAACAGCCATATAGACCGTAATTTAGATCCCAAAGTGATTTCAGTTCTTTGTCTCTTAGTTTCAAAATATTTCTCTTAGCAATTTTACACATTGTACTAGACGGATATTTTGGTAAATTTCCTATTAGAGCATAAGTAATAACATTAGATATCCATATTTCTTTAAGGTCTGGATCAGAAAACTCGGAAACCATGCGCTCAACTCTTATAACATCTGACTCTGACCAACTTGATTTGCTACCATACTCAGCAAAAGCTAATAATTCTGCAGATAGTTCTATATCTTTAATCTCATCAGTTTTTGCTTCAAAGCAGAAAAAAGCTATTAAGGTTATTAAGATTATTTTTTTCATATTTATTAATCTAGCATTCATTTATTTGTACTTTCAAATATTTTATCGGCAGATTTTGCTACGAATCCTTGATAAAGATTTCCACTTTGGTCTGCATAGCGTTTTGCAAATTCATAATAGCAGCTTGGTACAGATTCAGAACCTGATTCAAAAGTTACCTCGATTTTGTCCGCCATAGTTGATGATTGTTCTAGCAAGTCATTCTGACTACCTTTAACCTCACCCCCTGAGCTATTTAAAATATATCCATTATCTTTAATCATTTCATTAACTTCTTGCACATCAGAATAAAGCTCCAAATGATTGATAGAAACAGTGAAATGATTCGGGCAAAAACCCCAGACATATAGCCAAGAAGCATATTCTGATTCTTCTGCTAATTTTGAATAAATTTCATAATCAATCTTCCATGATCGACCACCCAAAAAGAGATTTTCTTTATTTTCTACATCAAAATCAGAAGAGATTTTTTTAATCACAGAGTTAAGCTCATCAGAAAAGTCCTCAAGCATTAATTCAGACAAAAATATCTTTGGATAGGCTGGATCTTCATTCTCAAGATGAATAGCTTTTAGTCTTTTTTGTTCAAAAAAGTAGTCTCCTCCAAATTTATAACCAAATTGTTCTAGAAACTCCTTTTGTTTAGAAACATTACAGTGTGATAAATTAAATGTTCTAAAAGCTATGTGATCATTAATTACTTTCTCGCCAAAAAGTTTTGAAATCTTTTCAGCTGAGGGTGTATAAGAAGTATATTGAGCCCAAAGTTTATCTAAAAATAAGTCTAATTCTCTCATGATATTCTTTTTGCCTTTTCCCAACCTAAATCTGCAAAACTCTTAGCTCTCTTACCCATTTCTACTGCAAAATCACTTGCTGCAGTACCATCTCTTACTCTCCCAAGTATACCTTGGCTTATAGCAGCAACTTTAAACAGTGAGAATATGATATAAAAATCCCACTCACTCTCCAATGCCATATTTGTTCTTGATAAATATAGATCTACATATTCTTTTTCGGTATGTATGCCTAAATCACTAGCGATAGTGTCATCTATATTAGCAATATGCCAAATTAAGCAATGATAACCAAAATCTGCTAGAGGATCTCCAATTGTTGATAACTCCCAATCTAGGATTGCCATAATCTTATCTTGATCATTAATAATTAAATTATCTAAACGAAAATCACCATGGACTATCGACGTATATTTCTGTTCTGGCATTCTTCTTGGCAACCAATCAATGAGTTTATGCATGGAATCGAGCAATTCAGTCTCTGAATCGAAATATTGCCTACTCCATCTTGATACTTGTCTTTCAATATAATTTCCTGGTTTACCATATTCCTCTAAACCTAAAGATATATGGTTCTGTGAATGCAATGAAGCAATGCCATAATTCATTTGATCGAATATCTTCCTTCTTCTCTCTGCTGGTAGCTCTGAGGCTAATGGATCCCAATAAATTATTCCTTCACAGCATTCCATAATATAAAAAGCTGTTCCTATCACACTGTCGTCTTCACATAAATGGAAAGTATTAGGAGTTGGTACGGATGTATCAGATAAAGCAGTTAGTACTTTATATTCTCTATCTACTGCATGAGCAGATTTTAGTAGCTTCCCTGGTGGTTTTCTGCGTAAGACATATTTCTTATTTTCTGTGATCAATTGATAGGTTGGATTGGATTGTCCACCCTTGAATTGTTTGTAATTTATTATTTTTCCAATATTAGGTAATTTTTTCTCCAGATACTGATTAAGTGCATCTAAACTGAAAGCTAAATTTTCAGCTACTTCCTTAGTTCCTGAGAATTGCTCATTCATTATTTTTTTTGATTAAAAGCGTCTGATTTTCTTTCTGCAAGGTACTAATTTCGTTCTCTAATTGTGTAATTTTGTTTATTTGAGATTTGTATTCTGTCTTTAACTTATAGTTCTGTTCTATAAGTTTGTCTAAGAGACCTGATAATTTTTTAATTTTTTCGTGCATAATATGCGTCTATGACAGATTTAAACATAAACATATTTGAG
>MDTD01036541.1_pt1 | contig 18936 bp, 13 predicted proteins | sample 811221 | NCBI WGS metagenome assembly MDTD01 (sample SAMN05326646, study PRJNA326480) | marine metagenome | isolation source: seawater | place: Pacific Ocean: South West | collected 2011 | reverse complement strand
TAATAATGACATATCAGGTTCAGCAGTAGCTCATGTTCAGTTTACACCAAACTCAACTGTTCTTAACTCAACTGCAGCATTTGCAGGTGATGTAACAATAGCAGGTGATTTAACAGTTTCAGGAGATACAACAACTGTATCATCTACAAATACTGTAGTCGCAGATAAATTAGTCGAATTAGCAAATGGCACATCAGGAACTCCTTCAGGAGATGTAGGTCATATCTTCGAAAGAGGAAGTTCAGCAAACATATTTGTAGGTTTTGATGAATCAGCTGACCAATTCATAGCAGCTTCTGGAACATTTACAGGGGCTACAACAGGTGACTTAACAATAGCAGCTTATGTAGATGCTCACTTTAAAGAACTTACACTAGAAACAGATTTAACAGTTGCAAATGGTGGTACTGGAGTTTCATCATTTACTGATAATGGTATTCTTTTCGGTGATGGCTCAAATGCTTTAGATGTTACAGCAGCGGCAGGAAGTTCAGACGCTACAACTTCAAATCAAATATTAACAGTTAATGGTTCAGGTGTACCTGTATTTACAACCACTATTGATGGTGGAACATATTAACCGTTATAAATAAACCATATAGTAATAATTTTAACAGAGTTATATAACTCGATTTTTATATAATACTCTATATAGAGTAGGTGATTGAACAGTCTAGATAGGCGAGAAACATATGGCAACTAACATAAAACTTAAAAGGTCTGCCTCCGCAGGGGCAGTTCCAGGTACCTCAGATGTAGCATTAGGAGAATTAGCTCTTAACACAACAGACGGTAAACTTTACATGAAGAAGAGCGTTTCAGGCTCTGAATCAATAGTAGAGATATCGGGAACAAAGGCTGCAACATCATCAGCATTTTCACATCAAGAATTTAAATATACTGCGAGTTCTAATCAAACAACATTTTCAGGTAATGACGCGAATAGTGTTTCATTATCATATACAGCAAATCAAATACAAGTATTCTTAAATGGTATCTTACTAGATGCTACAGACTTTACTGCAACAAACGGCACGAGTGTAGTATTAGCTTCAGGAGCGAGTTCTGGTGATATACTTCAAATACAAGCTTTTGGTGGAACAAATCCAATCGACACATTTAAATATGTGGCGGGCTCAGATGGTGTAACTTCATTCTCAGGTAATGACGCAAATTCAAATAGTTTATTATATACAGTAGGTAATATCAATGTTTATCTAAATGGTGTATTGTTAGATGCCTCAGACTTTACTGCAACGACAGGAACAAGTGTAGTTCTCGCATCAGGTGCGTCATCAGGAGATATATTAGTTATTGTAGAATACAATGTGGCTGGTCTTACAGACTTAGCTGACGATACTACACCTCAACTTACAGGTGATTTAGATGTAAATGGTCAAGATATTGTTTCTACATCAAACGCACATATAGACATAATACCACACGGAACAGGAAATGTAAATCTAGGCACAGATACAGTACAGATTGGTGGTAGTGGTGAAAATGTAACAATCACAACAAATAGCACTGGTGATTTAACACTTAATACAAATTCAGGTACAAACTCAGGTTCAATAGTTATAGCAGACGGAGCTAATGGTGATATATCAATTACACCAAACGGCACAGGTATTCTTGGTATTGATGGTGGTTCTACAGACGGTGTATCCATTGAACAAGGTGCTATTAAAATTAAAAATGGTGGAACTCAATCTTATATAGATTTTTATTGTGAATCATCTAACGCACACTATGCACGATTACAAGCACCTGCACATAGTGACTTTAGTGGTAATATTACAGCGACTTTACCAGCCACAACAGGTACGATAGCTTTAACAAGTTCTAATATTACTGGTAATGCTGCAACAGCTACAGCACTTGCGACAGCAAGAACAATTCACGGTGTATCTTTTGACGGTACAGCTAATATTGATTTATCAGAAGTCGTACAAGATACAGTTGGTGCTATGTTCTCAAGTAATACTGAAACAGGTATTGCAGCTACATATCAAGATGGTGATGGTACTATAGATTTAGTTATAGGCAGTGATGTTATTGTAAACTCTATGATAGCAGACGACGCAATAGATTCTGCACAAATAGCAGATGGAGCTATTGATACAGTACATATTGCAAATGACCAAGTTACAGGTGATAAATTATCAAATGATGTAACTATTGCTAATGACTTAACAATATCTAATGATTTAACAGTTAGTGGAAACTTAGTAGTTACTGGTAGCACAACACAAACAGGTGCAACAGTATCTAACTCTAATTTTCAAAAACTAGTTAATAATAATAGTGGTAATGCCACAGACTTTGGTTTCTTTGGTAAATATGTAGAATCTAGCACAGATAAATTCGCAGGTTTATTCTTCGATGCTTCTACTGATAATACATTTAGATTATTTGTAGATTTACAGGCAGAACCTAGTACAACAGTTAATACAAGTGGAACAGGATATGCAGAAGGTACTTTATTTGCTAATCTTTCAACTGCTAGTGATATGACTCTAGATGCAGGAGGAGATATAATTCTTGATGCAGACGGTGCAGATATAAAATTTGCAGATGGTGGTTCTACTGTTATGGAAATAAAGCATGAATCTAGTAGTATTGATTTTCTACTCAATACAGCAAATGACGATTTCAAATTTAAAGGTAATGATGATGGTTCAACAATCACTGCTCTTACCCTTGATATGTCGGAAGGTGGGGCAGCTACTTTTGCTGCTAAAGTAACTGTTGGTCAAAACGCTGTCGGTACATTAACTACAGATAATGACGGTTCTTTTAGTATGGCAGCAAGTAATAATTTCAAATGTACTCCTTCAGGAAACTTTACACTTACATTTACAAACATAGTATCACAATCAGGAAATATTTTATTAGTTAATTCAGGAGGACATACAATATCCGCTCATAGTAATACAAAAGTTGACGCTAATTTATTGGCGACTGTTTCAACAGCAGGGACTTATCTATTATCTTACTTCTCAGACGGAACAGATGTCTTTTTGACAAATTCAGCGGCTTACACATAATGAGTTTATTACAACATCCAGGTGCTATACCTGTAGGCGACACAAAGTTTAGAGTATCTAATTCTATAAAAATGGACCATAGAAATTCAGAAAATTTTTATAGAAGTAGTCCTAATACAGGTAATAAAAGAACTTTTACTATTAGTCTATGGACAAAACTTGCTGGACCTAGACAAGATGTAGGTGACCCTTATCTAGCTAGTCAAGGTTCTAATGCTCGTTTTCATTACGCTGGAAATACATTGAGATTTATGTTTGATGGAAACTCAACAGAACTAGAAGCACCTGCAAGACTTAGAGATGTTGCTGCATGGTATCATATTGTATTAGCAGTAGATACAACTCAATCAACGACATCAAATAGAGTAAAAGCTTATGTAAACGGACAAACTTATGCATGGAATAATAACAAATATCCTTCTCTAAATGCAGAAGGTAGTTGGATGTCTGGCACTAATATGTACTTTAATAATAGAGATGGAGACAATAGTTATAATACATCAGCTTATATGGCACAGGTCGCTGTTATAGACGGACAACAATTAGACCCAACAAGTTTTGGTGAGTTTGATGATAATGGTATATGGATATGTAAAGACTTTAAAGATGATGTTACTTTTGGTGATGAAGGTTTTTACTATACTTTTGAAGATGCATCCGACCTTGGAGCTGACTCAAGTGGTAATAATAATGATGCTACTTTAAATAATTTGACCTCAGTTGACCAATCGAGAGATACACCAACAAATAATTTTTGTAATTTAAATGGGGATACTCATGTAGGTAATCAATACGGTAGATATGTTCAAAGACATCATGAAGGTAATACACGAACAGATGAACCAACAGGTTCTTTTGGTGGCTCATGGGGGTCACATTCATTTTCATCAGGTAAATGGTATTGGGAAGCAAAATCATATTTAACAAATAGTGTGAATATGCATACTTTTGGTGTGGCATCTTGTAAGAATTGTTCAGGACCAGAAGATGAATCATCTGGTTTTCATACAGCAGAGGCTTCTTTTGGTTTATATCCAAGTGCAAATGCAGGAATTTATCCAGGAACAGGAAGTACCACCTCATATAAAGGTACAACAGGTTCTTCGGCTAATGATAATTTGGGTGCCAATTCGAATGGTAGTGTTTGGCAAATAGCTTTTGATGCAGATGCAGGTAAAATTTGGTTCGGTAAAAATGATACTTGGCAAAATACTATAGGTGGTACTAGTGTTTCAAAATCAGACATTGCAGCAGGAAATAATGCTAGATATGAAGATTTAAATGATGACGCAGAAGGACCATGGATGCCTGTATTTGGTACATATAATGCTAATGAAGGACATCATATAGATGTAAACTTCGGTGGTTATACAGCAGCTACGATAAGTTCTGGAAATACAGACGGAAATGGGTTCGGTAATTTTGAATATGCACCACCCTCAGGATTCTTAGCTATATGTTCAGAAAATTTAAAATCAATAAATTCAATAGACGACCCATCTGCACACTTTCAAGTTGCTACATGGACAGGTGATGGTAATGATAATAGACAAGTTACAAATGATGGTAATAGTGATTTAAAACCTGACTTGGTTTGGTTAAAAGATAGAACTCAAGCAGAAAGTCCTGCTATCTTTGATAGCACAAGAGGTGCAACTAAAAGAATACAACCTAATAATACTAATGCTGAATCTACCGAAACTGCAACATTAAAATCTTTTACAACTGATGGCTTTACCGTTGGAACAAGTGGCACTGTTAATAATGGTTCAAATCCTGATCAATATGTAGCTTGGCAATGGAAAGCTAATGGTGGTACAACATCAAGTAATAGTGACGGAGATATTACTTCTACTGTTCAAGCAAATACCACAGCTGGATTTAGTATTGTTACTTATACAGGCACAGGTTCAATAGCGACAGTTGGTCATGGTCTTGGTGTAAAACCATATATGATGATTTTAAAAAATAGAGATTCAAATAATACTAATTGGGTTGTTTATCACACAGATATTAATGCTAGTGCTAATTATTTTTTAAGACTTAATACAAATGATACAACTCAATATAGTGGTGGTAGATTCAATGGAACACAACCAACATCTTCTGTTTTTACTGTAGGAACAGCGTTACAAACAAATAATAGTGGAGATGACATAGTTGCATACTGTTTTGCAGAAAAAGAAGGATATAGTATATTTGGTAAGTATGAAGGAAATGGATTTCATAATACAGCTGGAGGTTATCCAGTAGGAAAAGATGGACCATTTGTTCATACAGGATTCAGACCAGCTTTAATATTCATAAAAAGGGCTGATAATGCTGGTTCTTGGACTGTTTATGATGAAAAAAGAGATGGATATAATAATGCTAATGATGCACTATTTTGGAACTCTACTACTACCGAATCATCAAGTAATATATCAGGTTCAAATATAGATATATCTTCGAACGGATTTAAAATAAAAAGTAACGATAACACAGTTAATTCAACTGGTGCAACATATATATACGGAGCGTGGGCAGCACACCCCCAACAGACAAGCAAAGGAACACCTGGCAATGCTAGATGTTTTTAAAATTAAGGAAAGGAGAAAATTATGTGGGCAAAAGTAGAATCGGGTAGTATAACAGAGATTTACACTAGTCCAAAATCTATTACAATAGACAATGTGAAATATCCTAGAAACATATTTCAAGATTGGTCTGTATCAGAATTAAAAGCTTTAGGAATTTATTCTGTAGTTCAAGATACTTCAAACTTGAAAAATAGTGAATATTATATTAATGGTAATGCATCTTACAATTTTTCTAGTGATACAGTAACATTATCTTACGCATCAGCTACAGCTAAACCCTTAACAGATACACTCTTTACTGCAGAAGATGAAGCAGCTGATTCTAATCATGTTGAAGGCACAGTTAAAAGTAGAGGTTTGAAATCAGAAAAGAAAACAGAAATAAATGGGACAGCTAATGGTTTATTACAAGAAACAGATTGGATGGTTATAAGAGAAGCAGATGGTGGTACAGCCATGCCAAGTAATATAAAAACATATAGGGCAGCTGTAAGAACTAAAGCGAATGAGATGTGTACTAAAATAGATAATGCGTCAGATATAGATGCTTTAGCAGCTTTATATGTTTACAATGATGATAACCCTCCAGTAAGACCATTAGGAGAGTGGCCAACTAGAGTAGTTTAGAATCAAGTTATAAAAAGAGATAAATAGCAGTATGACAACGAGGAATAGAGAATTAGCAAGTATTATTGATGATAGTGGTAATATTACGGCTACAGGTAATTTAACTGTATCTGGTACAACAACTGCAGTATCATCAACAAACACAACAGTTACAGACCCATTAATCGAATTAAACTCAGGAGCTTCATCAAACTCAAATGATTTAGGATTTGTTTTCGAAAGAGGTTCTACAGGTAATAACGCAGCTTTTATTTGGGATGAATCAAACGACACATTCGCTTTAGGTACTACTACAGCGACAGGTTCATCTACAGGTAATATGTCGATATCATCAGCTGGTATTACTCTATCAACAATAAATGGTCTTACATTTCCAACGAGTGATGGTTCAGCGAATCAAATATTAAAAACAGACGGTTCAGGAGCTTTATCTTTCGTAAATCCAACAGTTACATCTATAGCTGTAGAAAATGAATCAGGAAATGGTAGTACGACAGCATTCACATTGAGTGCAGACCCAGGTACAGAAAATAATACTCAAGTTTATATAGATGGTGTTTATCAATTTAAAAACACTTATACAGTTTCAGGTACAACACTAACATTCGATACGGCACCAGCAAATGGGGCGAGTATTGAGATTATAGCCATTACAGCTGGTTCAGTAAATGTGCCAACAGATGATTCAGTATCAACAGCAAAAATACAAAACAATGCAGTAACAGCAGATAAAATAGTAGCTAACGCAGTAGGTGTTTCAGAATTAAATGTTTCAGATGGCTCAAATGGTCAAGCCTTAGTTACAAATGGTAGTGGAACATTATCTTTTGCTACAATATCATCAACACTAACAGGTATAGATGACCAATCATCTTCTAATGACGACCAGTTGACTATTACTGATAGTGCTGTAATTATAAACGAAGATTCAGATGATGTAGATTTTAGAGTTGAATCAAATGGTAACGCTAATATGTTCTTTGTTGATGGTGGTAATGATAATATTCTTATCGGAACCCAAGATCAAGGTCACATAAGACTCAATCAACAACTAGGGTTAGCTGTCTCAGGTAATGTTTATGGGGGTATGTCATTTGTTACACATTCATCTAATAGCACAGGTAATAGAGCTTTATTAGACTTTAACAGGTCAAGAAATGATACTATAGGCAGTCATACTGTGGTAGTAAACGGAGACTCATTAGGCACAATAATATTTAGAGGAGATGATGGTGATGAATTTTTAGATGCTTGTTACATACAAGCAGAAGTAGACGGAACTCCAGGCAATGGAGATATGCCTGGTCGTTTAGCTTTCTTTACTACGGATGACGGAGCATCATCTTCAACAGAAAAAATGCGATTGACCTCTGCGGGTAATTTACATCTATCTGGTGGTTCTGATAGAAGAATACAACTAGGTTCAGGTGGAGCAGGAGCAAATCAAGTAAGTAATAACACAGTTCATATTCGTGGTGATGGAGTAGATATGAAACTTATGGCTGCTAGTGGTGGTCAATATTTATTTGAACAAAATGGCTCAGAAAAGATGCGTCTTAATGGTGGTATATTAACAGTAACATCCCCCCACGCATCAAGTGGTGGCCAATTACTTTTAAAATCATCAGACGCTTCAGATGCAGATGATGAATTATATGGTAGAATAAAATGTATTAATAACGGTGATACTACAATGGCTTCCATAGAATTTAAAAGTGAAGGCTCATCAAATGACGAAGGTCATATAGAATTTAATACAAAAGATGGTAGTGCTTTATCTCTCAGAATGAGAATAAGAAGTAATGGTACTGTTACAATTCCTGGAGCTTTATCAAAAGGTTCAGGTTCTTTTGAGATACAACACCCATTAGACGGTAAAAAAGACACGCATAAATTAAGACATTCATTTATAGAGGGACCTCAATGTGATAATATCTATCGAGGAAAAGTAACTCTTTCGAGTGGTACAGCCACAGTTGATTTAGATTCAGTTTCAGGTATGACTAATGGTACTTTTGTAGCATTAAACAGAGATATTCAAGTATTTACTACAAACGAATCAGATTGGAGTCCTGTAAAAGGCTCAGTATCAGGAAATGTTCTAACTATAAATTGTCAAGATAATACATCTACAGATACAGTTTCTTGGATGGTTATTGGTGAAAGACAAGATGATAATATTAAAGAATCACAAATTACAGACAATGATGGTTACTTAATAGTAGAACCAGAAATTTATGAAAATGACACATAGAGGTAAATAAATACTAGTATGGCAAACACAAAGATTAAAAATACAGTTTTAGATTCTTCTGTAATATCAGGACAATCTACAGTTACAGCTGCATCAGATGATTTAGTATTGATTCAAGATGTATCTGATTCAAACAATTTAAAGAAAGCTCTAGTGAGTGATTTTGGGACAAGTTTTGCAGGTATAGATGACCAATCATCTTCAAATGATGACCAGATAACAATAACAGACAGCACAGTAGTAATTAATGAAGACTCAGATGATATAGATTTTAGAGTAGAATCTAACGGTAATGCAAATATGATATTTGTTGATGGTGGTGATGACCATGTTAATATAGGGACAGCTACAGACGCAGGTGGTATATTAAATGTTTCTGGTAGTTCAGACGGAGATATGGTAGGTCTAACTGTAGCTAATACTTCTGCAGCTGGTACAAATGATACTGTATCACTTGAATTACAATTAGCTGGTAGTAGTGGTCAATTATCTGCAGCATCAATAGTAGCATCTAAAGGAGAAGACTGGTCAAGTGGCACGAGTAGAAGTGGTGCAATGATTCTTAGAGCTAGATGTGATGGCACTGATACTGAATTTCTTAGATTAGGTAGTGGAGGCGATGGTGTAAAACAAGCCTATTTTTCAAATGACTTAGGTATTGGTACAGCTGGAACTGCTGATACAAAACTTCATTTAAAAGACACAGGGAGCATAGAATTAAGACTAGAAGCTGACTCAGACAATAGTGGCCAAGAAGATTGCTTCATAAGATTTTATACTGATGGCAAGACCCAAGAAGGTTTGCTTGGTATGGACAACAATAACAGTAGTACCTTATTTACTAGTAATACTGAAAATGCTATGGTCTTTGGTTGTGTAAGTAATTTACCTGTAGTTTTTGCTACGAATAATACTGAAAGAATGCAAATTGCAGCTGATGGTTCAGTTGGTATAGGTGATGCTCCAAATGTAGCTTTAGAAGTAGTTACATCTGATCCTAGACTTAGACTTAGAGACAACACTGCGGGCGGTGGTTCGGGTAATGGGGGAAAAATTGAGTTTGCTGGGTTTCATGCTGGTTCAAGTGATGGCACTAGATTATTTGCAGAAATACACGGATTAAAACAAAACTCAACAGGTGGTGATACACATGGTCATATGTTATTTCTTGTAAATACAGGTTCAGCTAGCCCATCAGAAATAGCAAGATTTGACCATGATGGTGCCTTTTGTGCAGGGTCTACAGCCACATTCGAAAATGAGAGAGTAAACATAAAGAAAACAGGTAGTAATGATGACGCTGTTTTAGCTTTAGATCACGATACTGGCGATGCTTCTTTTTACAGATTTATAAGATTTTATAAGAAAAACAACAATGAAAGTTTAGGTAAAATAGACTATGACAACTCAGGTGATGCAATGACATTGGCAGTCGAATCAGATGAAAGATACAAAACAATTACAGGTCCAGCTGATGGTATGAACTTAATTTCTAAATTAGAACCAATCAAATACACTAGACCAGCTGAAGGTGTTACTGATGGATGTGGATTTGGTGCACAATCATATAAACAAGCTTTTGATGATATAGGAGCCTACGCAAGAGGTCTAACAGTTGGTTCAGACACAGAGAAATGGATGTTAGATTTTTCTCCTCTGGTACCAAATTTAGTGAAAGCTGTACAAGAATTAGAGGCTAGAATAGCCGAATTAGAAGGATAATATGACAACACAAGCGAGAGAATTAGCAAAAATAGTAAACAACGCAGGAGATTTATCTTTCATAGATGATGTAGCGTTGGCCTCTGACGGTGCAGTTCTTAACTTTGGGGCAGACAATGATGTTACACTAACTCATGTCGCTGACACAGGTTTATTAATAAATTCATCAAGACAATTACAGTTTGGTGACTCAGGAACATTTATCAGACAAGAAGCTGATGGTGTATTAGATTTAACCTCTGATACAGAAATAGAATTAAACGCGACAACACTAGACATAAATGCTAATGTTGATATTTCAGGAACACTTACGGTAGCAGGAGACTTAGACTTTGGAGATGCAGCTATTAGTAATGTAGGTGCTCTTCAACTAGATAGTATAGCTGGTGATGGTGATACTAATACATCTATCACTTTTTCAGGTTCAGATGTAATCACAGTCGCTACAGGTGGAACAACAGCTCTTACAGTTGATGCAAGTCAACAAGTTGGTATTGGAGAAACTTCACCTTTAGCAACTTTACATATCAAACAAGGTGATAGTGGTTTAAGTTCACTTAATGCAGCAGCACATCATTTATTTTTAGAAGATACTGGTGCTAACGGACCAGGTATAACTTTAGCATCTGGTACAACCTCTAATTGTAGTTTGGTTTTTGGTGATTCTGATTCAAATTATCAAGCTTTTATTCTTTATGATAATTCAGCAGATGCCATGAAGTTTGGAACAAATGGTGGTACAGAAAGGATGCGTATTGACTCATCAGGTCGTGTCGGTATAAACAGAACCCCTGCTGTATCTAACTCAAAACTAGAAGTAGGTGGAGCAGATAATGTTCCTCTTATAAATGTTGAAGCTAGTGGAGAAACAGCAGGAATAGGTATTGGTAATACTGCTTTGAAGTTTTACTATGGCACATCTGAAAAACTTCGTCTTCTAGACTCTGGTGGCATAACTTTCAACGGAGATTCAGCAACAGCTAACGCACTTGACGATTATGAAGAGGGTACTTTTAATCCTTCTACTTCTATATCGGGAGCTAGTGGTGCAATTGCTTTTAAAAGTGGTGGTGATACTTTAAGTTATACAAAAATAGGAGACATGGTCCACATTCAAGGTAAATTAGAAGTAAATACTAATACTGCACCTGGAGGTAGATTAAATTTAGGTAATTTACCTTTTACAAGTCTAGACCTTGCAGACGGTAGTGGGGCTTCAATATTTACTTGTCAAATATCTGGTGGTAGTGGCTCACAAGCATCAGGATATTTTACTTCAATAGGTGAGGGAGCAACACTTTTACAAATACAAACTTATACAGGTGTGGGTACAAGTAATGATAGTGCAGTAACAATGGCTGCAAATTCAGTTTTATTTATACAAGGACAATACAAAGCATCTTAATAATTATGTCTAGTGGATTCTAGGCACGGACAAAGGAGAAAAAATGGCAATAACAAAAGAAATTATAGAAGATAAAATAGAAATAGTAGGAAAATATAAGAATATACAAATTCGTATAGCTACTATAATTAAAGAAGATAATGTAGAACTTACAAGATCTTTTAAAAGAAAAACATTGGAATGTGTAGCATCATCGCATGATGGTAGTTCGTGGACACATACAGACACAGATATATCTGGTGAGTCTTCTGAGGTACAAGGAATTGCAAATGCAGTATGGTCAGATGAAGTAAAGGCTGCGAAAAGAGCTGCAAATGAGACAACATATCCATAAGATTTGAAATCAAGAATAGAAGATTTAGAGGAATAAAATGGACTTAGAAACAGGTCACATGGTTTGGAATATAATACTAACGATTATAGTTGGACCATTTTTGTGGGTAATTAAATCTATAATGGACGAACAAAAAAGACAAGACATTCTCATTAACAAAACAAGAGAAGAAATGGCGAGAGATTATGTATCAAAAACAGAAATGAGAGAAGATATGAATCGCATAATCACTTCAATAGAAAAAATAGACGAAAAGCTAGATAGAATAAGCGAAGCGGCGGCAAGAGAATATAGACTGTAAAGTTTATATAAATACATACTATGGCGATACCAAATTCAAAAGCAACATTATTATCATATTGTAAAAGACAATTAGGTGCTCCTGTTGTTGAAATAAATGTAGATGATGACCAAGCAGATGACATCTTAGATGATGCATTACAGTTCTTTTCAGAATACTGTTATGACGGTTCAAAAAGAACATATCTAAAACATCAAATTACATCTACAGAGATTGACAATCAGAAGACTAATTCAAGTCTAACATCATCAACAAGTGGTGGTTCAGATAGTGGTGCGACAACATGGTTAGAAGGTAATAACTTTATTGAGTTACCTGAGACTGTCCTATCAGTTATAAGAGTGTTTCCTTTTGTAGACAAACAGAATATCAATATGTTTGATTTAAGGTATCAGTTAAGACTTAATGATTTGTATGACTTAACATCAACATCTATCATCTATTATGAACAAGTTCAACAACATATAGGTTTATTAGATAGACTTCTGGTCGGTGATAATCCACTAAGACATAGTAAACACGGAAACAGATTATATATTGATATGGATTGGAACAATATTAATCCTGGTGAATTCATAATTGTTGAAGCACATAGAAAATTAGACCCTACAACATTTACAGATATCTTCAATGATATCTTTCTTAAAAGATATGCCACAGCTAAACTTAAATTACAATGGGGTCAAAATCTAATTAAGTTTGATGGCATTCAGTTACCTGGTGGTGTAACATTAAATGGTAGACAGTTAGTTGACGACGCAAAAGAAGAGATAGCGAAATTAGAAGAAGATGTAAGACTGAATTATGAGTTACCAGTTAATGACATCATAGGGTAATTATGGCAACAAATGTATTTTTTGACCAAGCAGTAAAGACAGAACAAAATCTAGTTGAAGATTTAGTTGTTGAGTCTTTACGCATGTATGGTCATAATGTCTTTTATTTACCAAGAAATATAGTTAGTGAAGACCAACTTTTAGGTGAAGCTCCTGTATCATCTTTTGAAGACGCTTACGAAGTAGAAATGTATCTAGAGGGTGTCGAAGGATTTGAAGGTGAAGGAGATTTATATTCTAAGTTCGGTGTAGAAGTTAGAGACCAAGCGACTTTTGTTTTATCACGAAGAAGTTGGGAAAGATTTGTATCACTTGATACTAATTTAGCCACAGGTTTAAGACCTAATGAAGGAGATTTAATTTATTTTCCTTTATCAAAAAGTTTATTTGAAATTAAGTTTGTTGAACACGAAAATCCATTTTATCAACTAGGTAAACTATATGTATTTAAAATGCAGTGTGAACTGTTTGAATACTCTGGTGAGAAGTTTGATACCTCTGTAGCTGACTTAGATGAAGGCATAGAATTAGCACAAGGTCAAGCTGTAGAACTTACATTACAAAATCTCACAGCAGCGAGAGACTTTGTTGTTGGTGAAACTATATCTCAAATGGTTGCACCAAATGTTGTAGTATCTGGTATAGTATCAGCATGGAATGAAACATCAAATAAACTCACGGTAAGTTCTATTACATCTACAAATGCAGACTTTACGAGTTTCTTAGCTACAGATACAACTGAGGGATATATTCTTACAGAAGAAGATGCTCCAGCAGGAGTTCAAGCTGACAGAATAATTACACAGGCTGGTGACCTTATAGATTTTGAAAATGGAACAGCATCTAGAACGATACCATCATTTATTACTGATGGTTCAACAGGTACATCTAATATAGCTTACGAAGCAGGAACAGTTGCAGATTCTATATTACTTGAAGAAGGAACAGATACAGATAGAGATGCAGAGTTTGACCATATAGTTCTAGAAACAAGTTTATCCTCAGACAGAAGTATTACAAGTGTTGGTAGTGACCAAACATTACCTACAGACGCGGGGGCATTCAATCTTGAGTTTGAAACAGACGCTGATGGTATTATAGACTTTAGTGAATCAAATCCATTTGGTGAGGCTACATAATGTTTGGAAATCATTTTTATCATTCAACAATAAAAAGAGCTGTGTCAGTTTTTGGAACACTATTTAATAATATTAGTATTCAAAGGGCAGACGGAAGTTTTATTAAAGTACCTTTAGCCTATGGCCAAAGACAAAAATTTATCGCTAGATTACAACAACAAGCAGGTTTAGGATTAGACGGAGAACCAAGAACGGCTATATCTTTACCAAGAATGGGATTTGAACTCACTTCAATAGAATACGATTCAACTAGAAAGTTGAATAAAAAACTACATTACAAAAATACTAAAGAGACAGACCCTACAATAATGAGAAAACAATTTGCACCAGCACCATATGATCTAGGTTTTGAATTACACGCTTTAGTCAAGAATACAGATGATGGTTTACAAATTATAGAACAAATTATGCCTTTCTTTACACCAGATTATACTGTAACAATTCATACAGTTCCTTCAATAGGAGATAAAAGAGATGTACCTATTATATTAACAGGTATAACTCAGAATGATGAATATGAAGGAGACTTTGAAACAAGAAGAGTTCTATCATATACATTAAGTTTTACAATGAAGAACTATATATTTGGACCTGTAGAAGAATCAGAGATTATAAGAAAAGTAAATGTTCGAACTTACATAGAAGGTGGTAATGGACCAGTTACGGACCCAAATACAGCTGGTAAAACAAGCCAGATAGTTATAGAGCCAAATCCATCTGATGCAGACCCAGACGATACATTCGAATATAACGAAACAACAGACTTTTTTGAAATACCAACGGTGACATATGCAGATGATAAATCAAGTGACCCTAAATAATAATTATTATGACAGACAAAGTAGACGAAAAGCTAGGTGAACTCCTAGATATCCAAGGTGAGATAGTTCAGGTAGAGAAATCTTTACCAACTGTAACTCATTCTAGAGATTCGAATCGAGAATCAGATTACAAATATAGTAGAGAAAATCTATATAATTTAGTTGAGCGTGGTCAAGATGCTATCGAAGGTATATTAGAGATAGCTAGAGAATCACAACACCCTAGAGTATATGAAGTTGCTGGTCAATTAATTAAAACAACAGGTGAAGTTACAGAAAAACTCATAGACTTACAGAAAAAAATGAAAGACTTGGAAAAAGATGAATTGAAACCTGAAACGGTTAATAATAATCTTTTTGTTGGGTCAACAGCAGAGTTACAAAAATTATTAAAAGATGCCAAAAGCTCAGAATGAAGGTTACTTAGGAAACATTAATGTCAAAAGGGCAGGTGTTTCAGACGAGTGGTCCGAAGAAAAAATACTAGAATACAAAAAATGCACGGATAACCCTGCATATTTTATTCAGAAGTATGTAAAAATCATATCACTAGATGAAGGTCTAGTTCCTTTCAGATTATATAAGTATCAAGATAAATTAATTAATCACTTTCACGATAATAGATTTAATATAGTATTAGCATGTAGACAGTCAGGTAAATCTATCACAACTTGTGCATATTTACTTTGGTATCTACTATTTCAACCAGAACAAACAGTAGCCATACTAGCTAACAAAGGGGCTACAGCGAGAGAGATGTTAAGTAGAATAACAACTATGTTAGAGCATGTACCCTTTTATCTTCAACCAGGTACGAAAGTTTTAAATAGAGGTAGTATTGAGTTTGAAAATAATTCAAGAATAATAGCATCAGCTACAGGGGCTAACACTATTAGAGGTATGTCTGTTAATCTTTTATATCTAGACGAGTTTGCTTTTGTAGAAAATGCTGAACAGTTTTATACAGGTACATATCCTGTAATCACTTCTGGTGGTAAATCAAAAGTAATAATCACATCAACAGCTAATGGTATCGGTAATATGTACCATAAACTTTGGGAGGGGGCTGAGAGAAACAAGAATGAATTTAAAAGTTATAGAATAGATTGGCATGATGTACCAGGTCGCGACGAAGATTGGAAGAAAATGACGATAGCAAATACATCATCTTTACAGTTTGAACAAGAATTTGGTAATAGTTTCTTAGGAACTGGTAATACACTTATTAATGCTAATACATTACTTGGTTTACAGAGTTCAGAACCAGTATATGTTAAAAATAATACTTATCTATATGAAGAGCCTATTGAAGAACATGATTATATTATATGTGTAGATGTCGCAAAAGGTCGTGGTCAAGACTATTCAACATTTAGTGTTATAGATATAACAGGTAAATCTTTTAGACAAGTGGGTATTTACAGAGATAATATGATATCTCCACTTCTATTTCCAGAAGTTATACAAAGATATGCACAGATGTATAACGATGCCCTAGTAATAGTTGAAAATAATGACCAAGGTCAAATGGTCGTAAACTCACTATATTATGACTTAGAATACGAAAATACATTCGCACAATCAACAGTTAAATCTTCTGGTGTGGGTGTAACAATGACACGAAAAACGAAAAGGATAGGGTGTTCCACACTCAAGGAGTTGATGGAGGAGAACAAATTAAAGGTCATAGATAAGTTTACTATAGGTGAATTAGTTACTTTTGTAAACAAAGGACAGTCTTATGAGGCTGATGGTGGTAACCATGATGATTTAGTCATGAATTTAGTATTATTTTCATGGTTTGTAACAACTCCATGGTTTGAAAACCTAACAAACAAAGAATTGAAGAAGATGTTATATGATGAAAAACAAAAAATGATTGAAGATGAAGTAGTTCCAGCAGGTATATTCGATACAAAAGACCAACCTGAACAATATCATGAGGGTGGAGATGTATGGACCGTGGTTGGAGATACTAAGATTTATTAAATTATAAATACATGATATGGGTAAGATTTATATCTTACTTTAATTTTAAATTATTTGTAAAAAAATAAAGGAGTAAAATTATGGCATTTCAAGTTTCGCCAGGAGTTCTGGTTCAAGAAATAGATGCTACTAATGTGATTCCTGCGGTGTCTAGTTCAATAGGGGCATATTGTGGCTCGTTCACAGATGGTCCTGTAGATGAAGTTATTACAGTTTCATCACAAAATGAATTAGTACAACGCTTTGGGGAACCCGCAGCTACGAATGTAGGTGCTGAATATTTTTATCCAGCAGCTCACTTCTTAGATTACGGTTTAGATTTAAAAGTAGTTAGAATAAATTCTAATGGTCTTCTTAACGCAACGACAGGTGGTTCATCTGGATTGCTAATTAAGAGCACAATACATTATGATGACAATTTCAGAGCAGGTCAAGCTGCCGTAGGTACATTCGGTGCTAGACACGCAGGTGCTAGAGGTAATAACCTCAAAATATCTGTATGTCAATCTGCAAATGCATTTAGTCAGTCTAATGTAACAACAACAAACGCAACTGCAAGTATAGGTGGAACTTCTGTTCCAGTTACAGCTGGCCAAGTGTTTATTGTTGGTGATATCATCACTATAGGTAGTGATACTGTTAGATATAAAGTTACTGCAATATCCTTCGATTCAGGTTCTTCTGGAGCTGGTGATTTAACCATTGAACAAGAATCAGATTCAACACAAGGACTAGCAGCTGCTGTATCAAGCGGTGCAAATATCTCAAGAGAATGGGAATTTGCTGTTCAATTCACTAAGGCACCAGGTACTTCTACTTTCGCAAGTAGTAGAGCAAGTGCAGGTTCTAATGATGAAATTCATATTGTTGTTCTTGATGAAGACGGTGGAATATCAGGTATACCAGGAACAATTCTGGAACAATTTGAGGCTGTATCTTTAGCTTCAGACGCTAAAGATGATTTCGGTGCTACTAACTACTATGTTGATGTTTTATACAACGAAAGTGATAATGTTTATTGGTTAGACCACGATGGTAACGCTACTTCAGCTGGTTCAGCTGCAGCTGGTGTAACTTTTGGTGGGGCTAGTTTACCTATAAACAATTCATTTACGAACGGTAGTGATGGCAGACAGCCCACAACTGGTGAAAAAATATTAGCATACGATACACATTTTGGTAGTGCTGACAATCAGGATATTTCTTTAATGATATCAGGAACAAGCCAGGCCGACAACGGCTCTGGAACAGCTAGTGCAACTAGAGCAGAAGCAACTAGTTATTATAATCAACTTTTAGCTATCGCAGCTAAAAGAAAAGACTGCATGGTCTTCTTTTCACCGATTAGAAGCGATGTAGTAAATACCTCTTCGGAGGCAGACAACATTAAATCAACAGCTGACACAATCAATAGTACATCTTACGCGGCTATGGATTCAGGTTGGTTGTATATCTATGATAGATATAACGATAGATTAGTGTATGTACCAGGAAATGGTGCAACAGCAGGGCTGTGTGCAGGTACCGATTTAGCTCAAGACTCATGGTACTCACCAGCTGGTTTCAATAGAGGACAAATTTTTGGAGTTACAAAGCTCGCTTTTAACCCAAGTCAAGCTGATAGAGATAAACTCTATAAAGCTAGAGTGAATCCTATTGTTACCTTCCCAGGTCAAGGAACTTTATTGTTCGGTGACAAAACATTACTATCTAACGCAGGTTCTGCTTTCAGTAGAATTAATGTTAGAAGGTTGTTTATAGTTCTTGAGAAAGCTATTAGCACTAGTGCTAAATTCTCATTGTTTGAATTTAACGATTCATTCACACGAGCTAACTTTAGAGCAACAGTAGAACCTTTCTTGAGAGAGGTTCAAGGTCG
>MDTD01016648.1_pt1 | contig 18941 bp, 16 predicted proteins | sample 811221 | NCBI WGS metagenome assembly MDTD01 (sample SAMN05326646, study PRJNA326480) | marine metagenome | isolation source: seawater | place: Pacific Ocean: South West | collected 2011 | reverse complement strand
GCTGTTAAGCAAGCGAACTTTTTACCTGCCTCTTTGATTTTTTGTAGCGTCGTCAACGTGACATTCTGGCTGTGGGTTTGCGTACTCATGTAGTATCACCGTCGTTGCACATTGAGCGGGTTAGAATAGTAAATGGTGTCGCAATCGCGCGTAACGACCACCTGATCTGGCGACCATAGTTGCTGTAATATTTACAATAGGCTCGGTTTTGGATTGAAATAGTGCGTGCCTTTCGGCAGATTGAGTATGTATCCTACCAGTTGCTCATAGTCCGCGTCATTAGCGACGAGGTCAATTTCTGCACTATTAACGATCAATAACTTGGACCCCGAGTAGTAGTGAAAAAACTCCGTATAGGCCCGATTCAATTGGTCAAGATACTCTGCTTCTATCATCTGCTCTGAAGCAATACCTCGTTTCTGGATCCTCTGCAGCAGCACCTCTGTTGGCGCCTGCAGATAGATCACGAGGTCTGGCGTTGGCGCATCAATTACAAGATGCTGATAAACCTTGTGGTACAGTGCGTATTCGTCTTTCTCAAGATTCAATTCGGCAAACAGGTTATCTTTTTCAATAAGAAAGTCCGAGACTCGGATAGGCTCGAACAAGTCATTTTGTCTTGATTCTTCTATCTGCTGAGCTCTTTGAAACAAAAAGAACAATTGCGTGGCCAAGGCATGCTGTCTTGGATTTTGGTAGAAACGATTGAGAAATGGGTTTTCTTCAGCTTTTTCGAGTAAAAGTTCATAGTTAAAGGTTTCTGCCAATCGCCTCGTCAAGCTCGTCTTTCCGACACCGATTGGTCCTTCCACCGCGATGTAACGCGGTGTCTGTTTCAAATTTTGCTGGCTACCGCTCATGACTTGCTCCCAGCGAAGCGCCGCTTGCCGCGGCGCCTTCTTCTTACCTTGGGTAACGCTTCGATCAGCTTCTTCCTTTCAGTGCTATCCCCAAATTGATAGGCCGTCCACCACTTCCCACTGTCAATCAACTCTTCCCCCGCTGCTTCGCGCAGTAGTAGAAAGTCATACGCTGCTCGAAAGCGAGGATGGTTGAGTGTGGCGTCAACGGTTTGCGTGCCTCGTGTTGTAAGTCTACCCTGCAATTCCCATATTTCTCGACAAGCATAGCCTATCCGTTTGGGTATCGACGTATATTTACTCTGTTCAGCAATAACTGTGTTGGCAAGATTTAAAAATCGGGGGCTGGAGTCTAGTGATTTGCAGCCGGTCTGACGCATGGCTAATCGTAGAGGTGGCCAGAGAAGCGCCGCAAAGAGAAAAGAGGGTGTTACGGATTTCTCTCGCGCAATTCTTGAGTCTGTATTACTGAAAGCCAGTTCGAGTAATTTGGCATCTTCAGGCTGGCATCGCTCAAGCGCTGCAAAAGTGGGGGCGAGCAATGCTTCTTTTAGACTGCTCTTTCGCAACAATTTATACGCGCTTTGGCTGTATCCCGTAGAAAATAACTTTATCAATTCATCAAACAAGCGTGCAGGGGAGATCCCGCTCAGGAGATCTGAGAGCGACTCGACCGGTGCAGCTGTTTCATCGGAGATTTCGAAACTCAGTTTTGCTGAAAATCTTAGGGCGCGAAGCATTCGAACAGGATCTTCCCGGTATCGTTCCTGAGGGTCTCCAATCATTCTGATCTGGCACTTCCTTAAATCAGAGAGTGCATTGCAGAAATCCAAGAGCTTGAAACCCTCCGTGGTATAATAGAGAGCGTTAATAGTAAAGTCTCGACGCATTGCGTCCTCATCGATTCGGCCATAGACATTGTCTCTCACCATCAACCCATCCTCATTCTGAGCCGAATTGACATACCTGAGACTGCGCCGCGCAGATTTTTTACTTATAGTAAGGTGTGTCTCTGGCGCCCCCCTGAACGTGGTGACTTCTATTATTTCTCGGCCAAAGCGCACATGCACAATGCGGAAACGACGGCCGATGATCCTTGAGTTGCGAAATAAGTGTTTAACCTCTTCTGGTGTAGCGTTGGTTGCGACATCAAAATCCTTTGGCTTTTCGCCGAGCAGCAAATCGCGTACGCCGCCGCCGACGAGAAATCCATGAAAGCCTGCATTCGAAAGACGAGATAAAACTTTCAAAGCATTTGGCGAGATGTCCCTGCGAGATATGGAGTGTTCGGAGCGGGAAATAATCCTTGCGCTTCCCACACCCGGCAATTCGGCTAACTCAGGCATGGGATTCGTCTGGCTTTAGGGTACTGGGTGAGGATTGATTAAACCGCAATTCTTTAGCCTGTAGGGCGTTAGAAGGTGTTACTTACAGAAATGATACCTCGGTTTTGTCGCAGATGCTCGGAAAAACAGGGGCGAGTCGTTATGGAAAATGACTTGATCGAAATGTGTAGGGGAGGCGACGCGCGCCTCCCCATTGGAAGTAAAATGTTATTGTTATTCTTGCTGTTAGCAATCTGATTATTATTACTATTCGGCGGCTGAGCAAATCACTCTGCCAACTTTTTTCAGGCGGTTCCGATGCAAGAGATCGACAATTCGCCGCTTGTATTCCTGCAATCCCTACCTTTTCTTATTAAAGCACTAACCTTAGTAATGCGATTTTTTGTTATTTTTGGGCTTATTGTTATTATTTATTGTTATTGTATACAGACGGTTGCACGTTACATGCCAAAAGAGAAATAGTAAACAAAAACAGCAAACTACATTTCCGTTGGCCAGTATGTGGGCCCACTTTTCTAATATTTGTTACTAAATTACCCGGAACACGTGGGTAGATGAGTATCGGTAACAAGTTTTTAGTCGCTTCGCGCGCTTAATTACCAACCCGATGAGTCCCGTTCATCCTGTCGTCCTCTTTTTTCTTGGGATGCCGAATCGTTGGCGTCGCTCCCAGAGGCATTTGCGACTTATGCCCAATTTACTAGCGAGTTGTGTTTCATTCATCGTATCTTGATGTTCCAGCACAAACCGCTGGAAGTAGTCCTCGAGCGACAGTTCCTCAATAGTTCCGGTAGGTTGGGTTTGACCAATCGCAAAACTTTCTGTTTTGTGTAGCTCTGGCCGAAAGTCTAAATCGATAGCCAGCAAATCCTCGCCGATCTCAGTGCTCTCAGCAAGAACGACTGCTCGCTCTATTGCATTCTCGAGCTCTCGTACATTTCCCGGCCAGCTATAGTCTTCAATTGATTGGCTTGCGGCTTCACCAAATACCATGGTCGGCGCTTTTAGTCGGCAGCATGTGCGTTGTAAGATCGCATCTGCCAGTTGCAAGACATCGCTTCCGCGCTCCCTCAGTGGAGGAATCAGTAAAGTCATAACATTAATTCGATAAAAAAGGTCTTCTCGGAAGTTCCCATCTTCTACAAGCTGCTTGAGGTCTCTATGGGTTGCTACCACCAGACGGACATCAACCTTTTTTGACTGTACAGAGCCAACCTTGCGGATTTCATTCTCTTGCAAAACCCTAAGCAGTCGGGCCTGCGCTTCAAGGGGCAGTTCTCCTATCTCATCGAGAAATAGCGTTCCTCCATTCGCGGCTTCAACTAATCCTGTTCTCGTGGCTGTGGCGCCGGTGAATGCGCCTTTCTCATGACCGAAGAGTTCCGATTCGATGAGATTTTCAGGGATGGCAGCGCAGTTTACCGAGATCATCTCCTGAGCTTCTCGATTGCTCAAATCGTGAATTCCACGGGCGACTAATTCCTTTCCTGTGCCCGACTCTCCATTAATCAGGACCGTCGAGGTGGTTTGAGCAACTTTTCTAATACGTCGAAACAGCTCGCGCATCTGCGGGCAGCTACCGATCATGCCTGCAATTGGCGCGCCGTCATCTTCACTGCCAATTGTGTTCGTGCCCCTTTGGCTAGGGTATTCTCGAATTATCTTGGCGACAGCTTCAATAATCTCATTATGCTCAAACGGTTTCGCGATGTAATCTACCGCGCCCATTTTCATGGAGTCGATGGCCGATTTGATGCTGGAATAACTGGTCATGATCAATACCGGTGTTGAGGTTGCTTTGATCAAATCAGTACCGGGAGCGCCCGGAAGCCTTAAGTCGCTTATGATCACATCGAAAGCATCCATGTCATATTTTTCCAGAGACTCTTTGACGGTCCCGGCTTCGCTCACCTGATAGTCATGCCTTTCCAACAGACGTCTCAACGCTGTCCTAATGACTACCTCGTCTTCTACGACAAGAACATGATTCATCGACATCATCTTAATATGTGTTCAGCTAACTAAAAAGCGCGCACAGCCCTTGGGTACATTTCATGCCGCAGAGGGCTTCGAATATCCGGCAAACGTCAACACGACCTGAGTGCCGGTGCCAAGGTCTTTGTTGTGCGGACTCAGTATATCAATTTCTCCGCCCAAATCCTCAACAATGCTAAACACCATGGAAAGTCCTAGCCCAGTGCCCTCTCCGGCCTCTTTGGTTGTGAAAAAAGGATCGAAAACTCGATCTTTTATTGCCTCAGGAATGCCAACGCCATTGTCTGTAACTGTGATCTTAATCTGGTTATCAATTTGGTATGCTGCCATTAAAACCTCGCTGCCCTCGACGCTGGCATCCCGCGCGTTGTTGACCAAGTTAACCATAACTTGCAGCAGTTTTTGGGCGTCACCGAAAATATTCAGACTTTTATCGCAATGTAAACTTATTGGAATCTCCTTGCTCTTTTTGTCGAGTGAAATCAGCGTAAAGGTTTCCTGCATGCACTCATGTACATTCACTATCTGTTTTTCGCGGCTCGCTAAACTTGCGCCCGCGTGCGCAAAATTTACCAGTGACTGAAGAATCTTCGAAGTCCGATCAGTTTGCTCAATGATTTGTGTTGCGAGTTGTTCTAGTTCGTTGCCCCTGTACTCATCTCGAATAGTTTGCGCCAGGCAGGCTATGCCAGTGATGGGGTTTCCTATTTCATGGGCCACTCCGGCAGCGAGTCTGCCAATTGAAGCCAAACGCTCACTATGCGTCAGACTCGCCTCTAGAATCTCTGTCTCGGAAATATCTTCGATTAATAGCACTACCCCCTCATGATGCAACTCTCTGGGGTCTGGCTGATCTATATAGGCCTTGTGCAGATTTACAGATTTTTTCTGGCCTTTGAGCTGAAAATTATTTTTATAGGTATGGTGCTTATCTTCGCGCAGAAATTGCTGAAGGAGCTCATACCAGGGATTGGGCAAATCCTGTAGCTGGGAACCAACCGCTTCACTGGCATCAATACCGGTTATTTCCGACAGAGCCTGATTCCACATAACAATCTCTTCTTCAGTGCTCAGCGAGCAAACTCCCAGAGGAAGTTCCAGTAATACCTGCCTGTGGTAACGTCGAAGGTTGTCAAGATCAGTTGCCATGCCCGATAAGTTGCTGCGATAGGACTCAATTCTGCTTTCAATCACATTGAGATCTGTGCTGCCGTGCCTGGCGACGATGCTAAAGGGCAAGTAGTTGTCTATTATGTCACCAGCTATAGAAGGGCCGAGCAGACCCGAAAGATTTGCTTCGAGGCGTCCACGCAGTAGGCGAAGTGATGAGGGGCGATTGTCATCATGGCGAATCTTGAGATCTTTTAGCGCTTGATTAACTTCTCTGCTTGCTGCCTCTTCACCAAGCGGCTTGCTCAGCGATCGCACAAACTCTTCAGGAGATTTCGCGACCAATCCGCTGCGTATACGGCGACGGATAGTATCGAGGGCACAAATGTCTGCAGAATTTCTCTCCTTGTCCGTCGTGGTACTGGTAAGCGAGATTCCGATGAAGAGTGCTGCATTAACCACCAATGATAATGCAGCGATGCCACTCCAATTTATTGTTGTCAGCGTCACCTCTGGATCATTGCCAAATAGTGGAATTAGCAGAAAGCCAAGCCAGATGGCCACACCGCTTAAAAGTCCCGTCATAAAACCTTTTTTATTGCCCTGGGGCCAGTATAAGATTGCGACTAAACCGGGCAAGAATTGGAGGCCAGCAGAGAAGGCGACGATTCCTATCGCCTGAACGCTGGTAGTATTTTCAGAAAGATAGTGCACTAGGAAGCCAGCCCAAATGAGTGCTGTGGTGAGAACACGCCTGTGCCAAGCAAGCCATCTATAGATATCCTGTTTCGCTGATGGTTGGGTGACCGGAAGAATGAGGTGGTTCAGACACATATTTGATAATGCCAACGTGATCACAATGATCAGTCCGCTAGCTGCAGAGAGACCTCCAAGGTAGCCAACAAGTGTTAGCATCGGGTAGTTGTAGGCAACCCCAATAATGACCGGAAAATACTCCACCTGCACGTCGCTGCCAGATTGGAGTCCTGCCCATAAAATCGGTAAGACGGGGAGACTGATCATGAGAAAGTAAAGGGGTAAAGCCCAGCTAGCGAAGGCCAGTGAGGCTTGTCCATTATTCTCATTGAAAGTCATGTAGAACATATGTGGCATTGCAACGGCCGCAGTGAAGAATAGAAGTGCTGAAACATGGAATGAGCTAAAGTAGCGCGTTTCTTTTAAGCCCGAAATTAAATCCGGTCGTGACTGAAGCCACTGTTCCATACCTTCGAATCCGCCGAAAGCACCGTATACGGCAAACGTTCCTACTGCGAGGTAGGCCACAAGCTTGGCGAGAGATTCAAAGGCGATTGCCATGACCAGACCGTCGTGGCGAGTGCGACCGGCTCGGCGGGACGTGCCAAAAAGTATTGCAAAAAGGGTGATAAGAACGCAAAAGCCGGCGGCTACCAAAGCTTCGCTGGGTTTTGCCGTCAGAAGGTTTGCTGTATCGGCCACGGCTCGAATCTGCAGTGCAAGAAGCGGAGTGACCCCGACTAAAATCACAATGGTGGTCATCGTTCCTGCCCAAGGCGATTGATATCTGAAGGCCATCAGATCGGCGAGGGAGCTCAATTGATAAGTTCGAGAAAGCTCAAGAAGAGGTTTCAAGAGCAGAGGCGAAAACAGAAAGGCAAGAGAGACGCCAATGGAATTCGCCAGGAATCCATAGCCGGTCTCGAGTGCGTTACCGATAGACGTGTAGTAAGCCCAGACGCTTGCAAATACGCCTAGAGCCAAGACATATACAACTGGCGACTTTACGATAGAAGCTGGAATCCAACCTCGATCGGTGATGTAAGCCACACCGAAAAGCAAAAGTAGGTAGGTACTTCCCAGAACAAATAGTGTGCTAAGGTCAAGGCTCATCACTGTCTTTCCCTCTGTGAGCCCAGCCTGCTACGAGGATTATCAGCAAACCAACGAAAAATGGTCGATACCAGGCTCCAGCGGATTGGTTGATCCAATCAACGCTGATTAGAAATAGCAGGTAGATAACTACGATGAGGATCAATATCGCGCGTGGTATGTACAAGGGTTCTTCTCGACGTGCGGACTACGCTCTCATCTTAGCTAACTTGGGTACGCGCTGTATATCCCAGTGCTCTATACCCCATTCTATTAAAAAGGTGGGAGCTGCTCTATTCAGAGAAGAAGGCAGAGTCATGCCAAGTGACCGCAGCGCGGATGAGATCAACGAAGAGGCGCTAGCGTGATCGATTGGTTGCGCAAAATGCTGCTTGCTGAGTTTTTGTCCGAGTTCGTTTACAACGACCGGGATATGCGCGTAACGAGGAATGGGTAGACCAAGTAGCTGCTGCAAATAAATTTGTCTCGGAGTGGAGGCGAGTAAATCATTCCCTCTTACAACATGGGTGATCTCCTGCGCTGCGTCATCAGCGACAACTGCTAACTGATAGGAAAATAGTCCATCCTTTCTTTTGAGAATGAAGTCGCCAATTTCCTGTTCTAAATTCTGAGTGTACTTACCTTGGATTCTGTCGGTGAACTGCATGAGATCCGGATTGGTTCTAACCCGCACAGCAACGTCGGGGCCGCTTGCAAGTTCACGATTCCTGCATCGACCATCATAGATTCCATCTAACGCGCTGACTCGCTGCCGGCTACAATTACAGTAGAAGCAAAATCCTTGGCTCATCAGTCGCTGCAGTATTTGCTCGTAGACGCTTAATCGTGCACTCTGGAACATCACTTCGCCGTCCCATTTCAGTGCGAAGACCTGCAATTGTTCTAATATGCGTGTCGACGATCCGGCGATCTCTCTGGGTGGATCGAGATCTTCGATGCGAACCAGCCATTTACCATCATGGGCTTTCGCATCCAAATAGCTAGCGAGCGCGGCAACGAGGGAGCCATAGTGCAAAAGTCCTGTGGGCGAGGGAGCGAAACGTCCAACGTAGCCTTCAACGGCCGCAGTTCGCTCTTCCATTAACGCAACCCCGCGTGATCGGTATGTGAACCAGAGTCAGTGTGCAGATCTGCAGTCGATAGTGGTCCTCCATGCCTTGATGATCCTCATTCCTGTCTTTAGCTGCCTAACTGTTTCTCTTTGATTTCGTCGAGTGTTTTACAGTCAATGCATTTGTTGGCTGTAGGACGTGCCTCAAGCCGGCGGATGCCGATTTCGATGCCACAGGTTTCGCAGAATCCATAGTCGTCCTGAGCGATGGCTTCTATGGTGTTGTCAATTTTCTTAATCAGCTTTCTCTCTCGATCCCGTGTTCTCAACTCCAAGCTAAATTCTTCTTCTTGTGTAGCGCGATCTGCCGGGTCCGGATAATTTGCGGCATCATCCTGCATGTGATGCACAGTCCGATCAACTTCTTGCATTAATTGTTCGCGCCAATCCAGCAGAATATGTTTGAAGTGCTCACGCTGTTTCTCGTTCATGTACTCCTCGCCCCTCTTGGGCTTGTAGGGAACGAAGTTTTTCAACACGGGTTGGGAATCGGAGCTTCGAGTGCTGGTCATAATCTCCATCGCTTAGCGGAATTTTCCGCTTTAGGTCACAGATTGGAAGTAGATAAAATCGGGGCTTGCTTGACTAACGCTGGCATATTTTGGTCCTCGACTGAAGCTTATTCCGTTTTGCGGTCATCGGCAGTACTAGCACCTGAGAAACACCGGTTTACTTCGCGGGTAAGCGTGCAGTAGCAATAGTCCTCTTTTTCAAAAGCTGCGTAAGCTACCAGATTCTGTATGGTGATGCCATAAAAATATAAATTCCCGACGTCACTCACAAATATGCAAACTTGAAACGCTAAGATGCCTCAAAACACGGTCTTTTTTCCTTTACGCCTACTTGAAGCAAATTCTTTATTTTATAATCCAGCCACAGAGCTACTTCGTCTTTTTAACGGCGTAGATCAACCCGAAACTCCCAAGCTGAGAACCATTGTGAATCGAAAAAAGGGCGTGTATCCAACTCCTAGACTCAAAGCACTGGCGAAAATTAACCCATTCCGAGTAATGACTGTGATGCGCCGTGCTGCTGAACTTGAAGCCGAAGGCAAAAAAATCGTTCACATGGAAGTTGGTGAGCCTGATTTTAATACTGCAACACCAATAGTCGATGCGGCGAAACGCGCACTCAACGCAGGCTATACACATTATACGGATGCAGCTGGTATCAACGAGCTAAGGTGCGCAATCGCAGGTCACTACCTTGAGCGATATGGTGTGAGTGTCGATAAAGAAAGGATTCTAGTGACGCCGGGTGCCAGTGGCGGGTTAAGCCTGTTGGCGAATCTTCTGGTTGGCCAGAATGACGGCGTGCTTATTACCGATCCTGCTTATCCGTGCGTGCGCAATTTCATACAGATAATGAACGGAAGACCGCAATTGGTCCCAGTAGATAGGACTCAAAACTTTCAGCCCACGGTGCAGCTCTTGGAAGACTCCGCTGACGCTAGCACTTGCGGGTTATGGTTGGCATCTCCGAGTAATCCCACAGGGTCAGTCTTGAGTCGCGAAGCTTTGACTGGCATATGCCGTTGGTGCTCTGAAAAAGATCTTCACGTACTGGTCGATGAAATCTATCACGGGCTTCACTATGTTGCTGATCTACCCAGTGTGCTTGAGGTCGATGACTCGGCCTTTGTTGTTAACAGCTTTTCCAAGTATTTTGGCATGACGGGCTGGCGTCTGGGCTGGATTGTTGTCCCAGATTATGCGGTCGAAAAGGCCAGAGTACTTGCCCAGAACTTTTATATTTCCCCCTCATCCATCGCGCAGCATGCGGCACTCGCTGGTTTCTCAGAGGAAACAAGCAAAATTCTTGAGCGAAGGCGGCAGTGCTTTCGAGAGCGGCGTGATTTCCTCTGTACCTCGCTACGAGAGATCGGATTTAGCCTTGCCGAAGAAGTGCAGGGCGCATTTTACATTTATGCCGACATTTCCAGATTTTCAGAAAACTCTGAGCGATTTTGCTCTGATATGTTGGAGAGCCATGGCGTTGCGATCACGCCGGGAACCGATTTTGGCGAGTTCAGAGCAGAGAACTTCGTTCGATTTGCATTTACGACAGGCATGGATGATCTCGCCTTGGGCGTAGAACGTTTGCGACGAGCTTTGCAAGGATGATAATCGAGCCTCCTTTAAAGCTTGCTTGGTTAAAAAAGCGGTATAAAAGATTTCTTGCTGATGTCCACCTACCAGATAATTCTGTCCTCACGCTGCACTGCCCTAACACGGGGTCGATGAAAAACTGCCTGTATCTGGGTAATCGAGTCTGGTACTCGGATAGCGGGAATCCCAAAAGAAAGTACCCTTGTACTTGGTACTTCATCGAGGACCCTGAACAAAATATGATTGGAATCCACACTGGACTGTCGAACCGATTGGTTCGTGAAGCAATTCTGTCAAATAGTATTGTTGACTTAGCCGGCTACCGGAATGTCGCAAGCGAGAAGCGCTACGGCATTCAGAATAGTCGAATCGATCTTTACTTGTCCGATCATAAAGAAAAATTGCCGAACTGCTACGTCGAGGTCAAGAACGTCAGTCTGTTGGATCAGGAGGGGGTCGGTTTGTTTCCCGATGCCGTTACGCTTCGCGGCCAGAAACATCTCGAAGAGCTGATACTTATGCGCAGACAGGGATACCGGGCCGTGCTCGTGTTCTGTGTACAGCATTCGGGTATTGAGCGAATCATGCCCGCTGATCAAATTGATCCTGTTTATGGAGGCTTACTTAGAAAAGCCGTGGCAGAGGGTGTCGAGGTAATGGCGTATGGTGCGAGTTTCGACATGGATAATTCGCGAGTGGAACTTAACACTCCCTTGCCGGTTTGTTTTGGGAATGTTGCTGGCAGTAACTAGAAAGTCACAGTTGGTTCCAGTTGCGATTCATCAATCTCCACATACCCCCTCCTGAATCTCGAACTCGATCGCATGCAGGGCTTTGCCCCTAAATGGCCGTAACAGGCTCTGTCCGCTGTTAATTTCAAACAGCGCGCCATGGGCAGAGCACTGGATGAGGCGTCTTCTTATGTGTAAAACGGTCTCCCTTAAATTCTATGAGGTTCCCAAGGTGCGGGCAGCCATTCTTGTTAAGATGGAGCTAGTCATCTCTCTCTACAGCGATCAGAAACGTGCCGTGCAATTGAAAGCCTTTTGATGTGGCTTCTTCAATCTCATGTTTTTCGCACTAGGTGATCACTAACCCAAGGCTTTTTCGAAATTTTCCAGCAAATCCTCAAGCTCTTCTATACCTACTGAGAATCTGACCATTGAGTCAGAAATGCCCATTGCCGCTCGTCGCTCGGCACCCATTTCATAGAATATCGTTTGAGCAACGGGTATGCCCAAGGTTCGGTTGTCTCCAAGGTTACTAGAAGAAACTACGGTATCCATGCAATTCAGAAATTCAAAACAATCTACTACGTCGGCTAGTTCAACTGAGAAAATTGCTCCGTACTTTCTGAAAAGTCTCCCCGCTCGCTGGTGTTGCAAGTGGGATTCGAGTCCAGGATAAAACGTCCTACTGATCTTCGGGTGAGCTTCACAGAACTGAGCAAGTGCCAGCGCATTGTCGCAAGCCCTATTCAACCGTAACGGCAGCGTTTCAGACCCCACGGCGAGATGATGCGCTGCTTCAGGGCCAAGCGCCCCCCCCATGTCCCGAAGCCCTTTCTTCTTGATCTGCAGTACACCCCATAGCGAGTGATCGCCGGCTTTGTAATCGTCAATAATGTTCGGATAGGTTTCCCAGTCGAAGCATCCCGTGTCTGTTACGGTGCCGCCAAGCGCATTGCCATGCCCTCCAATGTACTTAGTTAGCGCGTTGATGGATAAACTTGCTTTTGCTGAACGTGGCAGAAAAAGAAACGGTGAGGTCATGGTATTGTCTACAACGTAGAGGATGGAGTGATCGGTGCATAACTCTCCAATTGCATCAAGATCTGCAATCTGTGTCGCCGGATTCGCGATGGTTTCGACAAACACGGCTCGAGTATTTTCCTTAATGGCAGCAGAAATGTTTGAGACATCAGTCGCATCGACAAAACTTACCTCAATGCCGAATCGTTCCAGCGTGGTGAAGAAGCTGTTTGTGTTCCCGAACAAAAATGAGCTTGCGATTAGGTGATCCCCTGACTTCAAAAGAGCGAGCATGGTCGAAGAAATTGCGGCCATTCCAGTAGCGAATGCGATGCTGGCGTGACCGTCCTCCATTTTAGTAATCCGATTCTGAAGGGCCGTCACAGTGGGGTTCAGTTGTCGACCATAGTTATAACCTTCACGCTTGCCCTGAAACACCTCGGCCAGGTGGCGCGCATCCTCATAACCGTAGGCAACCGAAGGATGTATGGCTTTGTGAAGAACGCCGTGCTCCGGGGAGTCACAACGATCGGAGTGTAAATTAGTGGTAAAAAAACCTTTTTTTCGCATGAGGACTCTCACCCTGATCTGTCGTAAAGAATTGACTCAGTAAACTGCTCGTGGCTTGGTTGACAATACTGTTGGCATTGGACGATCACCGCTTTAACCCGCTGTCGAGCAACGTTTGTTAATTGGGGCATGAAGCAATTACAGGTTTTGCTTCGAGCCACTGTGCCGTAGAGGTTGATCGCAATCAGGGCAATAACCAAAATTTTTGTTTCGAATAGTGTAAGCGCATTGGTGATCTTTGTAGAGTGATCGACATGCGCCCGAGAGTTGGTGCAGCTGCCTATGGCGTGCATCCTCAAGACTCTGCTTCTAAGATTCAGATTTGCTGGTCTCAAAGCTCCGCAAAACTCACTTGGGGGAGTATCAATCATCGACTTCTTGTTGTAAAAGAGTTGAGTAACTTACGGTCTGCGCTGCATTTAATTCTGCCTTAGAGGCATTTAATAGTCGACTTGATCTAGATTGGCAAAAAACGGGCGCTCGGCTATCGACGTCCGAATTTCACGCAAACGCTCTGTAAATTGAACACTACTGCGATCGCGGTATTGGTCTGAAAAAGCTGCCTCAGAAAGACCGTCCACATTATTGTCTACGATAGGCATATAGTCATAGTCGTCGGTAAGTGTCATAACTCTTCGCTGAAATTCCACGGCGGATCGTTCACTCTTCGTAGCAAATTCTGCTAAAGCGATCCCAACTTGATTGGCTGTTAAATCTGAAAAACTGAAGCCGGTCCGATATCGGGCATCATAGGCTTCTTTGGTAGTTGAGAGTATTTGCGCAAATTCTGCGCCAGCTGAAGAAGATATGGCCGCGATACTAACGACATGTTGGGCTAAATCCTCACGCCGTTGCAGGCGTACCTCGATAGACCTGGGTCCGGACAGTTCCTCATTGTTCCGAGAATCTGTGATGGAGGTGATATCCTCCTTGTTGAGATAGATCGAAAGTGCCTGAAAAGCGGCTTTATTTTCTGCAACAGGGTCTCCTGACACTGAACTTGCTTCACTTGCCGACGAAAAAAGCGGCACCAACAGAGCGTTTAGTGATACTGCGCGAATGTCCGATGGAATGGCGGTTATGGTGTTGGTTATCTTTGTGTAGTAGAAATCAATCCTTCTAGGGTCTTCGTCGGAGACGAACAGCTGCTGGATCTGTTTGCTGAGTCTGGCGATCAAGTCCGGTTGCCATTGCACATCGAATAGCACTGCGGTTGGTGAAATTCGCAAGTTACTTAAATGGATTGTGAGCTCTGCTAGTTCCGCTCCTATCGAAAAGGCAGCTGCCAGATTCTGGCTTATAATATTTTGGAGAGGATCGAGGAGAGCAGCTGGCAAAGATAGTTTTCCCACAGTAAGTCGCCGGAGCTTCAGCCGCCCTTCTTCTAGGCCCAATGTGCTCTCAAAATTAAGAAAAAAACGGTATGGAGAATCAGTCAGATCGATGTTTGCATCCAATTCGATTTGTCCTTCGGAGAGTGCTACCCGACCAGCCCATCGAGGCGAAAGTTCAAACAATTGAAGTCCATAGCGCAGCAGCAAATTCAGCTCTTCGGTATTAAGGATAATTGATTCTTGACTCACAGCGGATGTCGACTCTGGGGCGTTTTCCAGCAGAATATTTTCGAGTTGACTCAATTCAGCGGGAGACAGAACTGGAAGAGGCGCCACTGCGGGCGCGGAGGCAAGCGTAAGGAGCAACAGTAGGATCGGCAGGCTGACGAATAAGATACAAAAAGGTATCAGAGCCATTCGTAGGACGCTTAACTTTGCCATTTTTTAGAAAAACCCGAAGCAAACTTCGGTATAAATACTTGGAACATTTTGGTAAGTGAGTTTCCGCCGATAACAGGACTTGGAGCAATAATCTTTGAGTTTACTGTCTCTAATCTACTTTTTCGAAAGAAAGTGACAAAAACCGAGGATTCAAGTGGATTTATGCCCCAAATACGTATATACGAGGGTTTTGGCGTCATTACACGATGAGGGGCGGCAGCTGACCCGTTTTGACAACTCATATCAGCCAAGCTTCGGGCAAGGAGTGGTAAATGAATAGAAGACTGATGAGTGGTTCAAGAATAGATTGTCTTGATCACTGGCGCTTCTTGTTTCAGGGAATCTTGCTGTTAGCCTTGACAGCCTGTGGATCTCAGTCAGTTCGGGTGACTGCGACAGCCGAGGCCGAAGCGGCAAGCGTGGCAGCTGAACAAGCGGCATCAAGGCAAGGTGCCGTGGTGGAGAGCGAGCGAGCGAAGGCGCAGGATCGTCAGCGGCTAGCAGAAGCTGCGGAAAGAGAACGTCGCCGCCTCGCTCAGGAAAGACAGGCAGTCGAGGCGGCAGCCCGTGCTGAGGCTCAGCGTTTGGCTCGAGAGGAAGCAGAGCGTATGAGGCGCGAGCGCCGCGCTGCAATTGCTGAGGCTCGCAGCGTGCGCCAAGAGAAATTGGATCGTGTTGCAGCACTCGAGCAGCAAATCGATGAGATACAGGCCAAGATTGGACTGGATTCTGAGAAGGCTTTACTGATGCAGAAAGCGATTACCGCTGCCGAAGAATTGCTTGAGGCGTTGACCGATGAGGTCGCGAAATATGAACTTGCCGATGAATCTGGAAACACTCGTGAACCGCTGGCGAAAGACCTAATAGCAGAGTTGGAGGCCAAGAAGAACGAACTAGTCGATCAGGCTCGGGGACTTTGAGTTAGCCAGATCATGAGCGATAACGTGCTTGATTTTAATGCCCGAAAGATTTCCCACCTAGAAAGGCGAAAAGAGGCCCGGGTTGATGCGTTAAAGCAAGCCTTCACAGAGGCCAGACGCGAATCTAAACCAAGATCTTCCAAAAATAAACGTAAGCGAAGCCGAAAAAAAAACCAATAGATGCTTTGCTGGAGCTGTTCCTACTCAGAGTGCTGGTGACTCATTTTTTCCTCGAGATCACCAGTTCTGCTGCGACTTGCATCCTTTGTTTGTCACCGACGTTGTGTTACAGTTCGCGCCGTCGATTTTGCTAATAGAACGGGGAGAGTCGCGTAGATGTCGGGGATAACGATAACTGTCACCACAGTGCTGTCACTGCTGGGCTTGGTAATCGCGTTTTATTACATGAGGAAGGTTACGTCTGTGCCTGTAGACATGGGCCTGGATGAGAAGGACGGCGAGCGGCTGAGGTTTATACACGGTGCGATTGCTGATGGTGCGATGGCTTTTCTTAAGCAGGAATACAAATTTCTTGCCATCTTCATGGTGGTGTTTGCCGCGATTATTGCTATCTTAATCGACGACTCACACACGCCCGACTACCGCGAGGGGATTTACACCGCGATCGCGTTTCTTTTCGGAGCGGCAATCTCGATTGCGTCCGGCTACATTGGCATGATGGTGGCTACGCAGGGTAATGCTCGGACTACCGTCGCGGCCAAGAAGAATATCTCTGAAGCCTTCGATATGGCGATCAACGCCGGCGCCGTGATGGGATTTGCGCTTGTGGGACTTGCGGCTCTGGGACTGGTCATCATCTACGCGGTGATGAGTTCGTTGCTATCTGGCTTGGGGCCTGAGAACAATCATATACTGATGGAAGTTATTGCAGGATTCGGCCTGGGGGGCTCTACCATCGCTCTTTTTGCGCGCGTTGGCGGAGGTATCTTCACCAAGGCCGCCGACGTAGGCGCGGATCTGGTTGGTAAGGTTGAGAAGGGCATTCCTGAAGACGATCCTCGCAATCCCGCTGTCATTGCAGACAACGTGGGCGACAACGTTGGTGACGTTGCTGGCATGGGGGCTGATCTGTTCGGTTCATGCGCCGAATCCACCTGTGCAGCTATGGTTATTAGCGCAGTAGTCTTCGCCGCTGACCCTAATGCACTGCTTTACCCGATTCTCATCACTGCCGTCGGTATTCCCGTGAGTCTTGTGACTAAATTGTTAATTGGCGTCACGACTGAGGATGATGTCGCGCCCGCATTGCGAAAGCTATTGATTATCTCCAGTGTCCTTATGGCAATAGTGATGTTTTTCTTCACTATGGCTTTGGTGCCTGAGTTTTTTGAACTAAATGGTGAGAGGTACACCAACCTCGGCGTATACTGGTGTTTCTTGTCTGGCCTAATTGCAGGCTTAGCGGTTGGCCTCTTAACTGACTATTACACCTCAGATAATTACAAGCCGGTTCAGGAACTTGCTGGCTCTTGTGAGACAGGAGTTGCCACAAACATCATATTTGGGCTGTCTCTTGGATATAAGAGTACGGTCTACCCGTACCTCTGTATCGCGGCCAGTATTTTTATCTCCTGGGGGTTGGCAGGCATGTACGGTGTCGCGATTGCTTCTTTGGGGATGCTCGGTACCCTTGTGATTGCCTTGATGATTGATGCTTATGGACCCGTCGCCGACAACGCAGGTGGGATTGCAGAGATGGTAGGCCTCGAGAGCGCGGTACGAGAGCGCACCGATATTCTGGATTCAGCAGGCAACACGACAGCAGCGATAGGCAAGGGTTTCGCGATTGGCGCAGCTATACTAACCTCACTGGCGTTGTTCGCAGCTTTTATCACGGCGGCTTCTAACCTACTTGGCGAGCCGATTACGATGAGTCTTCTTGATCCACTGGTCTACACGAGCGTGTTTGTCGGTGCGGTTCTGCCGTTCCTCTTCATGGCGATGACCATGCGCTCGGTGGGTGATGCCGCTTTTGAGATGATTGAAGAGGTGCGTCGCCAGTTCCGCGAAATCCCGGGGATTATGGAAGGCACAGGCAGACCTGATTACGCGCAGTGTGTCGCGATTTCCACGGACGCCGCCCTGAAAGAAATGATAGCGCCGGGGGTACTCATTATGGGCTCTCCTCTTGTTGCCGGCTTCTTGTTTGGCGTGGAGGCAGTGGCGGGGATTCTGGCCGGCTCGCTGGTCGTGGGCGGTGTGCTAGCGATCTCCGCCTCAAATAGTGGCGGTGCGTGGGACAACGCTAAAAAGTACATCGAAGCTGGTAATCATGGTGGCAAAGGCTCGGAAGAGCACAAGGCCGCAGTGGTTGGAGATACTGTTGGTGACCCCCTAAAGGACACTTCCGGGCCATCGCTAAACATCTTGATAAAGCTGTCCGCGATCCTCAGTCTGGTCTTTGCCCCTTTCTTTGTGCAGTACGGAGGTATCTTGCTGGGTTAGTTGCAATCTGTAGGAGGGTGCGCTGAGCGCCGGGCATAAATCAATAGGCAGTTAAGGGGGCTTCAGCCCGCTTGTCCTTCGAGCGGATTCTCAGTCTTGCCGGGTCTCGAAGTGATACAGAATCCAGCTTTCTTCAGCTTTTACAACGTCACGCGAATCTTCCGTAGTCTCTCGCCATCGCGTGACGATGGTTTCCACGCATTGGTAGATTCTGAAGGAATCGGTGTTCTCTATAATCAGATTTCTGACTGAAGGATTCAAGGTATATGTTGAGACTTCAGCCAGTCTCCAGTTGTTTTCCATCGTGCGTCGGATGCAGTCATTGTTGGAAAGTAGTTCCATGTAGCGAAGCTCCGCGTCGGCGTAACGGCCAGCGGGAACATTTAGTTCGATGCTAACTACAATATCATCCTCAGCGTCCTCAGGTGATTTGATGAATGTAACCTCCTCCAGAACTACATCCAAGCTGCCCTGATTGCGCACCACCAAGCGCAATCCGTCATGAGTATTTTCTCCCCAAGCAGATGAGTAGAAAGCAAAGTTCAATTTGCTCTCCTTTTCCGGTCCTGCCGCAACCGCGAAGGTGGTTAAGTAAATCAATAGTATCCCTATCAGTTTCATGCCCCAATTCTAGCGAGCCTTATTGGTCCATGTCATGACTATTTTATTTTTCATGAGTAATCACTGATAATTCCGTTTGAGATGAGGCTTAAATTTTCGGTTTGAAAACAAAAGGATCTTTGGTGAAAAAGCTTCCCCAGATTAAACACATTATTTGCGTCGCATCAGGAAAAGGCGGCGTTGGAAAATCCACCACAGCAGTCAATCTCGCGGTTGCACTTCGGAATCGAGGATGTTCAGTGGGGCTGCTAGATGCTGATATTTATGGCCCAAGCGTTCCATTGATGATGGGAATCGCACCAGGAACTCGTCCTGAGGTCCGCGAGCAGCGCGTGATGGTACCTATCGAAGCACATGGGGTTGAGTGCATCTCCATGGGTGTTTTGGTAGATGCCAAGGCAGCAATGGTATGGCGAGCACCGATGGTGATTTCTGCGTT
>MDTD01117490.1_pt1 | contig 18945 bp, 16 predicted proteins | sample 811221 | NCBI WGS metagenome assembly MDTD01 (sample SAMN05326646, study PRJNA326480) | marine metagenome | isolation source: seawater | place: Pacific Ocean: South West | collected 2011 | reverse complement strand
ATCTTTATCTCAGGAAGAGAAATTAATACCGTTTCGTCAGCGATGACCTTGTTACAAAATGCGGGTAATTCAATTCCTGCGCCCATACATTTTCCTTTTAAATGAGCACTCATTCGGTCATGAATTTTTGACATCCAAAAAGCAGGATTATTAACCATTCTGATGAGATGCGCATCCGAGGTGCTATCGAGAAGGCCAAATTCATTTAGGTCACCTCCTGTGCAGAAAGAATTTCCCTTTCCCTCTAGAAGTACCCGGTCGATACTTTTATCAGCAGCAGCCATCCGCAACTGTTCTACTAGTTCATCCCGCATAGCGCTCGAAAAAGCGTTGGCTCGATCCGGCCGATTTAATGAAATTCTCAACTCGGAACCGCTGCGTCTACTGAGAACAGTGGGTGCTGCATTGTCTTGGCCCAGAGTGTCCTTCCGCTTAGAGAGCCACTTTTGGAATTCTGGTCCACCTTGAAGGGCGGCATAAGCCATTGATTCAAAAAGTAGTCCTGTGTCAATATTTAAATATGTACGCTGGCGTAAAAGCTGTACGAGCATGATTGAAGAATGAGGGTTTCCTTCGACTGAATTTTTAATTCCTAAAACTGCTTCCTTTACGTTAGGAACTTTTACTGCAGCTACACTTTTCTCATTCGAACTAGTAAAGACAAGATCAAAAGCGCTAAGGGCCTCGTCAGAGATAGTTAACTCCTTCTCATCTAATATCGCAATCGTGACGAGATTTAACAGTTTTGAATACTCATAAAACTCTCGGGTTTTCTCCGGTGTTGCGCTTTTACAACTATCAGTAAGATGAATGCATAGGGTCCGTTGCTGTCTTTGGAAGATCTCTTCGGCGACGTAGGGGTTTCGAACGTAATCAAGTGCATCATCAAACTCCATTGTTTGAGAACTGGTCACATTAACCTTCGTTAATCGAGAATCCGCTTAGGTTCTCTCTGAGGACTCTTCTGAGAAGTTTCCCAGTTTCGTTATATGGAAGCTCATCCATTGTCACTACATGGTCGGGCGTTCGCGAAGACCGAAGCTGATCTTTGACAAATACTTTGACTTCGTCGACAGGTATATCACTGCCATCGGAGAGAACTATCACGGCAACTATAATTTCTCCCCATTGCGTGTCCGGCATTCCAATAGCTGCCGCATCTCTAATTTGTGGATGTGCGAGGAGAGCCTCCTCGATTTCTCCTGGGGAAATATTTTCTCCCCCTCGAATGATGATGTCGTCTATTCTGCCTTCGACGAAAAGGTATCCTTCCTCATCTAGGAAGCCTCCATCGTTCGTAGGGAACCATCCGTCATCAGTTAGCTTTGTTCCATGTCCAAGGTACTCTCCAGATACCTGTTCGCCCCTGACCCAAATTTCTCCAGATGTTCCGGCCTCAAGAACTTTTCCTTCTTCATCTCGGATGGAAACCTCAAGATTTGGTAGCGGCTTCCCTGCAGACGATAGCCGTCGCCGAATTGGCTCTTCTTGGCTTTCCAGAGCATTGCGGTGATCTTCAGGGCCAAGGACAGAAATTGTTGAACTTGTTTCTGTGAGACCATAAGCGTTAACGAAATTTGTATTTGGGAATAGGTGAAGAGCTTTTTCTATCACTGGACGTGGCATCTTACCTCCTCCATATGAGAGGGATCTCAGCGAATCTATTGATACGCCAGGACGTTTCTCTAGCTCATCAACGATTCGTGAAAGCATGGTCGGCACAACCATCGCATGTGTTACTGACTCTTTAATGGCGGTATCGACCCAACTTGCAGCATCAAAATTTGGAAGTTGCACAATTCGTCTACCTGCATAAACTGAGCTGCATAACGCAGCCATCCCCGCAACATGGTACGGGGGGACAGACACTAGTGTCGCTTCTTCATCTCCAGCACCCATGAACTCGACTGATCCCAAAATGTATGAAACCAGATGTGAGTGGCGAAGTACTGCTGCTTTTGGAGCCCCAGTAGTACCGGAGGTAAATAGCAAGATTGCTATTTCATCTGGGTCCATGCCCCAATCAGCATCGGGAAGTTCACCATTACGTGTTTGAAGAATGAAATCTTCACGTTCTATCGCTTCGAATTCGGGTACTCCATCTAAGGCATCTTTCATAGAAATATTCGCTACCCCAATAGCCGGAGCAATTTCACTTCCAAGTTCACGTATCTCTTCTCCAGTCAGCCTGTAATTAAGAGGAACAAACGGCAATCCTGCCCATGCTGACCCGAAAAGCGCTGTGGGTAAAGCAATGCTAGACGTATCAAGGAATGCTATTTTCTCCGCTGAACTATTACGAAAAAACTGGGCTGCTCTTCCAGAGTTTTCATACAGGGTCGTATAAGACACCCCTGAGCCATCTTTGCTGCCAATAGCCACTCGGTCTCCAAAAGCGCTTGAAGCCATTTCGAGCAGCATCATGAGATTCATAATTTGGTCCTTCGACTAGTCAGAAGCAGGTAGCGGCTTGCTTTCTTTAATTTCTAGTAAGGTGTCTCCGATTCCCAAGGAACCAGCACCAGGCTTAGTGCAGAGTAATTCAAGTGTCTCTTCGGGGTCTACATACCGCTTCCCCATTAGTGTTCCGCCATCCGCACCTTCTGCGGGGGTTCCACCTTCTACTTCCGAATTTGTGGGCTCGGTCATGGGGGCGCCTCCACACCGTATATCGATGTCTTCAGCAGGGGCTTTCACTGCTATGACCTCGGTGTCGCAGACGGCGCTTTTAAGGCGACTTCCTGCTCGTAGCTCCATATTGTTTCTCCTTTGAACTTATAATTACAATCATTTCCTATTATTAAGACCATTGCCAATATCAACGCTTCCTCTACGGTATGAGTAATGGACAACGCAATTCTGAATGACCCGTTTCTTTTAGCAAAGAAACACTTACTCGAACTTACACGGGGACTCCCATCGGGGACAGTCCCAATATCAGTAATACAAGATTTATCGTCTATATACCCGAACTGGCCCGTATGGCCTGATATGGCTCTTTCCGACCTAATAGGCCCACCAAATGTAAGGCTAAAAGAGGTTGATCTCCGCTGGCTCCACCGTTTTAGAACGACAATTGCCCTTTTAGGCTGGCTATCAGCGCAACTAGGTGGCCCAAAGGGGGGGCCAAGCGCATTGTCATTAATAGTCGAACGAGCGCCAATATTAGGCCACCGTGGTTGGGGGAAAGTTTCCGCAGGCGGCTCTTGCCGCATTCTTACAACAGCAGACGGTCAAATAGCGGCAAACTTACCCAGAGTCGAAGATCAATTAAGTGTCGCAGCCTGGTTAGATGCTCCGATAGAGGGGGCCGACTGGGCCTCTATTGAGAGAGCAGTCCAACAAGTAACCTCGTTAGAACTTCTCAGCAGGGCAAAATTGCTAGGAATGCCAATATCTATAGTGGGGGAGACAAAGACCCCATCAGGGTTTGAATACAATATTGGAAAAGAAATTCAACTCAAGAGGAGGCCGAAGGTAGTCGACTTATCGAGCATGTGGGCCGGTCCTCTGTGTAGCTGGTACCTCATGCGATGCGGTGCGGAAGTAACAAAAATCGAATCTATATTACGGCCAGAAAAGCAGCGGAATCAGCCTGACATCTTCTATCAACGTTTAAATCAGGGTAAAGAAATAATTCTTCTTGACTTTAGTAGCTCCAGAGAGGTCAAGCGATTACGAAATATTATTCGAAGATCAGACATAATAATTGAAGGATCTCGTCCCCGAGCTCTCGAGCATTTAGGTATAGAGGCGAAAGAAGAAGTCGAAAGAGGAGCAATTTGGTGCTCGATTACGGGATATGGACGCCGAAGAAATCCGCATCGAGTTGGGTTCGGTGACGATGCAGCTGCCGGGGCTAATCTTTTGGCCGAAGTTAACGGCTCTCTCTGGTTCATGGGCGATGCGATTGCTGACCCTATTACTGGAGCTACAGCTGCGACGTTAGTTCTGGGCTACTGGCTTGGCTGCTCTAGTGCATTGCTAGATCTAGGCTTATCGCCCACTGCTGCACTGTATTCTCAAGGCCTATTGTCTCGAGCTAGCAGTTTCTAGTTGCACTGGAAGAACTTTCAGATTAATTAAGTTTTGGATCGTCAGGATAATTCGCTAACCAAGCCATCGGTCCTTTTTGCCTTCGAAGGACTAGCGACCATAATTCGTGATGATTTGAACTAAACACGTCAAACGGATCTGCTTCAACTACAAACCAAGCGTCTGCTGCAAGCTCTGAATCAAGCTGCATCGAACTCCACCCAGAGTATCCAGAAAAAATCTTCATCTCCGTAAGCGATTCCGGTAACATATCCGGATCTGAACCTAAATCAATAATTCCTACATTCGAGAAAATGAAGTGGTGGGGTTCGCTAGTTTCTCCTATAAACCTTCCAAGCGCTAGACAAGAATTCGGCTCAACTGGACCTCCAACGAATACCTCTGGAATGGAATTAGTTTTGGAGCTCCATTCTGGGAAAAGTTCTTCGCTGGCCGTTTCCGTTGCCTGATTGAGAACTAGCCCAATCGCCCCGGAACGTGTGTGCTCGATCATCAGAATTACAGATCTTTTAAAATTTCGATCGCCCATAAGCGGACTTGCGATAAGGAGTTTTCCTGCAGTGCTCAGAGGAGTGACTCCATTAGATAATCAAGACTGTTCGTTAATGCTTTTATATCGACGGGTTCAATAGCTGGAAACGTAGCGACTCGAATCTGATTACGCCCAATTTTCCTATAGCCCCCAATATCCAAAATCCCGTTCTCTCTGCAAGCTGTGACCAAGGTATCGGCAGATACCCTTTCATCAATATCTATTGTGACTACCACTGGGCTTCGTAAACTCTTGTTGCTTACAAAGGGCTCAGCATACTCATGGCTTTCAGCCCATTTGTACAGATGGGTAGAAGACTCATGACAACGTCCGCTAGCCCAGTCGAGGCCACCTTGTTCGTTCATCCATTCGACTTGATGAACTGTAAGGTAAATCGTAGAAAGTGCCGGAGTATTATATGTCTGATTCTTTCTGCTGTTCTCCAAAGCAATTTTTAAATCAAGTCCAGCGGGAACCCAACGGCCAGTATTTGAAATTTCTTCAATGCGGTCGATGCAAGCTGGTGAGCAAGCAGCAATCCATAGCCCACCATCACTAGCAAAGCTTTTTTGCGGAGAGAAATAGTAACAATCAACTTCTTCTGGGTCCCAAGGCATTCCCCCTGCAGCCGAAGTAGCATCTACAGCCACAATAGCTTTTTCCACTGTCACGCCTTCTGGTCTTATCAATGGAATAGTGACTCCAGTTGAAGTCTCATTCTGTGTTAAAGCGTAGAAGTCAACATTCGATGGTGATGGAGAAGGTGCAGATCCAAATTCAGAAGTCAAAATCTCCGGATCACTCAAGTGCGGAGCACTCAGAGCAGCCTGAGAGAATTTTGAAGAAAATTCGCCAAATACCAGATGTTGGCTTTTCTCCCGAATCAGTCCGAAGGTCGCAGCATCCCAAAACAGAGTAGCTCCACCATTTCCCAAGAGTATTTCCCAGTTATCAGGTATCTGGAATAAGGCGGCCATCCCTTCTTGGAGTCTCTGGACCATCCCTTTGACAGGGTCTTGGCGATGGCTTGTTCCGAGGTAACTCTGTGAGATTTCCGCTAGCGAGCTTACTGCTTCTTTCCTAACTAAAGATGGCCCGCTCCCAAATCTCCCATCGTTGGGGAGAAGTTCTGCAGGTACTCTGATTGATTCGGTTCTTGCCATAACAAAAATCTACTCTGCTTCCCTAGGCAGGTGGCGAAGTGAAAGAGGAAAAACAACAAAACTTCTTTCAAAACAATGAAATGATCTGCATTCGTCCTGAAGATATACCAAGATAGTGAAACTGAACTTAACGGAGGAAAATTGTCTGATCGATCTCGTGTATCAACACGTGTTGGGGCTATATCGCCATCTGCCACGCTCGCTGTTACAAATAAAGCAAAAGAACTGAAGTCGGCTGGTGCTCCGGTAATAGGGTTCGGTGCTGGAGAGCCAGACTTCCCAACGCCAGAACACATTGTGGAGGCAGCAAAAAAAGCAATTTCTGACCCTGTTAATCACCGGTATAGCCCTGCCGGCGGTTTGCCAGAGTTTAAAGAAGCGCTAGCTGAAAAAACTGAACGTGACTCAGGTTTGATAGTTGCACCGGACCAAGTGGTAGTCACTAATGGAGGAAAGCATGCCGTATATAACTGTATGCAAGTCCTCCTTGATGCAGGAGATGAAGTTCTACTTCCCTCTCCATATTGGACAACTTATCCAGAGCCAATAGCTCTCGCCGGTGCGGTGACGAAAGTTATTCATACTTCTTCAGAATCTGGATTTCGTGTATCAGTGGATCAACTTGAAGCAGCAAAAACAGATAGGACGAAAGCCTTAATCTTTTGTTCTCCGTCAAATCCGACTGGGGTAGTTTATCCAAAGGATGAAGTAGAGGAAATCGGCAGGTGGGCTTCAGATAATGGTATTTGGGTTATCACCGATGAAATTTATGAGCATTTGGTCTACGGAGAAAGCAAACACTTTTCAATGCCTACTCTTGTTCCTGAAATTCAGGATCGATGCGTGGTTCTTAATGGAGTAGCTAAGACTTATGCTATGACGGGTTGGCGAGTTGGCTGGATTATTGCGCCTCCTGACATTGCTAAAGCAGCTTCAACACTGCAGTCGCACCAAACTTCAAACGTTTCAAATGTTTCGCAGCGCGCTGCGCTCGCAGCAGTTTCTGGTCCTCTCGATGATGTAGCGAGAATGCGAGAAGCATTCGATAGGCGCCGCCAAGTGGTATTTAGAATGCTTTCCGAAACTCAAGGGGTTTCTCTTCTTGAACCTCAAGGGGCGTTCTACGCCTTTCCGAGTTTTGAAGGTGTTCTGGGTCGGTCGTTGCGGGGTCGGACTCCTGAGACAACTCTTGAGCTTGCCGAGATACTTTTGGAGGAGGTGCATGTGGCTCTAGTTCCCGGAGAAGCGTTTGGAGCTCCGGGTTACGCGAGGATCTCATTTGCTCTTGGAGATGAGGAGCTTGAGGAAGGGATCCAAAGAGTTATGGACCTTTTCCAAAGCTAGTTGAGATGCAGTCTTCCAAAAGACTTCCCTACGGCAGTTGGCCTTCCCCTATATCCGCTCATTCCCTAGTCGAAGGTGTCTCGACCGCTATTGATATTTTTGTTGATGGAGAAGATGTATGGTGGTCAGAATCAAGGCCGGACGAAGGTGGTCGGATCGCGATTATGCTTCGCCCTAAAAACGGGCGGCCTTATGAAGTTACCCCTCCTGATGCAAATGTCCGCTCAAGAGTTCATGAATATGGAGGTGGTGCATGGTTTGTCGCTAATGCCTTTCTCTATTACGTTGAATTCCGAGATCAACGTATCCGACGAATTTCTTCGGAAGGGAAGATCGAGGTCCTGACCCCTGAGCCACCTGAGCATCAATCATGGAGATTCGCTGATGGACGGATAATGCCCGATGGTGCTTCCGTAGTGTGTATCCGAGAAGTTCACTTCCATTTCGATGATGGGGTAGTGGTAGAGCCAGATAATCAAATTGTTTCAATAGCGACCGATGGTAGTTTTGAAATAAGGGAATTAGTTGTTGGAGCTGATTTCTATGCGTTTCCTCGTCCTTCGCCGGATGGAGAATTTCTCGCATGGGTGCAATGGATTCATCCATCTATGCCATGGTACGGAACTGAATTGTGGGTTGGCCGATTAGAAGATGGAGATGTAACGAACGCAAAGAAGGTTGAGGGTGGGGTAGATGAATCTATCTTGCAACCTGAATGGTCGCATGACACTAATCTATTTTTTTTGAGTGATCGGTCAGGGTGGTCAAACTTGTATCGGTTTAGTCCTGATGGGAGTGTTCTTGAATACGGCGGCGATTTTGATATAGCTGGCCCCTTATGGGCTCTTGGACAATCGAGGTATGTGATTACCGATGCCGAAGAAATTTTTCTCGCTGCCCGCAATACTCAGGGTGATTTATTGATTAGCAAAACATTAGACACAGTCGTTCATAGCTCGGCGACCATCCATACGGTTAGATGTTCATCATCCGGCTCTCCAATAATTTTGGCCTCAACTCACCAATCTGGCCCCACAATTATTCAAGCAGCGCCGCAAAAAGAAATAATTCACCATCCAAAATCTCACGAATTACATGAGGAGTTTTTGCCGACTCCGGCACTCCATGTGTTTCCTACCTCTGATGGGGGAGAGGCATACGCTCTCTACTATCCTCCTGCCCACCCTGAGTATGCCGGTATAGACAACGAAGCCCCTCCTCTTCTTGTCCTAGCGCACGGGGGACCTACAGGATCGGCGCGGAACGAGTTGCAATTAGGCTTACGGTACTGGACTAGTCGTGGATGGGCGGTTGTTGATGTAAATTACCGAGGGAGCACCGGGTTTGGTCGCAGCTATATGGAAGAATTGGATGGGGAATGGGGCATTAAAGATGTTCAAGATTGCGTTGACGCAGCAGAGTACTTCGTTACAGAAGCGCTTGCTGACCCAAATCGGCTAGCCATTAAAGGAGGAAGTGCAGGAGGGTTTACCGTCCTCGCAGCTCTAGCATTTCACTCAACTTTCTCTGCAGGGGCTAGTAGGTATGGTGTTGCTGACCTTGAAACCCTTGCACTTGATACGCATAAATTTGAGTCTCGATATCTTGACCGATTGATAGGCCCATACCCAGATGAGCGAAGTACTTACGTTGCACGTTCTCCAATTCACCATTCAGAAAAATTCACCCGTCCGATGATCATTCTCCAAGGAACGGACGATGCCGTGGTTCCTCAGAATCAGGCGGACCATATCGTCTCGGCATTAAAGGAAAAAAATATACCATATTCGTATCTTCTCTTTGATGGAGAGGGTCATGGATTTAGGAAGGCCGAAAATATTGTGGCTGCTCTGGAGGCTGAGTACTCATTCTTTTCCCAAATTTTCGGTTTTACACCTGCTGATGCTATAGAGCCAGTTGAAATAGTAAGGGGTTCATAGGGCTATATTGAGCTACTTAGCAACTGATAGTTGCCTGCTCATTCCTAGAAGCGTTCCATCTTGAAGCCATATTTGCCCGTCTTCTTCAAGGTATCCATGGGAGATATGGCGGGTTGCGAATCTTACGAGTACCCATTCGGCTGATGGCCAATCGACAGTGCTGACCTCTGCCCTAATATGAACAGTTAAGTCAACCGTGGGAACAAATTGTATTTGGGGGGACATAGCAAAAATAGGTGGAGGTAGAGCGTCCGAAATCGCAACTATCAAAGGAGTTCCTGTGAGTGTAGGTTCCACAGGGCGTATCCACCATGAAAGCTCTGCTTCTTGCCTCTGTTGTCCGATGGTGTCCCGAGTTAATTTTGCACCCATGGCAGATCTCGTTTCCCACTGCTCACGAAGTCGAATTGGGTGCTCGATGATTTTATCGATAGGAGTGCATTCATCTGGAGAAGGGACTTCAGGAATTTTCAATTGAGGCTTAGGAGGACTTTCCCCTGCAGTTCCCCATACGCCGGTTGCCAGTAATAAAGTTCTGTCATTCTGGATTAGTTCGAGTCTGAGAAAATCGATAAGCCTCCCACTGCGGACTGTCTTCACGGAGATCTTAGCTTCCCCCAATTTTGGGGGTGAGAGGAAATGAGTTGTCAGGCTTCTTAGTTGTCGCTCTGGAGAATTGAGGTGGAGGTTGCCAGCATTTGCAAATAATGCTGCTAGGTAACCTCCATTAGGGCCTGCGACTATCCAGTACTTGTCATGAATCGTTACGCTGTATTTTCCAGTAGTAATTTGTTCAAGCGCTATGTGATCTTGAAATGACATTATTAGTGCAGCTTCCTTTGCTTTCTGTTTCAAGCATTGGGTGAAACTAAGTTCTTCCCATTTAGGTACATGATTTTTTCAATTTCTTGTTCATTGAAACCCTGTAGGTCGTGGATGAATTCGGTAGGTTCAGCTAGTCCTTCAGCATGGGGGAAGTCAGACCCGAAGAGAATGTGATCTACGCCCAAGAGATCTCGAAGTTCTAGAAGGTCGTCTTCATAGTAAGGAGCTACCCAGATATGGTTTCGAAATAGCTCAACAGGGTCAGAAGGGAATGCATAACTTGCTTGCTTGTAAGCTTTTTCTAAGCGCTTTACTAGCCCGCTCACCCAATCTGAGCCATTCTCTATAGTGCAGACACGTATGTTGGGAAATCTGTTAAATAACCCACCGCCAATTAGTGCTGCTACTGTATCTGCGATATTGGAGTAGTTGAGCAATCTTTTAAGAGGATCGTATCGGAATGCTTCAAACTCTGTGGTCAGTCCCCAGTGGGCAAACATAAAGTCGTATGCAGCATCTCCCGCATGAAAGGCCACAGTTAGTCCTGAATCGTTGACTTGTTCCCAAAATGGATCAAATACTTTGTCGGCGGGACTCTTTTTCCCGTCGTGGGTTGTTACGGCAGAAGCTCGCAGATTGATCAGCCGAGCATCATTTTCTATGGCAAATTCTAGTTCCCTGATGGCGTTGTCTACATTTGCGAGCGTGATATATGGGGCGGCGAAGAGTCGCTCTTTGTAATTGAATCCCCAATCTTCTAGGAGCCATTTATTGAATGCTGTAAAGGCTGCTGCTAATGCGGGGATATCGTTTTCGAGAGCAGATTCCATCCCAACCCCTAATGTGGGGAAGAGAAAACATCCCTCTATTCCTTGCTCGTCAAGTTTTCTGATCTTAGCGTCTTTATCTCGGTATTCAGGTCGTTCAGCAATGGGTTCTAGGTCTCCAAATGCGTCACGAATATCTGAGACCGATACTCTGCCTCGAAAGTAAGCGTCGAGACATCCTGGTTGGGCGATTGGATCAAACGTCGGATTTGGAATGAAGCGATTAATTTTTCCTCCAACCAAAAGTCGTCTTTTGCCGTTTATCTCTGACCATTGGATCCCGCGACTTTTTAACTGAGGGTCCATATAGCGAGTGAATGCATCTTCGGCCTCGTAATAGTGATGATCACAATCGAACGCACTGAAATTCAAGTCAGCCACACCGCTATCCTTTGCTGTAAATAGTGCTGGTGAAGAAATCACCAGATATACCAAATACTTATTGTAAGTACATATAGGTAAATTGTTGCCCTTATTAGTGCAAGACCTTCTAGATTAGAATGATGGCACGTGTCTTAATAACTGAGAAAATCGCTGACGCTGGAATCGAGCGGCTACGTGAAGCAGGTCATGATGTTGATGTAAAGCTCAATTTATCTGAAGAGGACCTGTTAGCTGAAGTTAGGGATGCTGACGCTGTGATTATTCGCTCGGCGACAACTATCACGAAGGAAGTTATCAAGAACGGTGAGAAGTTGTTGGTAATTGGTAGAGCCGGAATTGGTCTTGACAACGTAGACGTTAATGCGGCTACCGAGCAAGGAGTTATGGTTGTCAATGCTCCAAAGTCAAATATCCTTTCAGCGGCAGAACACACAATTGCTTTGATACTTGCCCAAGCGCGTAATATTCCGCAAGCAAATTCTGCGTTGAAGAGTGGAAGATGGGAGCGTAATGAATGGACGGGCGTCGAACTTGCGGACAAAACTCTCGGTATTATAGGTCTCGGAAGAATTGGTAAATTGGTGGCTCAGCGTGCACTTGCTTTCGGGATGAATCTTGTTGCATATGACCCATTCGTTGCTACCGAGAGGGCCCGTCAATTGTCAGTCCAACTAATGTCCTTAGAGGAGCTGATACAAGTTTCGGATTTCTTAACAATCCATGTAGCAAAAACACCGGAGACAGAAAATCTTATTAATGCAGAGTTGCTTTCCCGTGCGAAGCCCTCTCTAAGGATAATTAATGTTGCTAGAGGTGGAATCGTTAACGAGGTTGACTTGGCTGAAGCGGTTACAACGGGAAACATTGCTGGGGCGGCGATCGACGTATTCGAGAATGAACCGGTCACTGAATCTCCGCTCTTCTCTCTGCCACAAATAGTGGTAACTCCGCATCTTGGAGCTAGCACTACCGAGGCGCAGGACAAAGCTGGAGAGTCAATTGCTGAACAGGTAGAGCTAGCTCTTCTTGGCGATTTTGTTCCTCATGCCGTCAACGTGGCAGCAACCGAAGCTGCTGAAACCGTTCGTCCCTTCCTTCCTCTAGCAGAACAGCTTGGGGCAATATTTTCTGGGCTTTTGAATGAACTCCCTGAGATAGTCGAAATAGAATTCGCAGGGGAAATCGGAGGATACGATAACAAAATTACAGAACTCTCTGCGGTTAAAGGACTTCTTGCGGGAATTGTCGATCAGCCCATTTCTTATGTGAATGCTATCGGTGTCGCAAAAGACCATGGCGTTCAGATACGTTCGACAACCACTACTTCATCCGCTGATTACGTCAACACGGTCACTATTCGCGGAGGCGGCCATGCGATAGCAGGAACGCTTGTGGGTTTAAAGGGCGAAGCTCGGATAGTAATGGTTGATGATCATACAGTTGATATGCCGCCAAGCACGCATATGGTTATTCTTCGAAATGATGATCGGCCAGGGGTGATAGGGAAAGTAGGAACTATTTTGGGTGAAGAGAAAATTAATATTGTTGATATGAACGTCGGCCGAAGTAAGGATGGCCTCGGGGCGTTAATGGTAATTTCAACACAAGATGAAGTCCCAAATGATATTGCTGAACTACTTATGCAAACGGATGGAGTAACGAGGTGCTCGGTTCTGAACTTGTAATCCCAGTTTTCGTTTACCGTTGAGCGGGACGGTACCCATCCGATTCAGCATCCGCCGATGAGGTATAGCACCTGTCAGGGATTGTGCGTTCGTAAGCGTTACCTCCGGGCACATGGTATAGGCCACTGCCGTCTTTGGCCTTGACCGGATGTGAAGCAGGGCAGTCGCCACTAGCATCGCACGTCACCCAATTTCGCGGCTCCAGAGGACTTCCATCAGTCGGCTCGGTCAACGTAGTATCAGCAGGTTCCTCGGAATCAGTTAGGTTTATAGGAGGCCAGCTAAAGTCACCTTCATCTTCGTCTTGATCCCCCTCAGCAGCTCGGCTTCGCAATCGCGCCACGATAAAGGCAATTACGGCTGCTATAGCTGCGAATTTAATAAGTTTGCGAAGTATTTTCATATCATTCTGACTTTATAGGGTTCTGGGCTCAATGCGACAGGTCGAATAGCCGTTAAAATGGCATTCCAACCCTTGAACCCCATTTTACCGATGGGGTAGAGAAGGCGCCACCTCGGTGGCGCCTTCTCTTTTAAGTTCTTCTAATCAATAGGGACTACTGATGTAGTTTCAAGCCCGTCAAGTAAGTTCGATTGGAGTTGTCCCCAACTCATAGTCCAAAGAACATCGTTAATTATGAGGCTTCGTTGGATCTGCAAATTCCAATCGAAAGGCTGTATCCAGCATTCTTCAATACGGTCACCATCTACAGCTCCAATTTCTAGAAGAACTGTACTGATTTCTTCACTTTCTCGACCGAACCAATTATCTAGTTCAGATAGTGGAATTGATTCGCACCAAGAGTCCTCCCCATAGCCTCCAGTGTCGGTAGCGCTGCAGAGTTGGTAGTAGCTGCCAGCATTTTCGATCCAGAATTCGATTTCTGTTCCTTCAAATTCGTTAGCTGTGAGTTCACGGCAGTCACTTACTGGCTCCGTCGATTCGGTTTCATGGGTGATTTCACCTACATATGAAATCTTTCCTTCGCCTACCTCAAGGAGCACAGCTCCGTTAAAGTTTCCTGACCAGCTTTGTACGGGAAGTATTATTGTCTGCCCGTAAATCTGGAAGGCCCGGTGGTCCGATTCAGCTGGTGAATTAGCGTCATTCATTGTCCATGTTGCCGTTTCGCGGGGGTCTGTCTTATCAGAAACGTCAAATAAGCTGACCTTGAGGCCTAGGACTCTTCCTTCATCGGTTGCGTTCTGTCCAATGCCTATCACGAAGTTTTCATCAATTGGATGTAGGTAAGTTGAAAATCCTGGAATCTTTAACTCTCCGACTACCTCGGGGTTAGTGGGGTCGCTTAGGTCTAAGACATAGAAAGGGTCGATTTGTCGGAAAGTAACGGCAAAACCAATGTCGTCTAAAAGGCGAGCAGAGTAGAGTGACTCTCCTTTCCCGAGCCCACCGACTTGCCCGACCTTCTCTAGAACACTTTCTTGTTCTTCAAGGACAACCAATTGGCTTTCGCTAAGGTTGCGTTCATCCCACGGTGACCCAGTGGTGGTAATAATACGAAGGTATCCGTCATGCTCATCCATGGAGAACTGGTTTAATAATGTTCCTTGTACTATTCCCGAGGCTGCATATTGTGCCGGAGCTTCAGTGCTGATACTAAAGGCATGAATATCTGTTGAATATGATTCAGACCATTCATCGAAGTCTTCTTCGGAGATTTCGGCTTCCACCCATTTGGTAGTAGCAACATAGAAACGGTCTAGCGAAGAGTAGACGGTTTGCCCACTTGCAAGAACGCCGACGCCGCTGCCTTCCGTTAATCCATCTTCAATATTGAAACTCAAAACAGATACGACATCAAAGCCCGAAAAGCTCTCTGGACGGTGTAGATCTTCACACGCTAGAAGAGACCCAGTAGAGGAGGTCTCTCCTTTCGTAAGGACAAATCGAGGAGTCCAGTCCTCTATGGTTGTTTCGTCGATGAGTTCTCTGTTGAATCTCGTGGCTCTATCTTCTGATCCCGGTGAACTTGGGTAAACCCACTCGAGCTGGTTCGGGGCGCTGTTAATGGCCATCCGAACCGTGTTCCCAACTAATCGTGCGCTCAGGTAGTGTCCTTCTATCTTCATTTCACTAACAATCTGTAGGTTGTATGGGTCTGATAGATCTATTTCGATTACATGCGCCATTGGAGTATAGAAGCCTGGCATCACAGACATCTCTGCCATGTCTTCGTCCTCGCTAAGTGAGGACTCCATGATACCGACGTCATGTCCTTCGCCGTTGGTGAATAGAAGAGCCCGATTTCCGGATATAAATAGTTCATGACCCCACCCAGCAGTGATTTCTATCTGATCGGTTTTCGTTCCTTGTGATCCGTCAATCGCGATGTGGGAGAGGACACCATTGTTAACTATCAAAATACGATTTCCGTCTGTTTTGATTATGTCGGGCTCGTCCACGCCTATTTCTTGGACATTAGTACCGGTATAGGAATTCTCGGTTGACCCACTTTCACCAGAGAAACTGCTGCCAGCATCTGACCCAGATGTTGATTCAGGTTCAGCGCTTGCGACATCCATTGCTTCCATATCAATTTCGACCCGAGGAAGCTCTGGCATTCCCCAGAATGGCCCGCCTTGATAATTCAGGCCGTAAGGACCTACGCGTTCCCTTGCTTCTTCTTTTAAATGAGAGAGAAGTTCATCACAGTCAGAAAAAGGGACAAGGCTTGTTACAAGCTCGATGTTGTCAGGGCCAAGATCAATTGGGGACCCTGAGGACTCAAGCTGTTCAGAATCAGAGCATGCACCTACAATCATTCCAAGAGATAACACGATTGGCACAAAGTATTTTTTCATTTTCCCCTCATTTACTTTTGCTTATGTATCTCTGACGTTTAGAGATTAATTCTAGTTCCCGAGTTATCTCTTTTATTTTTGGGAAGGGAGCCAGGCCATTCGATTTTCTTCAAATGTGCTTATTGACTCTTCGTTATTGAGAGTAATGCTGATATCGTCCAGACCGTTCAGTAGCCTATGTTGGATAGGTTTATCAAGTGGGAATTTAATCTCCAAGTCGATTTCTGGGACCTCAACAAGCCTCCGTTCGACATCAATGACGAATTCGAGAAGTGGTTGTTGTTGGACTTCGACTAGAAGGCGGTTCCCAATTTCAGGATCGACCTCAACTGGAACTAATCCGTTTTTCGTAGAGTTATTTTTAAAAATAGGCCCAAATCTGGAAGATATCACTGCTTGAAAGCCAGCTTGTTGGATCGCCCAGACGGCATGCTCACGGGAGGATCCTGTTCCAAAATTGGGTCCAGCGATAAGGATCGAAGCTGTAGAATAAGCTTCGTCATTTAAGATGAAATCAGGATCATCCTTCCATTCTGAAAAAAGTCCTTTCTCAAACCCTGTGCGTTCGACCCGCTTCAACCAGTCGCTTGGAATTATTTGATCGGTATCAACGTCAGAACGATCTAACGGAACCGCAGTCCCTTGAATAATATGTACAGCTTCCATTACAGATCCTCCGGGGTTGCAAAATGTCCGGCTACCGCGGTAGCAGCAGCAACACGGGGAGATACAAGGTGGGTCCGACCGCCGCGCCCTTGGCGCCCTTCGAAGTTCCTATTGCTCGTACTTGCAGACCTCTCTCGGGGGCTTAGCTTGTCTGGGTTCATGGCTAGACACATGGAGCATCCAGGTTCTCTCCAATCAAATCCCGCATTTTTGAATATTTCATCTAAGCCTTCGTTTTCAGCCTGTTGTTTAACCAATCCAGATCCAGGGACAACCAATGTTCTCACACCAGCGGAAACTTTTTTCCCCTCAATAACCGCAGCAGCAGCCCTCAAATCTTCGATGCGACTATTTGTGCAGCTGCCGATGAATACGGTATCAACTGGAACAGAAGTTATTGGGGCATCTGCTTCTAAGCCCATATATTCAAGTGCTCGTTCAGCAGCTTCGCGATCAGCAACATCTTCAAAGCTCATAGGATTAGGAATAGTTCCGTTAACAGGTATGACTTGACCTGGATTGGTTCCCCAAGTTACCTGAGGGGTGATGTCATTCCCATTTAGAACTATTTCTCTATCAAACACAGCGTCATCATCAGAATGAAGTTTCTGCCATTCTGTTACAGCATTTTCCCAGAGGTCGCCTGTAGGTGAATTCGTTCTTCCCTTTAGGTATTCAAAAGTAACTTCATCGGGAGCAATTAATCCGGCTTTTGCTCCGAATTCGATTGACATATTGCATACCGTCATACGGCCTTCCATCGAAAGTGCCTCTATAACTGGGCCGCGAAATTCAGCTATTGCTCCAATTCCTCCACCCGTACCAACAGCGCCAAGGACAGCCAGTACGACATCTTTCGCCGAAGACTCAGCGGGGAGTTCTCCCTTGATAGTTATAGCCATTGTTTCTTGAAGAGGCTGAGGAAGTGTTTGTGTCGCCAAGACATGCTCAACTTCACTTGTTCCGATGCCAAATGCTAGAGCTCCGAAAGCACCATGAGTAGAAGTGTGGCTGTCTCCACACACAACAGTCATACCAGGCTGTGTCAGTCCTAGCTCAGGGCCTATTACATGGACAATTCCTTGATTAGGATGCCCCATAGGGAAGTGAGTAAATCCAAACTCCTTCGCATTCGACCGAAGTGTTTCGATTTGCTTCAAACTAATTTCATCCTCTATAGGTTTGTCAATATTTTCTGTAGGGACGTTATGGTCTTCTGTCGAGATCGTTAAGTCTGGCCTTCTCACTTTTCTGCCGCTGATTCGGAGTCCGTCAAAAGCTTGAGGCGATGTAACTTCATGAACAAGATGGAGGTCGATATACAAAAGGTCAGGCTCACCGCTTCCAGAATGAACCAAATGACTATCCCATATTTTTTGGCTTAATGTCTTTCCCATAACTCCCCTATGTCCTTGGGGTAGTTTACCCAATCTCGCTCGGATGCCTATCCGCTAGTCTCAAGAGATAGTGGAGAATTCTCATCAGAAGTAGATTCAGAGCTTTCACAATTAAGAATAGCTAGCGAGCCGAAATCTAAAGTTGGGAGTTCGTCCGCTCGAGCCCATAGTTGATTTAGAGGGGAAGAAGGGTCCCTAAAAGCTATCCATGTTCCAGCAGCGTTTTTGCCTTCAAGAAAAGCCTGTGATGGCGGCTCGATCTCGTTGATGGGAATTGAGTCGCCAGCACATGCATAGACGTTGACGGAGGTTATTTCCTCTACCTGAGATGGAAGGACAGTCGGGGCCCTGTCTTCTTCATCAAACTTTTCAAAAAGATAAACTGCAAGAAGTACAACCCCACCGAGAATAAGAAGAGATACGAGACTCCCGACAATGACTCGTGGCCAGTCTGTTCCCAGGTAGTAGTCGTTTGGGTGGTAGTACCCTTGTGGTGCTCTGCGGTTCCGAGGTCGTGGAGGAGGGATGGAAGCTGTTTGAGGAGTTGATGGAGTTGGAGGTATTTTTTGCTCAGAAATAGGAGGGAAAAGACTTTCTGGTTTCTCCTGAGGGGAAAGAAAGTCAAGATCGAGCTCTTCCGGTTTGTGGTCAGAAATTTCTGGGAAAAGATCATTCTGGTCATCGGCGTCGCCGCTCTCTTCAGTCCTATCCGAGTCCATATATTAAGTCTTGCCGAAAAACATCACCATGTGATACATATCTTTCCTAATTGGTATGCCCATGGCTAAAAATCGATGGATAGGTATTAGTCGATAGACACGATCTCAACTTCGAGGGTTCCTCCAGGAGCTTCATAGGTAACTGTTTCACCAATTCTTGCGCCGATTAAAGCCTCACCCAATGGAGAGGTCGGTGAGATCACTTCTACGTCTTCTAGACGTTCCTCGATAGAGCCTATTAAATATCTCTCAGAGTCTTCATCACCGGCGTAGCAAATGGAGATGATAGATCCCGCTCGAACTGTGTCCCCACCTGAGACCTCATCGACAATTTCAGCATTTTCTAGAATAGATGCCAAATGAGCTATCCTGCCTTCCATCTTGCCCTGCTCTTCCTTCGCTGCGTGATAATCGCCGTTTTCTGACAGGTCTCCGAGTTCGCGGGCAGTTTCGATTTTTCTCGCAATATCGATCCTTCCTGCAGTCGTTAGATTCGTGTGCTCTTCTTTAAGACGGTCATATGCCGCTTGAGAAAGTTGTTGAGTTTGTGCCATAACAATGAGGTTACCTTGTCTTTAGCGTTT
>MDTD01029138.1_pt1 | contig 18946 bp, 6 predicted proteins | sample 811221 | NCBI WGS metagenome assembly MDTD01 (sample SAMN05326646, study PRJNA326480) | marine metagenome | isolation source: seawater | place: Pacific Ocean: South West | collected 2011 | reverse complement strand
TCAACAACAGCACCCGCTATGTATCCAGCGAGCTCATCTTTCTCGGTCGATACGATGAAGCCCTGGACATTCTCGAGAACAAGACGCTCCCATCCATCCGGCAGATTGCCCGAGAAGCGCCCGACGACATTCGATCACTTGCGGATCTCGCGAAGATCCTGACTGAAATCGGTGAATACCAGCTTCAGGCCGGAAAAGCGGACAAGGCGATCGTCACGCTCAAGGAGTCGATCTATTCATGGGGCCTCGTCGCGGCACTGGCGGATTCCGAGATTATCGAAGATCTCGGATCGACGAGAGAGACGATCCGTTCCTATGGAAACCTGATCGAAGCGTACTTCACGCTCGAACAGCTGGCTGATGCGGAGCAGAGTATTGCCGACGCCATTGAAATGACCGGTCAAGCTGCTTCGAAATGGCCCCGGAACGAGAGGCTCATGTCGCTGGTCGATCGTGTGCAGAAATTCAAATACGATCTTCAACGCAGGAAGAACGAGAAAAGACGCCAGTCATCAGGCGATTAGATGCAGGAACCCCAGTTGCTGATGATGGTCAATAGATCATCGATGTCGCTGTCACCGTCGTTATCCGCGTCGAATTCGCAATCCGAAGTACATCCGAAGTTGGCGATTACTCCGAGAATGTCGTCGATGTTTATGGTTCCATCGCAGTTGGCATCGCCTGGACATTGACAACCGCTTTCAGGACTTCGCAGGGCAAGTGATGGGAGGGCACCGTTTCTCAAGGCACTACCCGATCCACTGATGCTCACGAGCTTCTGCGAACCATCCCCGTCGATGTCTCCGGTATCCACGAGCAGTGGATACTCGCCTTCGGCGACATCCACGCTCGTGAAGGAGAGATTCCCATCATTCTGGAGCACCCTGATAATCCGATTGCCACTCTCGTTATTGGTAATGGTCGCGATATCGACATCACCATCAAGATCGAAATCGACAGCGGTAGTCCCGGTCGGTGAAATCCCGATTGCGACATATGAGGTCTGGTCGAAGGTTCCAGGTGAAGCCGAGTTCTGGATCAGCAGGGCGATGGTTCCATTGGTCGTGCTGGTGACCATTATGTCCGCGAATCCATCGTTGTTGATATCGGCGATATCCATGCCACCAGGATCGGCACCAACGACATATTCAACCAGCTCGAGACTGGGACCGCTGTTCGTCATAACGAAGCGGGCGATTGAGGCCTTGCCATTGCTCTTTCTTCCAGCGAATGGGATGTCCTTGTCCTTCTCATCCTCACTTGGATCGACACCGATCGGCACACCCAGCGAAGGCGTGCTGCCTCCTGAATTGAATCCACCCGCCCTGGATAGACTTGCCGTTCCTGTATAGAACAACCAGTCACCGTTTCCATCAAGGTCGTCGTCGGTGACGCCTACGACAAGGTCCTTCTCGGAATTGAAGTCGTAGTCGATGCCCGCGAGACAAGTGGGTGTTCTGTTGATGTCCAGATCGAGTTCCGTGAAACCGTTGCTTATGTCCTGATCCTCGTTGTAGTAGACATAGATGTCCTGATCAGCCGAATTCGCGACCGCCAGATCGCTTGTCCCATCACCATCGAAGTCGCCGCTCGTGATATCGACCGGATCTCCACCTGTGTTCATGACGACCTGCTGGGTGACACCGCCTGCTCCATCGTTCTCGAAGATGATTAGGCTGCCGGGAGTCCCACTGAATACAAGACAGATCTCCTCTGCGCCATCACCATTGAGATCGACGATCTCGACAGCTGTCGCGCCACTGTCGACATCGATCGAATTCGGGTCATCGAATGACAGGAGACCACCCAGATCGACGATGTCCAGCAACATCTCCCAACCACTCGTGTTGACAGACTCGTTGTAGCGCGGAACCATCGCCAGCCCATTCGGAAGTCCCGGGAGAACCATGACATCATGGCGTTGGGCTTCCGGCGGGGGAGCGGAGGATGATCGGATGAAGTGGAATACATCGCCTGCAGACAGTTGATTGGCCAGATCGGCGATGATCTCCACTCGGAACGAACCGGCGAGTTCGATATTTCCGGATTCGATCACCCAGTTGTTTTCATCGGTCAACGTGTTGATTCCATAGCCCATCTGTCCGTTGGCGCTTTGAATCAGATTTCCGCAATTGACGCGTCCATTCACGGCAAGGTATAGGCTGCCGGCCATGTCCTGTTCATCTGATCCGATTCGCAGGTCCTCCTCGATATTGAGCAGTCCACCACCGATGATGAGACTCGCCGCTTCAACAGTCGCTTCCGATGCTATGTCGATCGAGCGAACGGTCTCGTTGAATTCATCGTTGCTGACCAGAATGATCTTGTCGTATATGAACTTGAGCCGGGCATCGACCGCATTCGACAATTCGACAAGGTATCTGGTGGTTCCGAGAAGCGAGAAAACTAACGTATCGCCATCGGACGGTTCGACAGACCAGTTGTCGGGGTTGTTGAATTGGCCGCCGTTCGCCTGCAACCAGTAGACGTGATTCGGCTTGTCGAACTGGGCCACACCCTTGCTCGCCGTTCCGAGGGCCTGGGCGTTCTCGTGACTGTTGACCATGTAGAGACAGGAATCCTGAAAGCTCACGATGCTTCCGAGCCCATTCGGGATATGAACACCTGGTGTCACGATCCTGCCATTCGATTTCATGGAACCAAGCAATCCATCCTTTTGCATCTTTCCGGTGAACATGTCGACGGCACTACCGGTCCAGCTTGGAACGGATCCACTTCCACTACGGTAGCCACTGATACTCGCGGCCACGCGGTATTTGTCACCTTCTCTGGTTATGGCGACACTTTCACCAAATGAATTGAATGAATCCTGAGCTGCTGGTGTCAGCACGTGCCACTGAGACAATTCACCGTTGACCAGCGCGACCACATAGGCGGATCCGGTCTGGGATGCCGCCGTCTGGCCAGGCGCACCGCTGACAACATACTTGTCCTCAATGTCAACGCTGTAACCAAAGAAGCTGCCGGGCGCCTCGCCGCCTATGGAAGGAAGATCAGTCCATGTCTCGGAAGTGGCATCTCCGGTGTAGAGCCAGGTGGCCCCCTTGTTTTGAAGGAAACTCGGCTCACCTACCGCCATGACGAGCCCGCTCTCTGTTTGATCCAAGGCGACATCTATGCCCAGGAGCGAGGCGGATTCATTTGATGTTCGACTGAAAATCTCCTCCCAGCTCGAGAAGTCGCTGCTGAATGCTCTGTATATGTAGCAGTGACCAGGGGAGACGATCTGACCGTTGGCAAGCGATATTCCAGGGCTTCCGATCACCAGATAGGCGATATCCGGATCGCTCTTATACATCTCGACTGAGTAACCGAAAGCGATGTCGCCATTCATCGAAGGTGAGATCGTCGTCAGTTTTTCATATCCATCATCACTCTGGTCATACACATGAACCGCTCCAGAACCATTGGTTCCCGGCGCGCCAACCGCCAGTAGATGCTCTGACTGGCTTACGGAGAATCCGAAGATGTTTGGCACCCCATCAGGGCTTTCGAACAACTCGGCATCGAGGACCCATGAACCATTCTGGTTATCGACAAGCTGGACAAGGCCATTGCCGCCAGCGGCATGTGGTACTCCCAGCACAACCCGGTTCCCAGAGACACTGATTGCGGAGGGGACCAGTTCATCAAAGGTATCGAGTGCGGTAGCCGTGTCGTAGCTGACAGACTGATTGGCTGGCGGCTGGATGTCACTTTGATTCACAATGGAAACTCGGCCGTGATCAGGTCCGTGAAGATCACTTCCGGTTGATCCACAGAACACGTACGTGTCACCCATCACGAAACTTGAACCGAATAGATCACCCTCATTTAGATCATTTAGCTGTATCTGCCCCAGATATGGGAAGGTCGGGAAATTCGGGTCCTCGAAGTCGCAATCGTAAAGATAGATGGCTCCTTTTCCCTCTGCATATGGAGCCGATATGGCAACGACAGATTCGTTGCTGTCGACCATGTAACCAAACTGGCTCTGCAGAATCTCGATCGGCGGCGACAAATATGCATTGAACGACCAGGCCAACGTGCCATCGTCCTGTTCCAGATTCCTCAGCATCCAGACTATCCCGGAGGAGTCATTGAGCCCATAGGAGGGTGCACTGACGTAAAGCTGGCCATTGCGAATGATGACATCCCATCCAATCTGACCGGTTGCCCAAGGGATTTCAAAGGTCAAATCCTCTTCTATTGTCATGAACGGACCATCAAGTCTCAGCCTGTGTAGATTTCCATCAGTACCGTTGTAACTTGGCGAACCGACAAATCCAGTCCCGTCTTCTACCGTGACCGAATGTCCCCAACGACTGCCTGATGGCAATGGTGATTCTATGACTCCATAGTTGTTCCAGAGTAGCTGTGTCGAACCATCGGGAAACTCGTAGGTTTCCAGCCTGTAACCTGCAACTGCTTCGAAACCCTCCGGTGCGCCAATCAGCATTTCCTCCCGATGCATGTCGATCGAATAGCCGAACTGCTGGATGCCTGGTGGAGGCGTGAGCCATTCATTCTCAGTCCATTGAGGCCCAGATCCATTGTCCTCGTATTTCAGAATCAAGGTCTTGTTGTCGCCGGGTATGCCTATTGCAGCCCAATCACCATCAATCCCCACGGCTTGTCCAGCGGCCGCGTCATTCGAAAGACCGGAGACGTCCAGTGTCCAGACGGGTGACGTCGAGTTGCCATTCGCATAGATGGCGACATGCCCCTTGTTGTTGTTGCCCGTCGATGTGCCGATGATCAGAAATTCACTCGATCTATCGATGGATGTACCAAATCCAGGTGTCGCACCAGCTGGAGGAACGATTTCAGTCGTCGCAAACGCGACCAAGGTGGGCAGAATGAGAGCACTTGCAATGCACATGGCGTATCACGCTCCGGGACCATCTCCATCGGGCTGTTCTCCAGGGATCAGGCGAAGTACAGCATCCCTCCGTTACTGACAATGCCTAACCACATTCGTTCCAACCCGAAATCACGATGAGGAGGTCCTCGATGTCCACGACTGAATCACCGTTGGCATCAGCGGAACAATCACCCTCGCAACCATAGTCGGATAGAACGGAAAGCAGATCCTCGATGTCGACCGATCCATTGCAATCCACATCTCCAACGCAGTCGCAGGATGTTCCACCTTCTCTGAGTGCCAGTAGCGGTGTGGATTCCCCGTTGCGCAGGAAGGAGCCTGTGTCGCCTATGGTGACGAGGTCGTTCGTCCCGTCACCATCGACATCTCCCGCATCCACGAGCAGGGGGAACTCGCCTTCCGCCAGATCAATCGTGGTGAAGGTGAGATTTCCGTCATTCTGGAGCAGTCGGACAATCCGGGTTCCGGCCGAATCCGTCGTAACGGCCGCAATGTCGTTGTCGCCATCATCATCGAAATCGATCGTCGTGATGCTCGATGGGGACGTGCCGGCTGGCACCTGGAGTGCCGGCAGGAATTCGCCGGGATTGGCCGAATCCTGAATAAGGATCGGTATCGAGTTATTGGCCGAGCTGGTGAGAATCATGTCGCTGTAGCCATCAGCGTTCAAGTCTCGGAGAACAATGTCGCCAAGATCTGAACCGGCTGGATAATCCTCCACATACAGACCAGGTCCACGTCCCGAGAAACGGCGTGCTGCCAGAGCCTTGCCATCACGTCTCGATCCCGCGAATGGGATGTCCTTGTCCTTTTCATCCTCACTCGGATCGACATTCGTCGGTGGGCTTGTCGTGCTCAACGTCTGTGATCCACCGAAACCGAGACCTCTCACAGAGGATGCGGCTTCATAGATGATCAGTCCACCACCCGAGTCGACGGTGTTCTCGAATCCGATAACAAGATCATCAAGTGTGTCCGAAGACAGGTAATCGAATGCGGCCATGCATGTTGGCATCACGCTCAATCCAAAGCTGCCGGTCACGAATCCATCGCTTGGATCCGCATCATCATTGATGAAGTAAATGACATCCTGTGACAATCTGTTCACGACGGCCAGATCCTGATTGCCATCATCATCGAAGTCGCCGGATGTGATGTCGATTGGTTCGTCCCCGGTATTAACGATGATCTGCTGAGCAACGCCGCCAGCACCGTCATTCTCGAAGATGACCAGCTGACCGGGTGCGCCATCGAAGATGACGCAGATCTCATCGGCATCGTCGTTGTTGAGGTCCACCACCTCCATTGCGACGGCATCACCATCCACAGAGGTCGTGTTGGCATCACCGAAGTCGAGGAGATCGGCGATATTGACGACCTCGATGACCACTTCCCAGGTACTTCCGCCACCCCGTACGTTATCGCTGGAACGATAATCGACCTGGAACGCGAGATCGTTGCCAAGAGCGGGAAGAAGAACCAGATCGAAACGGTCCTGTCCTGCAATCGGTGTTCCACTGGATCGGAGCAATACAAGTTCATCACCAACGGCCAGACTGTCCTCGTCGATCAGACCGAGATCGACGGATATCGATCCACCGATCAATGGAGCCTGAAGAGTCTCTATGCATGAGGACTTAGAATCGGGGAATGAATCGGAAAGACTGAACTGTATGGATGAGCCGCCGTTCACCGAGAGTTCACCAGCGACATACAGACCGGTCTCGAAGAGATCGAGTGTCCCCGACTCCCCAGTTCGACCGATCGTGACATCGTTCTGCACTTCCAGTACATCAGAACCAGTCAGTGTGAGCGCTGCTGATCGAATCTGGGGCGGAGAGGATATCTCGAGATCACCTGTGATCGTCGCATCGGTCTCTCCAAGAAAATCGAAACCGATCTGATCCAGCGCGATTTCCATCGAACCATCCCAGGTCCCCACATCGAAGATGATGGATCGGTACTCTTCGATCAGAAGCGAGAACAATGCCTTGTTGGAGCCTTCCGGCGGACTCGACCAGGCACTCTCATCCGAGAGCGATTGCTGGCTTTCCGTGGTTTTCCAGGTTACGACCTCTTCGATATCGAATCGGGAAAGATAGGAACGATCCACGATGGTCTCGGTCGGTTCATAGGTGGGTGCCGTGACGAATAGATTGTCTCCATTGACCGCCATGGCCATACCGAGATCGTCATCCTCCTGGAAATCATTTGAAAACAGAACTTTGCTGACTTCCCAGTCCAGAGTGTCCCAGGACGCGTCCGGATTGTATTCATAGACCGCCACCATCCCGGTGTTGCGACCCATGTAATCCCCATACGGCGAGCCGATGTAGACCTGTCGATATTCGGCGCTGAGACCAACCGAGTAGCCGAAGATGTCGCCGCCACGACCAGTCGGCGTATTCAGGAAGGAATCAAGTGACCATGAAGCAGGTCCGCTGGAAGGGGTCGCCTTGAATATGAAGGCGTCTCCTGCCAATTGGGAGGAGTATCCGTAATTCGAGTACCAACTGGCCTGAGGTGCGCCGACAACGAGCATTCCGTTGTCGATGGCGATGTCGTGACCGAAGGCGTAGCTCGACCAGTTGTCCGGGAACTGGATGCCCGGTTGCACCGTTTCCTCGTGCGACCATGTACTTGAACCGTTGTCCCTGCGGAACAGTTCGACGGAGCCGGTGAGCTGATCACTCGTCCAGTCGGTGTTACCGATGGCAAGGACGACACTTCCGGCGGCATCGACATCCATATCGAGGCTGTATCCGAACTCGACATCCTCACCCATCATGGAAGGGTCCTGGAGCGTGCCCTCGAGTGTTCTGTTTCCGGTCTTCAGGTTGATTCGCCACACATGCACAACACCATCGACCCCACTCGAGGGATCACCAGCCGCGACCAGTGCCAGATCACCAAGGACCGCCACGGCCACCGACATGCCCAACGTGCTGCTGGATCCAACCGTCAATTCATGAATCAGCGACCATTCGAATCCAACTTCCTCGAACACCGAAATGACACCATTGCCAGTGTTGTTCAATTGTGGAGCACCAATCACGGCAACGTTAGCATCCATGGCGATAGAAAGCCCAAATCGAGATCCAGTCTCCAGAGATGGATTGACAAGACCGTGGGATTCAAGAGGCACCCATGCATTTGTTTTATCCAGATAGTAGAGATGTACTCTACCCGGATCGTCTTCTCTATCATCTCCCACGATCGTGAATGGACCGGAACTGGCGATCGCATATCCAAAGGAAGGTTTTGTTGATTCCAACCACTCTGGTTTCTCGATCTTTTCATCAGCGAGTTGAACAGGTAGTGATTCGCGAACATCGAACTGCCATTGACCATCGGTCTTCTGATAGAAGAAGACACCACCCACCTCGGTTTCATCAAAGTTGCCTGTGTCAATAAATGGTGAAGCGACCATTGCACCATGTTCACAGGCACCAACGGCTTTTCCAGACCAGTCGCCAACTGCTGCCAGTTCTGGATTCAAAACGTGTTCAACTACCCACTCACCAGCGGAGGGCGAGTACCGGAAGATTGTTCCATGACCACTCACACTCAAGCCGCCGTACGGGGCGCCGACCACCATCAAGTCATTGTGCACGGAGATGGACCAGCCGAAGAGTGTCAAGGGTGAATCATCGGCATCCAGTATGGCTTCATTGAACTGCCACTCACCACTGACCTTGTCCTCGTAGTAGTTGAGTACCGTCCCCTGTAGATTGCCGAGATTCGGTGTGCCGATCATCAACTGGCCGGCCGAATGGGTGATGCTCTGCCCGAAGTTTGCGTTCTCGGCATTCCAGGGATCCGGAGGGGTCAGAAGATCCGATGGCAGTGGGCTGCCGTTCACACAGGGGTAGCCCACTGCGGCGCCCATGGCGGTGCCTTCGATCCTCGAAGTCGGACCACCGACTCCAAGTACACCTTCCTGATAATCAAGTCCGACTCCCCAATCATTCAGAATGGTTCCCCTGGGTATCACCGGGTTCGGTATCGGTCGCGGAACCACATTCGATCGTGTGATGCTATGACTCCAGATCTGACCGTTGCCTCCGGTGAAATTCGTATCATTCAAGGCCGTGATGAAGGCGTAGGAATCATTCAGGGTGACATTGGCACCGAATCGACTGTCCACACTGTTGTCGGGATGATCGAAGGTTTCTACATGTTGCCATATGTCCAGATTGTTGGAATCTCTTCTGAATAGATAGGCTCGACCAACCGGATTGCCGAATTGATCGGTGGCACCCGGCGCACCGACGATGATCGCGTCACCATGCATGTCGACTGAATATCCGAATTCGAAATTCGATCCCAATTCAAGCATGGGAAGCAGGGTTCCAAGCGAGACCAGATGTTCCCATTCATCGAAATCGCTGTTCCACTTGAACACATCCACCGCACCGGGATCGCCCTGCGGCGAACCGTCATCGATGCCCGGTGCCCCGGTCACCAGAATGTCACCGGAGACGACCATGTCGAATCCCATGACTTTGCTGCCCAAAGGGGTGGGTTGCTGGATCAACTGGGATCCATCGAACAGACCGATGGCTCTTGAATCCACCCATCTGTCCTGGCCCATTGAAAATCCACTCAGACAAACCAGAAACACGAACGGCAGAATGGCTGCTCTTGCTCTCATATCCCCATGCTCCACTGATCCCCATTCATTGAAGACCTATTCCTCTATTATGGACCCCTTGAAAGGTCGGACAACGCTATTCCTCCAATTTCCATTGCAGTACTCAAAACCGGCTTTTCAGACCCTCTGAGCATGGAATTGAGGGACTCCTGATTGGCCCTGATTCTGGATCTCAAGGGAGTTTCTGGCATACCATTTGGGACCTTGGCCAGAGTTGGCCAAGGACTATTCAGCCTGTGATCTGAACATCTGGGTCTCCTCTTGGACGCTTCCGCCAGCACATCCAGCGATGAACGCTCCTACAACCCGCTGATCGGGTTGCTGGACCTGTTCAGCAGTGTCCGATTCGGCATACTGCTGCTGTTCCTCCTGTTCGTCTATTCCGCCATCGGTTCAGCTGGACTTCCGCTCAAGGTCGCCATCTGGGAGCCGGATGCTTGGACGGCGGTGCGATCCTGGCGTGGAATCGAGATGACCGAATACGAGTGGTTCAACTCCTGGCCGTTCTTCATTCTGGTCGGGTTGACCTGCCTGACGATCATCGTGACCACGATTCGCCGTATTCCGTTCAACACGATCAATCTGGGTGTCTGGATGGTCCATGCCGGGTTGATCATCATGTCGCTTGGCTGCGTCTTTTACTTTGCCACGAAGGTCGAGGGCGATGTGCCGATTGCCAGAGCACGCATCTTCATCCAACCGGAGGGTGGTGAGCCCGCCAATCTCAGAGCCATGCCGGGACACGAGGTCCAGATAGAAACGCCCGATGGCCCATGGAAGTTTCAGGTCATGGACACGAATCCCAATTGGGAACTGTTGACAGGACCGGACAAGGGCAAGGCGGCCTATGCCGTCAAGGTGATGGTGAACTCCCCGAACGGGATGTTCATTCGTCAGCTTCTCGCCAACTATCCCGAATACACGGAAGACATGGTTCGATCATCCGATCCGAAGCAACCATGGGCGCGATCGGTCAAGCAGAACGGAACAGCCTTGACGGACGACACCCTGACGATGCGACTGGAACCCGATGAACAGTCGAAGTTCTGGCTCATGAGTTCAGCCGCACTCTATCTGAGGGAGGTCGCCCGCAATTTGGACGGATCCACCACACCGATCACCGATTGGGTCGAGAGGCCGATCGAGGATCTTCCCCGCTACAACGAGTATGTGGAACTGGATCGGGAGGTCTGGCTGCCGACGGGTGATGATGAAGTGGTCACTGGCCCATTGCTGCTGAAGACGATGGCATCGTCCCCGGATGATCCACTTGCAGAGATGCCGATCTACATCACTTCGTACCTGCCATACGCCGGAATGGAGACAAGAGATACACCGGGTTGCGAGCCATGCGGCGATCCATTGAATCCGATCGCCAATCTGACGCTCGACACGAGTGCGGGGCAGCAGGTTCAGCATCGGATGTTCGCATTCGATGAGAACCCGACCCGACCGGATCCATCGCTCATGCGATTCCAATGGATAGATTCCGAATCGATTATGGACGGCATGTTGAACATGTCCGGACCAAGAGTTCGGATCCGAATACCCGATTCTGACATTGAGATCACGGAGGACATCACTCAATTCACCGAGCTGGAGCCCGATGCACCGTGGATTCCAGTGGGAGATTCCGCGTATGAATGGCGAGCACGACGCATCGACGACGAGATGATCGTCCGTGATCGAAAGTTGAATCTGGCTCGCATCGAGATGCGAAACGACAACCGGACATGGCTTCGTTGGGTCTTCGATCAACCAGCGCTCAATGGAGATTTCCCGTTCGAAGGTCCGCCGCAAGATCATTCCGCAATGGATCGTGATCTGGACAAGACGATCAAGATGACCTACTTGCCCGCATCGGGACCGAAGGCGCCCGTCACCCTCGTGGCCGGTCCTGAACCGGATCAGTTGCGGCTCATTTCGATGCTTCTCCCCGGCAAGCCCCAGGTCGATGATCTGGTGGTGGGAACACCGCATCAACTGGGACCCGATGTGACCATGACGGTCACGTCCTACGACGCCAGGATGCGAATGGAAACACGTCCACGCGTCATCGAGAAGCGTGCGAGACAACCGCGGGCCGGTGGGCAGTTGTCGATGATCAAGATCCGCATGCCTGAAGCCAAGCGTCAGGCGTGGTTGACCTATCACCACTATCCATTCAACGGATCCGAGGATCTTCTCCGTAGATTCTCGTATCAACCCTCGATCATGTCGATGCCCGACGGCCGTCTGATCGAAGTCATGTATTCACGACAGAGCGCGCCATTGCCGTCGACCGTATCTCTGAAGGGCTTCGATGTCAGTTCGCATGTCGGCGGATTCACAGGTGATGTGTCTAGCGTACTCAACTGGATAAGTCAGGTGAGATTCGATGACGACCGTGGATCGGTGTTGTCCGATGTGAGTGTGAACAATCCAAGTGAACGCAATGGATACTGGTATTTCCAATCGCAATGGGATCCTCCCGAGCGAGCCACCGAGAGCAGCCCGGCTGTTGCGGGACTCAACTACACCATTCTGGGTGTCGGTAACCGCAATGGGGTCTGGACCATGCTTGGAGGAAGCGTCCTGTCGGTGATCGGCATGATCTACGCGTTCTACATCAAACCGATGATCAAGAGACGAAGAGCGGCCAATGTCTACGAAAAGATGAAGGGGGCGGCGGCATGATCAAGATCCTCGTTCTTCTCCTCGCTTCATTGTCAGGCACGGTTGGGACTCCTGTTCAGGAATCGGTTCAGGTCGAACCCGACCAGGAGATTTCATTCGAGTCGCAGGTTGACATGGCGCCGTTCAACGAGGTGGCCGTGTGGGACGGGGGCCGCATCAAGTCATGGGAATCGTTCTCCCGTTCGATGATGCAGTTCGTCAGTGGATCACGAAAGATAGACGGCCAGTCTCCCGCATTCACGTATCTGGACATGGCGCTGCGTTCCGGTGCCTACGAGAACCGCGACATCATCTTCGTCAAGAAGAAGCCGATGAGAGCGGCGATCATCAGGGCCCTTGTCGATGGTGATCGGCCGGAATCCGCGACCGATGAACGACTCGAGACATTCATGCAGTCGGGTTTGATCGCGAAGGAATTCATACTGAGCCCCGGCGTCGTCGAGCTGCTCGCCAGCATGCAGGGCGATGTGATGCGTTTCGCGAAGCCCATCGAGGCCATCCAGACGGCAGTGGGTGTCGGGCAGCCGCAGGTACTGCGACGTTCGATGATGATGGTCCCACCGACAGGACCCGACGCGCTGAATCAGCCGTGGACCGGTCTCGATGAACTCTCGGGGCTGGCGCCCGGCGACGAGATCTCATCCGCCTGGTTGGATCTCCAGTCGGCATGGGTCGCCGAGGATGCGCCGGCTGTGAACAAGTCGATGGTCACACTGGCGAACCTGCTGCAGCTGAGAAATCCTGAGATCTATCCATCCGCGGAACGACTCCAGTGGGAGAGCTTCTATTTCCAATGGAGCCATCTCACATGGGTCTGGATCATCTACCTGTTCAGCATCGCGTTGCTGCTGATGTGGCTCGTATACAAGTGGCGAGGGGCCTTCTGGCTCGGCATGACCATATTCGGTCTCGGATTCATCGGACAGACCGTGGCGGTTCTTCTTCGCTGGTATGTCGCCGATCGATTCCCGAACACGAACATGTTCGAAGCGGTGACGACATCCGCGTGGTTCGCCGCGATATTCGCGCTCATCATGGAATTCTTCGTGCGTCGGACGCGCATGTCCGGCATCTTCGCGTTGGCCAGCGCCATCTGCTCGATGGTGGCCATGATGGCGACTCGTCTGTATCCGCTCGAGCTCAGCGCCGGTATCTCCAACAAGATGCCGGTTCTCCATGACATCTGGCTCTACATACACACGAACGTGATCATCTTCTCGTACGCCCTCATCTTCCTGGCAGCCGTTTCCGCGCTGCTCTACATGCTTTGGCGACTGGTCTCGCGCAACGGCAAGGGTGTGGATGCCTGGGCACGTGCCGGCGGTGCGGGTTTCCTCATCGTTCCTCGTGCCGGCGGACAGCCTGGACTCGTGTCCACGCGAACGGGCTTCGGTCACGTACTCGATGGCACGACCATGATCCTCGTCGAGCTCTCCTTCATCCTGCTGTGGGCGGGCCTCGTGATGGGCGCCATCTGGGCGGATCACTCCTGGGGTCGACCATGGGGATGGGATCCCAAGGAGGTGTTCGCCCTGAACACCTTCATCATCTACGCGTTGCTGATCCATGTGCGCATGAAGGTCAAGGACAAGGGCATGTGGACGGCGGTGCTCGCGATCATCGGTTGCGCCGTGATGCTCTTCAACTGGATCATCATCAACTTCACGATCTCGGGCCTGCATTCGTATGCGTGAAAAGCTATTGTCTTTTCATGACTGATCCCAGACAGGCGGAGACCCGGACCATCATCGAGGCCTGCGGTGCATTGATCGAGGACGATCATTTCGTCTATGCATCCGGCCATCATGGAAACGGCTGGATCGCCAAGGACATCATCAATCTCGATCCGAGACTTCCAAGGCGACTCGGCGAGCTGCTTGCGGAATCGGTATCGGATCTGGATATCGACGTGGTGTGCGGTCCGGCGGTCGGTGGACTTATCTGCGCTCAGTTCACGGCGTTGGCATTGTCGACCAGCTGCGTCTATGCCGAGCGTGAAACAGTCGATGGTCGTGAACTATTCGTTCTCAGGAGAGGTCAGGACGAGTTCATCAGAGGCAAGCGTGTCCTGGCCGTCGACGATGTCGTCAACACCGGTTATTCACTCAAGCTCACCATGGACACGATTCGGGAAGCTGGGGGGGAGGTCGTCGCCGCCGCGACCTGGATCAGTCGAGGCAACATTGGGGCATCCGATCTCGGTGTTGCTCGCTACGTGTTTCTGGACGAGGTCTCGTTGCCATCCTGGCCGGCGGAGACCTGCCGGCTCTGCGAGGAAGGGGTGCCCATCAATACCCGATTCGCTCATGGGGCCGAATATCTGGCTGATTGAATGAAGCACCCAAAAGAAAAAGCCCGACGGAGCTTGTTCAGGTCCGTCGGGCTGCGAGGAGAGGGGAGATGGGTTGCTTTTCGTCTCCTGAAGGTTCTCGCAAGCCATTCAGGATCGTGCCCCTCCACACCTGAGACCACGGTTGCCCGCGATGAGACGTCTGCTAGGTGTCGCACTGGTAGAACGCCCAAATGGGGCGTTCATTGCATGGCTCTGGGGTTTATTTGTGGAAATCCATAAAAACAGCCTTCAAGCATGTTTAAACGGTGTTTTTTCTCCATGAAATTAGGCTCGGAGCCGCCACTTTCATGGTCCAGACCCGTCAGGGGCCAACAATCGAAGCCCGATCGCCCACCCGCCCGCGAGCCGTCTGCTCAAGCGATAATCAGGGTCCATGCTTGAGAGACACTTTCTTGGATCCGGGACCCATCTGCTGCCAGCACTGGCCGCCTGGCTCATCGAACAAAACGGCACCGCCGACGTCCTGGATCTCTCACGACATGTTCTGGTGCTACCGACCGGACGGGCCCGGAGATGTTTCGAGAAGAGACTTCTGGCACTGGCTGGCGATCGACGGGTTGTTCCACCCGAAACCACGACACCCTCGGGCCTCTTCGATCGTTTTCTGGTTCCAACCAGAAACCGTGCCGACGATCTTTCGAATCAGATCGCCTGGCTCGCGGTCATCCGGAATGCGACGCAGGAACAGATCAAGGCCATCACCGGTCACGATGATCGGCCCACTGGACGCGAATGCATCACGCTGGCCGATCGACTCTGCTCGTTGATGCGGGAACTTGGTGGTGGCGGCTACTCGCCGAAGGAAGCGATGAACAGATGTCGTGAAGCCGGTCTTCCGATCGAGGAAGACAGATGGAACGTTCTCGTCGAACTCTGTGATGAAGTCGGTTCCCATCTGGAGAACGCCGGCCTCGTCAATGTCGATGTCGATCGCATGCATGCACTCGAGACGGATGCCATCGTGGTCGACGACGTCGATTCGATCACGGTCGTCGCGGCCGATCCATCTCGTTTGATGATTCGTCTCCTGAATTCGATTGGCGAAAGGGGTGTTGCCGTCGGAACGGTCATCCATGGCGACGCGAAGGAACTGGCGGAGGCATTCGACGAGAACGGCGCGGTCGACCTCGAAGCCTGGGAAAACCGGCCCATAGACATCGCATCGGACGAACTCGTGACATGCGAAAGAGTCGACGATCAGATCGCGGCCGCGCTGGACTTCATGGCCGACATCACGAGTGAGCGTGGAATCGTAGAGCGCGCCACCATCACGGTTCCGGACGAACAACTCCAGCCCCTGTTCGAACAGCATTTCGAGACCAATGGACTGCAACTCGAATCCGTTTCAGCCTCTCGACTGGAGAATGGTCGCATCGGACGCCTGCTGACGATACTCGCCAATTATCTGGAGGATGAATCCGCCAGATATCTCGCGCAGCTCGTTCGCCATCCCGATGTATCCAGATGGCTGATCGAACAAGGCGTGGAGAGGCCGGTCGCCAGATGGGATTCCCTCTGGTCGAAGCATTTGCCTCGCAAGCTGAGCGACTTCCCCGAGGAATCGAGAGCCCGTGCCAGCTTCCATGAACTGGTCGGACCGCTTCTGGATCGGATTGCGCCATTGATCGCCGACGAATGCACGGCGTCCGAATGGGCGCATCCGATCATGAAGATGCTCGAGGAGTTCATCGCCGAAAGCGAGTATCCGCTTGGGGACGATGATCTCTCCTCCTTGAGACTGCTGCGAACGCTTTTCGAATCGCAACTCGACATCGAACGCGGGATGCCGATGCTGCGAGCGAGTGAACTTCTTCGAATGGTCATCGATGCCTTCAGGCGGCATTCCGGGGGTTCGCATTCGCATTCGCCGATCTCGCTCGTGGGTTGGCTGGATGCTCATCTCGACGACGCCGACGATCTGATGATCACCGGTTTGAACGAGGGGTTCCTTCCATCGGCGGCCTCCGTCGACAACTGGCTGCCGGAGGCCGCACGCGATCTGCTTGGTCTGACTTCCCAGAGACGTCGAACGGCTCGTGACGCCTGGTTGTTGTCGGCCATTCTGCAGTCGGGTCGGAATGTCCGATTGGTCACGGCCAGACGGTCCTCCACCGGCGAGCCGCTCATCCCGAGCCGACTGCTTCTTCGACTCGATGGAAAGCCGCTTGCTGGCCGAATCTCATGGCTTGTGGACGAGAAGCGGCGTGGGCCCGAGATGGCACAGTGGCATTCCGTCCAGGAGGGCGAGTCCCGGTTCATCGACCGGCCAGTGCCTGAAGGGGAACCGGTTATAAACCACCTTTCGGTCACGGCATTCAAGGGATATCTGAAGTCGAGCACCAGATTCGATTTCCTTCTCCAGCGCGACGAGAGAATCCGAATCCAGTCCGTGGAGAACAACGATTCGCTCGATGCGATGGGATTCGGTTCGTTCCTGCACGAAGTGCTTGAACAATGGGGTCGTCTTGAACTGAAACGGGAAACACCCAGCGACGATGCCTCACGGATCGAATCCGAGTTCATGGATATTCTCGACAGGTACGTTCGAGAGAGGTATGGAGAACATCAACTGCCGGGCGTACGACTTCAGGTCGAGATCGCTCGCCATCGACTCTCCGCATTCGCGCCCAGACAGGCCCAACGGGCGATGGAGGGGTGGCGCGTCCGAATGGTCGAAGCCGACTTCGGCCCCCGTGGATTCGATCCACCGTTGTATCCAGATCAAGATGGTCTCTATCTCCATGGAAAGATCGACCGTGTCGATCAACACGATGTCCATGGCTATCAGGCACTCGATTACAAGACCGGCGCCAAGGGGGAGACTCCGGAGGAGGCCCATCGAAACAAGAATGGATGGATCGACCTCCAGTTGCCGCTCTACCGTGTTCTTCTGAAGAGCAGGGACATCGAGGTGGCTCCAGACGGGCTGGGATACATCAGTCTGCCACCGGATTCGTCACGCAGTGGTTTCAAGCTGGCCGACTGGTCCGCGACCGACATCGAGGAGGCCGAGGAAACGGCAGCCGAAGTCATACGGATCATCAAGGAAGGTCGCTTGAAGCAGATCGTGAGCGAGGCCATCTCATGAACGGACTTCGTCAGCTCATCACGGCCAACGCGGGATGCGGGAAGACCTGGACCCTTGCCAATCAATGCATCGGATGGATGATCGATCGAAGGCGACGAACCGGTGATGCGGATCCATCCGGTCTTGTCGCGGCGACGTTCACGAGAAACGCAGCCGGGGAGATCCTCCACCGGGTGCTGGACCATCTCGCCAGCTCGGCACTGGATCCCGAATCACTTTCGATGTTCGTGGAAGGTTTCGGTGTCGATCCCGCTCCGACCCCCGAGGAGATGAACGACGTACTGGTCGATGTCACGAGAAGTCTGCATCGACTGCAATTCGGCACACTCGATGGCCTGTTCCATCGAATCGCCCAGACGTTCGCTGGCGAGATCGGCATGCCGGTCGGCTGGTCGATCGGTGACGATCCGACCCTTCATGCGATCCGAACGCGATCCCTGGATGATCTTCTCGACCAGGCACCTTCCGATGTGATCAAGACGCTTGTGATCGAGGCCGAGCAGGAGATACTCAAGGCCGAAGTCCACGGACGTCTGATACCCATGGTGTTCGGCGAACGAAGCTCGCCCGGTCTCATCTCCATCTGGCGACAATCGCATCTCATAGCGGGCGACGATCGGATGTGGTCGCTGATGGATTCCCTCGATGACGAGACGATCGCGCCAGGCGCCTCGAGACTCGGTGGCGAACAGTTGGCGGCATCCATACGGAATCTGGAGGAGGCGCCGCTCGCATTGAAGAAGGATGGCGCTGAAAAGCTGAACTGGATCAATGCTCGGAGACGGATCGTGGAGCTCGCCAGAGCGGACGCTTGGTTCGACTTCCTCATGGACAAGATGACCGGTGCCGTGGCGGTTGGACAGCCGTTCGACAGATCGATCGCGCCACCTGAGTTCTTGGATTCGATCGATCCTCTGATCCAGCATGCCCGCATGAAACTGGTCGATGCCGTCAGATCGCAGATGCGATCCTGGAGGATTCTTCTTCGTGGCATCGATGTCTGCGCCAGTCGACGATCACGTGAAGCCGGTTTCTACGGGTTCCAGGACATCGCCGACCAGTTGTCTGCCGCCAGGCTTCTCGAGACGCCCGATCGTGAATGGCTGAACTATCGACTCGATTCGGAGATACGTGATCTTGCGCTTGACGAGTTCCAGGACACTTCCGATGCGCAGTTCAACGTCATGGAACCGATCATCCGTGAAATCCTCTCGGGTGAAGGCGGACATGATCTGCCACGTCGAATGCTCGTGGTCGCCGATCCCAAGCAGTCCATCTACGGGTGGCGTG
>MDTD01192452.1_pt1 | contig 18947 bp, 17 predicted proteins | sample 811221 | NCBI WGS metagenome assembly MDTD01 (sample SAMN05326646, study PRJNA326480) | marine metagenome | isolation source: seawater | place: Pacific Ocean: South West | collected 2011 | reverse complement strand
TCCAGCACGCTCACATCCATGTCGCCATATTGCGCGAGCGCGAGGCTGCGCGGGATCGGCGTTGCGGTCATCACCAGCATGTCGGCCTGCGCGCCCTTCTGCCCCAGTTCGAGCCGCTGGCGCACCCCGAACCGGTGCTGCTCGTCCACGATGGCCAACCGCAGATCGGCAAATTCGACGTCGCGCTGGAACACCGCATGCGTGCCCACGAGGATGTCGATCTCGCCCGCCGCCAGCGCCCGCAGCTTGGCCGCGCGCCCGGCCCTCTTGTCGCGGCCGGTGAGGATCTCGAGCCGCACGCCCGCCGCCTCGGCAAGCGGCGCAAGCCCCTGGAGATGCTGGCGCGCGAGGATCTCCGTGGGGGCCATGAGCACCCCCTGCCCGCCCGCCTCGACCGCGATGAGCAGCGCCTTGAACGCCACCAGCGTCTTGCCCGCGCCGACATCGCCCTGCAGCAGCCGGTTCATCCGCACGGGCTGGCCCATATCGGCGGCGATCTCGGCCAGGGCGCGGGTCTGCGCGCTGGTAAGCGTATAGGGCAGCGCCGCCAGCACCCGCGCCTGCAACGTCCCCGTGCCCACCGTCGCCCGTCCCTTGGCGCGGCGCAGCTTCGCGCGGGCCAGCGCCAGCGTCATCTGATGCGCCATCAGCTCGTCATAGGCCAGCCGCTCGCGCGCGGGGCTGGCCGGGGAGAGATCGCGCGCCGAGGCCGGGCCATGCGCCGCGACAAGCGCCGCGCGCCAGTCCGGCCAGCCCGCCTGCGCCTTTTGCGCGGGGTCGATCCATTCGGCAAGGTCCGGCGCGCGAGCAATCGCCGCCTGCGCCGCCTTCGCCATCGCCCGCTGCGTCAGCCCCGCGGTCAGCGGATAGACCGGCTCGAAGGCGGGGATCTCGCAGGCTTCCTCGACCGGCAGGACGTGATCGGGATGGACCATCTGCGCGATGCCGTCGAAAAGCTCCACCTTGCCCGAGACCACCCGCCGCGCCCCTGTCGGCAGCAGCTTGCGCAGGTAGTCGGCGCGGGCGCGGAAGAAGACGAGATGAAAGCTCGTCGCGGCATCCTCGACCACCACGCGATAGGGGGCCGAGGGGCGGGCGGGCGGATCGTGGCGGCCCACCACCACCTCGACCGTGACCACGCCGGGGATCGGTGCCCCCTGCACCGTGGCGCGGCGGGTCCGGTCCACGCCCGACCAGGGCAGCGTGAAGAGAAGGTCACGCGGGCGGGTGATGTCGAGCGCGGCAAGATGTTTCGCCGTCCGCGGTCCCACGCCGTCAAGCGTCTCGATCCCCGCGAAAAGCGGAAAGAGGATCGGGGGCCGGGTGCTCATCGCCCGCCGACGAGATCGAGCCAGGCCGCCTCGTCGATCACCTCGACCCCCAGCTCGGCGGCCTTCCTCGCCTTCGACCCGGCCCCCGGCCCGGCGATCACCAGGTCGGTGCGGGCCGAGACGCTGCCCGCCACCTTCGCGCCGAGCGCCTCGGCGCGCGCCTTGGCCTCGGCGCGGGTCATCTTCTCCAGCGTGCCGGTGAAGACCAGGGTCTTGCCGGCCACCGGGCTGCCGGAGACATCCGGGCGTTCGGCGGGCAGGACGCTCAGATGCGCGGTGAGCCGGTCGATGCTCGCGCGTTCATGCGGCTCGGTCACGGTCCGCACGAGGCTCGTGGCCAACACCTCGCCTACCCCGTCGATGCCAAGCAGCCGCTCCCATTCCGGGCCGGCCAGATCGCGCGCGCCGTCCATCGCGGCGATGAACGCCTCCCAGGTGCCGTAATGGCGCGCGATGAGGCTGCTGGCCTGCTCGCCGACATGGCGGATGCCGAGCGCGAAGAGCAGCCGCTCGAACGGGATGCGCCGCTTCTCCTCGATCGCGCGAAAGAGGTTTGCCGCGCTCTTCTCGCCCCAGCCCTCGCGGTTGCGGAGCTGCTGAAGCCCCTGGCCGAAGCGCTCTTCGAGGGTGAAGATATCCGCAGGTTCCCTGATCCAGTCGTCCCGGTAGAAGGCTTCGACCTGTTTCGCGCCCAGCCCTTCGATGTCGAAGGCGGCGCGGGAGACGAAATGCTTGAGCCGCTCCACCGCCTGCGCGGGGCAGATCAGCCCGCCCACGCAGCGGCGCACCGAATCGCCCGGCTCGCGCACCGCGTCGCTGCCGCATTCCGGGCAGGTGACGGGAAAGACGTACGGGGCCGCATCGGCGGGCCGCCGCGAAAGATCCACATCGGCGATCTGCGGGATCACGTCGCCCGCGCGATAGACCTGCACCCAGTCGCCCACCCGGATGTCGCGGCCCTCGCGGATCGGCTGGCCGTCGCTGTTGCGCCCGGCGATGTAATCCTCGTTATGCAGCGTCGCGTTGCGCACCACCACGCCGCCCACCGTGACCGGGGCGAGCCGCGCGACGGGGCTGAGCGCGCCAGTGCGGCCCACCTGGATGTCGATCGCCTCGAGCCGGGTCCAGGCCAGTTCGGCGGGAAACTTGTGGGCGATGGCCCAGCGGGGGGTCGTGGCGCGAAAGCCGAGCCGCTCCTGGAGCCGCAGATCGTTGACCTTGTAGACCATGCCGTCGATATCGTAGCCGAGCGTGGCGCGCGCCTGCTCGATCTCGCGGTAATGGGCGAGAAGCGCCCGGGGCCCGTCGCAGAGCGCGGTGCGCGGATTGGTGGGAAAGCCGAACGCGGCCAGCCGCTCGAGCGCGCCCATCTGCGTCTCCGCGAGCGGCGCGGAAAGCTCTCCCCAGCCATAGGCGAAGAAGCGCAAGGGGCGCGCGGCGGTGATCGCCGGGTCGAGCTGGCGCAGCGATCCGGCGGCGGCGTTGCGCGGATTGGCGAAGAGCTTGTCGGCCCTGTCGGCCTGCCGCGCGTTCAGCGCCTCGAAATCGGCATGGCTCATATAGACCTCGCCGCGCACCTCGAGCACGTCCGGCGCGCCCTCGATGCGCTCGGGGATATCGGCGATGGTGCGGGCATTGGCGGTCACGTTCTCGCCGGTCTCGCCATCGCCGCGCGTGGCAGCCTGCACGAGATGCCCGGCCTCGTAGCGCAGGCTGAGGGAAAGCCCGTCGATCTTGGGCTCGGAGGTATAGGCGAGCGGGTCCGCCTGCCCGAGGCCGAGATAGCGCCGGATGCGGGCGTCGAACTTGTGAACTTCCTCCGGGGGGGTGATCTTTGATTTCTTGTCCTGGGGAAGGTTCCCGAGGCTCAGCATCCGCACCCTGTGCCTGACCGTCGCAAACCCCTCCGCGGGCGCGGCCCCCACCCGCTCCAAAGGGCTGTCCGCGCGCTTGAGCGCAGGAAAGCGCGCCTCGATCGCCGCGTTGCGCGCCTTGAGCGCGTCATAGGCGGCATCCGACATCAGCGGCGCATCCTCGGCGTGATAGGCCGCGTCCGCCTCGGCCAGCACCCGTGCGAGCCGTGCCAGTTCTCCGCGCGCCTGCGCCTCGGTCAGCTGCTCGACGGCGATTTCTTCTTCGGACATCGGCCCCTCCGCGATCCGCCCCTTCGTGTGATAGGGCGGCGGCGGGTCAAGGTCCAGATGCGCTCAGGCCCCGATGGCGAGCGGCGCGCCGGAGCGCGTGCCCGGCTCGGGATCGCGCAGCACATAGCCGCGTCCCCAGACCGTCTCGATATAGTTCTCGCCGCCGGTGGCCTCGACCAGCTTCTTGCGCAGCTTGCAGATGAACACGTCGATGATCTTGAGCTCGGGCTCGTCCATGCCGCCGTAAAGATGGTTGAGGAACATCTCCTTGGTCAGCGTCGTGCCCTTGCGCAGCGACAGAAGCTCGAGCATCTGGTATTCCTTGCCGGTCAGATGCACCGCCTGCCCGGCGACATCGACGGTCTTGGCATCGAGGTTCACATTGATCTTGCCGGTGCGGATCACCGATTGCGAATGGCCCTTGGAGCGGCGGATGATGGCATGGATGCGCGCCACCAGCTCGTCGCGGTGGAACGGCTTGGTGAGATAGTCATCGGCGCCGAAGCCGAAGCCCTTGAGCTTGCTTTCGGTATCGCCGTCGCCCGAGAGGATCAGGATCGGCGTCGCAACCCGCGCCAGCCGCAACTGCCGCAGCACCTCGTGCCCGTTCATGTCCGGCAGGCCGAGATCGAGCAGGATCAGGTCGTAATCGTAGAGCTTGGCCAGGTCGATCCCCTCCTCGCCCAGATCGGTCGTGTAGACGTTGAGGTTGGCATGGGTGAGCATCATCTCGATGCTCTTGCAGGTGGTGGGGTCATCCTCGACGAGCAATACACGCATAGGGGGTCTCCGTTCAATGGTGCCGCTTTGTTCGCAACACTGGGGAGAAATGGTTAACCTAGCGTTACCGACGAAGAACATTTTCGAAACTCCCGCATGGGTTGTCAATTCCTGAGGCGGCCCGTGACGCGAAGCCCCTTCTTGCCGTGGCGGGCCGCCGCGCATATCCATTCGTCCAGCTCCTCGTCGCTCAACCCGTAGATGCGCAGCGCCTCGGCGCGGGAAATCAACCCATGCGCGACCCCCAGGACGACGGCAAGCTTGCGCGAGGCAACCCAGCGCCGGGTGTCCGGCGGCGGCAGGTCGGCGCGGCTGAAAACCGTGCCGTCGGGCAGCGTGACCGCCCTTGGCCCTTCGACTTTCTTGAGATACATCCCTCTCACCCCTTGGTCTGATGCGCGTTTCAGGTCGCGCAAGCGCGCTTAACGGGGGGTGAAGCCAAGCCTTGAGAATATCTAGGATTTTCCTATATCTCACCCGATCTGTCCGGAGCGTTCCATGTCCCTCGACACCGCCACGCCGCTGAATTCGCTGGGGTTTGCCAAGCCCCCCGCCGAGACGCGGGTGGTCGTGGCCATGTCGGGCGGCGTCGATTCCTCCGTGGTGGCGGCGCAGCTTGCGCAGGAGGGCTATGACGTGGTGGGCGTCACGCTGCAACTCTACGATCACGGCGCGGCGCTGGCCAGGAAGGGCGCCTGCTGCGCGGGGATCGACATTCACGATGCCCGCCGGGTGGCCGAGGAAATGGGCTTTCCCCATTACGTTCTCGATTACGAGAACATCTTTCAAAATGCCGTGATCGACGAATTCGCCGACAGCTATCTTGCCGGGGCGACGCCCGTGCCCTGCATCCGCTGCAACGAACGGGTCAAGTTCAAGGACCTGCTCCAGACCGCGCGCGAGCTTGATGCCGATTGCATGGCCACGGGCCATTACATCCGCCGCGAGACGGGGGCGAACGGGCCGGAGCTGCACATGGCCGCCGATCCGGCGCGCGATCAGTCCTATTTCCTCTTCTCCACCACGCCCGAACAGCTGGATTTCCTGCGCTTTCCGCTGGGCGGGCTTGCCTCCAAGGCCGAGACGCGGGCGCTGGCGGCGAAATACGGGCTGATCGTGGCCGACAAGCCCGACAGCCAGGATATCTGTTTCGTCCCGAATGGCGATTATGCCGCCGTGATCGAGAAGCTGCGCCCCGGTGCCGCCGATCCGGGCGAGATCGTCCATGCCGACGGGCGCATCCTCGGCACCCATGAGGGCGTGATCCATTACACGATCGGCCAGCGGCGGGGCCTCGGCATCGGCGGGCTGGAAGAGCCGCTTTATGTCGTGCGGCTCGACGTGGAGGGCCGCCGCGTGATCGTGGGCCCCAGGGCGATGCTGGCCACCCGCACCGTGCCGGTGCGCGAGGTCAACTGGCTGGGCGATGCGCCGCTCACCTCGCGGGCGGAATGGTCTGTCTCGGTGAGGGTCCGCTCGACCCGCCCGCCGCGCGAGGCGGTGCTGCGGCCCCTCTCCGAGTCCGAGGCCGAGGTCGAGCTGCTCACCCCCGAGGAAGGCGTCTCGCCCGGTCAGGCCTGCGTCTTCTACGAGACCGGCGGCAGCCGCGTGCTTGGCGGCGGCTGGATCTGGCGCGGGGCCTGAGCCCCCGCGCGCCCCACCGGTTTTCCCTTGCGGCGTCTCCGGCCCGTCACTAGAAGGCCCGTGATCTTGACCGCCGCGGACGCCTCCGCGGCCCGATGCATAGGAAAGGACGAACATGCAGGTCACCGAAACCCTCAACGACGGTCTCAGGCGCGGCTACAGGATGATCCTGTCGGCGCAGGATCTCGACGACAAGATCACCGCCAAGCTCAAGGAGGCCCAGCCCGAGATCGAGCTCAAGGGCTTTCGCAAGGGCAAGGTGCCGCTGCCGCTTCTGAAGAAGCAGTTCGGCCAGCGGATGCTCGGCGAGGCGATGCAGGAAAGCGTCGATGACGCGATGAAGGCGCATTTCGCCGAGACCGGCGAGCGCCCGGCCTTCGAGCCTGACGTGAAGATGGCCAACCAGGAATGGAAAGAGGGCGACGATGTCGAGATCGAGCTGAGCTACGAGGCGCTGCCCGAGATCCCGGCCGTCGATCTCTCGGGGCTCAAGCTCGAGCGTCTCGTGGTCACGGCCGACGCGGCCGCCGTGGACGCCGCGCTCGGCAGCCTGGCCGAGAGCGCGCAGGACTTCGCCGACCGCGAGGACGGGGCCACCGCGCAGGACGGCGACCAGGTGGTGATCGACTTCGTCGGCAAGCTCGACGGAGAGCCCTTCGAGGGCGGCGCGGCGGAGGATTACCCGCTGACGCTTGGCTCTGGCAGCTTCATCCCCGGTTTCGAGGAACAGCTTGTCGGCGTGACGGCGGGCGAGGAGAAGGCCGTCACGGTGAACTTCCCCGAGGACTACCAGGCGGCACATCTTGCCGGCAAGCAAGCCGTGTTCGACTGCACGGTGAAGGCCGTGAAGGCGCCCGTGCCCGCCGAGATCAACGACGATCTGGCGCAGAAATACGGGGCCGAAAGCCTCGACGCGCTCAAGGCGCAGATCGCCGAGCGGCTGGAGCAGGAATATGCCGGGGCGGCGCGCGCCATCCTGAAGCGCAACGTGCTCGACGCGCTCGACGAGATGGTGAGCTTCGATCTGCCGCCCACCATGGTCGAGAGTGAGGCCAAGCAGATCGCGCATCAGCTCTGGCACGAGGACCATCCCGATGTGCAGGGCCACGATCACGAAGAGATCGAGCCGACCGAGGAACAGGTGACGCTCGCCGAGCGGCGCGTGCGCCTCGGCCTCCTGCTCGCCGATCTGGGCCAGAAGGCCGAGGTTCAGGTTTCCGACGCCGAGATGACGCAGGCGGTGATGACCGAGGCCCGGAACTACCCCGGCCACGAGCGCGAGTTCTTCGAATTCGTGCAGAAGAGCCCGCAGATGCGCCAGCAGCTGCGCGCGCCGATCTTCGAGGACAAGGTGATCGACTACGTGGTCGAGCTGGCCGAGATCACCGAAAGGCCGGTCTCGAAGGAAGAGCTCGAGGCGGCGATCGAGGCCATGAACGAGATGTGAGCGCGCCGCCACGGATGAGAAAATGGGCCGCCCCGGGGAGAGTGGGGCGGCCCTTGTCGTTCCCGGACCCGGATCGGACGAGTGAGCCCGAGCTGGGGAGCGCTGATGGGGGTCAGGCGCTGATATCCGAGCGGGAACGGACCCTGTCGGCCAGCGCCGCCCTGAGCCGGAGCGCGGCAACCCGCTCCTGCGTCGTGGTGGCGGCGGCAACCTGTTCGTCACAATAGATTTCAAGCGCGCTTTTTGCCGGGGCCCGGACTGCCCGGCGGGCAAGGAGGCAAAGCGCCTCTTCCTCGCTCAGAAAAACATCCCCCTCGATGCCGCTGAATTTCCTGATGCGCGCGATCCGCTCGTCGGTGCAATCAAGCAGCGCCGCCAGCGCGGGAACCTTTCCCATCTCGGCCTGTCGTCCGACGTAATCGTAAGGCGCATTTCCGGAACGCTTGAGAACACGGTCCATCACTGGGTCGATGACGGTAACGATATCCGAAACGCCCGCCCGCTTTGCCGCTTCGAGCGATGCGATCATCAACTCGCAGGTGGCGTAGGAGACGGAGTTGGGTCCCCGACCACGCCCAAGGCGCTGCGTATCGACGCAGAAACGGGTCGATTCCCACAGGTGAGGGCTGCGCAGCGGCGGCTCGCCATCGAGTATGGCGTAGAAGACATCCGACAACATGTGTGGACCAGTTGTCTGAAGTGCGCGTACGCAGGATACGACATTGCCATCGTCGTCAAGCCCGACCGCATAGGCCGGATCCAGATCATCGAACACGTCGCGCTCGCGACCGTCCACAACGTTTACCTGCCAGCCGAGCCTGTCTCCGAAAACACGAGCCCGCAACTTGAACATTTCGTCCAGAACGCTCGCGAACCGGTCTTTGTTTATCGCGTCGATCACTAGTATCATTTCCGCTTCCCCTATATTCGTTTTCGAGAGTGGTGACTCTGAGAGATTGGAATTAGAGAGTAGCGAAAACCACGTCGCGCACCATTAGGGGAATCCCGTAGCTCGAGGCAGCCTCACGCCTCGGTGAGGCCACCAACGTCCCGTGCCGATACGTCAAGACTCTTGGATATTGGTCTGAGGCACGACCTAGCGCGGATAGATCAGCCCTAGATTGATCGCGCGGCCAATAGCCTGAGCGGTCGTGAGCGCTTGCAGTTTTGATCGCGCAGAGCGCAAATGTACTTCCACGGTGCGATGCGAAATCGACAGAATGTCTCCGATATCCTGTTGAGACTTTCCGGCTACCGTCCACTGCAAGATTTCTATCTCGCGAGACGACAGGGACGGAGCGCCCAGAACACTGGAAAGCGGATCAGAGCGAATGATCGCATCGTGCATGTGAACTGCAGCAGCCTGCAAATCGCCTATGATCTCGCCGATAAGCAAGTCCCACTCGCGCCGTGAACAGTCACGAAGCACGCTGAATCCGCCCACATCCCCGAAGGGACCGCGCACCGGTATTGTAAGACCTCGATCCGTTATGCCGAACGCGCGGGCGTCCCGGAAAACGGTTTGAAATTCAAGGCCTTTCTCGAGGCGCGCCCAATCCACCGGCGCGATCGAGTGCCGCGCCTTGATCAGGACGGGATCGATCTCGTAGAATCGATGTTCAAGGTAATGCCGTGACCATTCCTGATCGTAGGTCATGTAGCCGTGGGACTTCCCGCTGACCGGGTTTACTCCGGCATATGCAACGTGATCGAGTTCGAATCGATCACGGATCCTCTCGAGATAGCGTTTAAACCCCGACCCGTCCTTATCGTTATGATCCGGTGTGATCGGGTCCATTCCGTCGCCTATTCACGCCGTTCCGGTGTTTGTCGACACATAGTCATGCATGACATCCGGTGACGTGTCTGTCATCCGGCACAGCGCCCGAAACCCAGGCGCATCGTCCCACCGAAAGATCAAGTAACCTTCACGATCATTTTGATCCCGATGAGTTCGGCACGTTAGCACGAAGGAGTCCGTCCTGTCGAGGAAAACGCTCGCACCCGAATGGCATCGCGCGGATCGCCGCGCGACGCCAGTCTCAGTGATGGAGTTTCGGACTCAGACCGTTTGGTCGTCATCCGCTGCCGCGCCACCGATATCGTCGAAAAGCTCGGCGATCTCGAAATCGGCGGCGGCCTCGGCCTCGGCGGCCGCGTCCTGGATGGTCTTGCCCGAGGCTTGCAGCTCGGCCTCCTCGGGTGAGCGGGCGACGTTGAGCTGGATGGTCACCACAACCTCGGGGTGCAGCGTCACGGTCACGTCATGCAGGCCCAGCTCCTTGATCGGGCGGATCAGCGAGACCTGCTTGCGGTCAAGGGTGAAGCCGGATTCGGTCGCCGCCTCGGCCGCGTCGCGGGTGCTGACCGAGCCGTAGAGCGCGCCGCCGTCCGACGCCTGGCGAATCACCACGAACTGCTGCCCGTCGAGCCGCGCGGCCATCGCCTCGGCCTCCTTGCGGGTCTCGAGGTTCTGCGCCTCGAGCTGCGCCTTGCGCGCCTCGAAATCGGCGATGTTGCGCTCGGAGGCGGTCAGCGCCTTGCCCTGCGGCAGAAGATAGTTGCGCGCGAAGCCGGGCTTTACCTCAACCACGTCGCCCATCTGACCAAGCCTGGCCACACGCTCCAGAAGGATCACTTGCATTGGCTCGCTCCTTATTTCACGGCGTAGGGCAGGAGCGCGAGAAAGCGCGCGCGCTTGATGGCGCGGGACAGTTCACGCTGCTTCTTGGCCGAAACGGCGGTGATTCGCGACGGCACGATCTTGCCGCGCTCCGAGATATAGCGCTGCAGCAGGCGCGTGTCCTTGTAGTCGATCTTGGGCGCGTTATCGCCCGAGAAGGGGCAGACCTTGCGGCGGCGAAAAAACGGTTTGGTAGCCATTGGTTATCGTCCTTTTCTCACACGGTCCGTCAGCGGCGCTCGCGGCGTTCGGGCCGGTCGCCGCGATCCCCGCGCTCCCCGCGCTCCTCGCGCTTCTGCATCTGCACCGAGGGGCCCTCGTCATGGGCATCGACCTTGATGGTCAGCACGCGCATCACGTCATCGTGCAGCCGCATCAGCCGCTCCATCTCCTGCACGGCGGCGGCGGGCGCGTCGGTCCTGAGAAAGGCGTAATGGCCCTTGCGGTTCTTGTTGATCTTGTAGGCCATCGTCTTGACGCCCCAATACTCGCTGTCGAGGACGCGGCCCCCGTTATCGGCGAGAACGGCACCGAAATGCTCGATCAGACCTTCGGCCTGCGCGTTGGACAGGTCCTGACGCGCGATCATCACATGCTCGTAAAGCGGCATGTCGTCTCCATTTCTTTCAAGGCGCATTTCATAGGGCGGGCAATGCCCTTTCGCGGCCCGTCCACGAGAGGCTGCGCGGATCATAACAAAAGCGAAAGGTTGGGGGCGTATAGCTCGGCCGGTGCCGTCCTGCAAGGCCCGAATCGCGGGTCCCGGCCTCGACACGGGATTGCCCAAATGCGGGCACGATTGGCCTGCATCCTGTCGGAAACGCCCAGAGGAGTCCCGCCATGGTTGCGCTTCCCGATTTCGAACGCGAATTTGCCGCCCCGCCCCTGACCGCCACGGTTGAGGAGTCCGGCGCGACCGGGACCGCGCTCGATCCCGGTCGCCTCTTCCTGCGGCTTGCCGGAACGGTGCTCGTGCTGGCGTCGCTCGGGCTCTGGCTGCTGCCCTCGGTGGCGTCCGACCCGGCGATGATGCTGGTCAAGCTGCTGTTCTGCTTCGCGCTCTTCTGGGCCGGGCTGCTGGCCTTTCATGCCGCGCGCCTGTCCGATCCGCGCCCGGAGGTGCAGATCGACCGCAAGGGCGGGCAGTTGCGTATCCTGCATCCCGCGCAGGGGCGCAGCCCTGCCCGCTGCATCGTCCACCGGCTGGACGATCTGGCCGAACTGTCGCTGCGCGACGGCCTGCTCAGCGCGCGCGATCGCGGTGGCCGGCTGGTCGTGGCGCTGGAGATCGCCGACGACCGCAGCGCGCGCAACCTGCAAAAGGCCCTGTCCTTCGCCGCCTGAGCGGCGAAGGCCCTGCCCGGCCTCGTGTTCGCCAGTCCACAGGCCCTGTTTGAAACTGACATATTGTTCTTTTGCAATCTGCGGCCATCTTCTCCCCTGTCGGTGTGTCCCGACCCAGACAGGAGGTTTCCCAATGAAGAATGTCATCGCAGCCAGCGCGCTCGCGCTCCTTGCCACCGGCGCCCTCGCCGCCCCCGAGACCTACGAGCTCGATCCGAGCCACAGCCAGGTGGTGTTTACCTACAACCATCTCGGATTCTCGACAACGACGGGCATGTTCGCGGGCTTCGAGGGCACGATCGAATTCGACGCCGAGACCCCGGCCAATTCCTCGGTCAGCGTGGCGATCCCGGTGATGTCCATGTTCACCGGCTGGGAAGAGCGCGACGAGCATTTCATGTCCGAGGATTTCTTCGGCGCGGAAGAGGGCGATCTCGTGACCTTCACCTCGACGGGGATCGAGGTCACGGGGGAGAATACCGCGCTCATCACCGGCGATCTGACCATGAACGGCATCACCCGGCCGGTGGTGCTCGATACGGTGATGAACCAGAAGGTCGATGCGCATCCGATGAACAACCGCCCCTGGATCGGGTTCAGTGCCACGACCACGCTCAAGCGCACCGATTTCGAGCTGGGCAAGTTTGCGCCCTATATCAGCGACGAGGTCGAGGTGCGCATCTCGATCGAGGCGGGCAAGCCCGAATAACGGCCGTCCAGCGCGGCGCAGCCGGAGGCCGTCCGCACGCCGCGGGCAGCCTCTTCGTGTCAGGTGCCGTAGGCGCGTTGCCCTTCCATGACCGCCGCCGCCGCGCTCAGCAGGATGTCGGCCATCATGTCGCATTCGGCCCGCGTCAGCCGCGCCGGCAGGCGCACGTCGCAGGCCCGCATCAGCATCGCCCGCGTGCGCGGCAGGTCCGGCACCCCGCCGGGCAGGAAACGCCAGTTCCAGAAGGCGCGCGCATTGTCCGCGCTCAGACCGAAGACCTGCACCTTCACCCCGCGCGCCGCCGCTTCCTCGGCAAAGGCCCGGGTCTCGCTCTCGTCCAGGCCCAGAAGGTTGAACTGGATCGAATCGGGCGCGCGTTCCTCGCCCGGCAGGGCCTCGGGCACCGAGAACCAGGGCGCGGCATCAAGCCGTGCCGCGACGTGATCGTGATTGGCCCGCCCCGCCCGCACCCGGCGCGGGATCTCGGGCAGCTGCGCGCGGATGATCGCCGCCGACAGGTTCGACAGCCGCAGATTGTAGAGCGGCAGCCGGTTCTGCCAGCGGGCAAAGGCCGCCTCCAGCGCCGGATCGGGCGCGGCCATGTGCTTGGCCCAGTTGTGCTCGTAGGCACCCGACATGATCACCGCGCGCGCCACCAGATCGGCATCGTCGGTGATCACGATCCCGCCCTCGCCCGCGTTCACCAGCTTGTAGGACTGGAAGCTGAAACAGCCCGCGCGCCCGATGGTCCCGATCCTGCGCCCGCGCCAGAGCGTGCCAAGCGAATGGGCGGCATCCTCGATCACCGGCAGGCCGCGCGCCCCGGCCAGCGCCATGATCGCATCCATGTCCGAGGTATGCCCGCGCATGTGGCTGACGAGCACCGCCTGAACCCCGTCGAGCCGCGCCTCGAAATCCGCGAGATCGATCCGGTAATCCTCGCCCACCTCGCACAGGACAGGCACGCAATCGGCATGGACCACCGATGACGGCACCGCCGCGAAGGTGAAGCCCGGGATCAGCACCTTCGCGCCGCGCGGCAGGTCGAGCGCCTTGAGCGACAGAAACAGCGCCGCCGAACAGGACGAGACGGCCAGCGCATAGCGCACCCCCATCAGCGCCGCGAATTCCCGTTCGAGCAGCGCCACCGGCGCGTCCTGCGGGGCGGTGTAGCGGAAGAGATCCCCGCTGGAAAGAAGCCGGTCGATCTCGGCGCGCGCGGCTGCGGGGATGGGCTCGGCATCGTGGACATTCGGGGCCTGCATCATGTCTTCGGCTTTCCTGAAAGTGGCTTTCGGCTTTCCCGAACATATAGGCCCGAATTGTGACAGTTTGTCAAAGCCTGTCAGAGGCCCAGCCGGTCGCGCAGCGCAAACCAGCTCATCGCCAGCACCAGAAGCGGGCTGCGCAGCGCCGCACCGCCCGGAAAGGGCGGGCACGGCACCCGTGCCATGCAGTCGAACCCGCCCGCCTGTCCCTGCACCGCCTCGGCCATGAGCCGCCCGGCCAGCGTCGCCATGCCCACCCCGTGCCCCGAATAGCCCGAGGCCGACAGTATGTTGGGGGCCAACCGCGCCAGATAGGGCATCCGCCGCAGGGTGATGGCCAGCGTCCCGCCCCAGGCGTACTCGAGCGGCACGCCCGCCAGATGTGGAAAGATCTCGAGCATCGGCTTGCGCACCGTCGCCCGGATATCGCGCGGAAAGCGATAGCCATAGCTTTCGCCGCCGCCGAAGAGCAGCCGCCCGTCATGGCTCAGACGGAAATAGTTCACCACGAATTTCGTGTCCGCCACGGCCACATCGCGCGTCAGCACGCGGCGCGCTTCCTCGCCCAGAGGCGCGGTCGCCACGATGAAATTGTTGATCGGCATGACGCGGGCGGCCACCTTGCGATCCAGCCCGCCCAGATAGCCGTTGCAGGCCAGGATCAGGTGATCGGCCTCGACATGGCCCGCATCGGTCGCCGCCCGCAGGCGCGGCCCGCGGCGGATGTCATGCACCTCGGAGCCCTCATAGATGCGCACGCCCGCTCCCTCGGCCGCCCGCGCAAGGCCAAGCGCATAGGCCAGGGGGTGCAGATGCGCCGCCCCCATGTCGAGCGTGCCGCCGTGATAGGCGGGCGACGGGCAGAGCGCGGCAAAGCCCTCGGCATCGAGCGTCTCGATCTCCTCATAGCCGTAGCGCGCCGCAAGATGCGCGGCATAGGCATGTTCCTGTGCCATCTCGCGCGCGGTGAAACAGGCATGGGCCACGCCCGGCTTCAGGTGACAGTCGATCCCGTGCCGCGCCACCAGGCCCTTGACCAGATCCTTCGCCTCCTCGGCAAGCCGCCAAAGATGCGCGGCGTCGCCCTCGCCCACCAGCCGTTCGAGCGCGGTCTGTTCCATCCGCTGCCCGCTGCCCAGCTGCCCGCCATTGCGCCCAGAGGCCCCGAAGCCCACGCGCTGCGCCTCCAGCAGCACCACGTCAAGCCCCGCCTCCGCCAGATGCAGCGCCGCCGAGAGGCCTGTATACCCCGCCCCCACCACGCAGACATCGGCCCGCGCCGCCCCCTTGAGCGGCGCGAAACGCGGCAGCGGCGCGGCGGTGGCCGCATACCAGCTTGGCGGGTATTCCCCCCGCCGATCGTTGGCATGGAGCAGGTTCATGGCTTCACCGTTCCGAAAATACTCAAGGGTCCGCAGCTCCCGCCCGGCTCAGACATTGAGCAGGAGATGCTCGCGCTCCCACGGGCTGATGACCTGGAGGAATTCCTCGTATTCCGTGCGCTTGACGATACCATAGACCCGCGCGAATTCCGGCCCCAGGACCTCGTGCAGGTCCGCCGCCTCCTCGAACAGGTCGAGTGCGTCGCCCATCACGTTGGGAATGTCCGGCTCGCCCGTATAGGCGTCGCCCTTGAACTGCTTCTCGGGCCAGTCCTCCTTCATGATCCCGAGAAGCCCGCAGGCCAGGCTTGCCGCGATCCCCAGATAGGGGTTGCAGTCCATCCCCGCCATCCGGTTCTCGACCCGGCGCGAATCGGGCCCCGAGAGCGGCACGCGAATGCCCGTGGTGCGGTTGTCGCGCCCCCAGGCAAGGTTGATCGGCGCGGCGTGATCCTTGACGTAGCGGCGGTAGGAATTGACATAGGGGGCCAGCACCGCGATCGCCGCCGGCAGGTGCTTCTGCAACCCGCCGATGAAGTGGAAGAACAGGTCCGTCTCTCCCCCCTGTGGCCCGGCAAAGAGGTTGCGCCCGGACTCGATATCCATGATCGAGTGATGGATATGCATGGCGCTGCCCGGCTCGTCCTCGATCGGCTTGGCCATGAAGGTGGCGAAACAGTCGTGGCGCAGCGCCGCCTCGCGGATCAGCCGCTTGAAGTAGAACACCTCGTCGGCCAGCTTGATCGGATCGCCGTGGCGCAGGTTGATCTCGAGCTGGCCCGCGCCGCCCTCCTGGGTGATGCCGTCGATCTCGAAGCCCTGTGCCTCGGCGAAATCGTAGATGTCGTCGATCACCGGGCCGAACTCGTCCACCGCCGTCATCGAATAGGCCTGCCGCGCCGCCGCCGGACGGCCCGACCGGCCCATCATGGGGCGGATTTCCTGCGCCGGATCGAGATTGCGCGCGACGAGAAAGAATTCCATCTCCGGTGCCACGACCGGCACCATGCCGCGGTCATGATACATCTCGACCACGCGGCGCAGCACGTTGCGCGGGCTGTAGGGGATCGGCGCGCCGTCGCGGTCGAAGGCGTCATGGATCACCTGAAGCGTCCAGTCCGCCGTCCAGGGCGCGGCGGTGGCGGTGCTCATGTCCGGGCGCAGGATCATGTCGCGCTCGATGAAGCCCTCCTCGCCCGCCGCCTCGCCCCAGTCGCCGGTGATCGTCTGGTAGAAGATCGAGTCGGGCAGGTGGAAATACTGCTGCCGCGCGAACTTGGTCGCGGGCACCGCCTTGCCCCGGGCGATGCCGGGCAGATCGGCGATGATGCATTCCACCTCGTCGAGGCGGCGGTTCTCCAGATAGGCTTGCGCCGCGGGCGGCAGCGCCGCGGTGAGATCGCTCAGATCAGCCATGGCTTGCGCCTTTCCTGAGGACGGCGGCGATGGTCTCGGCCATGGCGGCGCTGTCGGTGGGCGTGTCGAGCAGCGCGCGCGCATGATCGCGCAGCGGGTCGGGCACGACGCCGATGGCGCGGTGCTCGATCAGCCGGTCCATCATCGTGCGCCCGAACTCGGGATGGGGCTGGACGGTGAAGATCCGGTCGCCATAGCGCAGCGCGGCGATCTCGCAGCCCTCGGCACGGCCCACCACCTCCGCCCCCGGCGGCACGCTCACGACCTGATCCTGGTGCCAGGCATTGAGGGTGAGCGGTCGTCCGTCGATCTCGTATTCCGTGGCCCCCACGCGCCAGCCGCCGGGATGCTTGACCACCTCGCCGCCAAGCGCCTGCGCGATGATCTGATGGCCGAAACAGACGCCCACCAGCGGCTTGCCCGCGTCGCGGATCTCGCGGATGAGCCGCTCGAGCGGCGCGATCCAGGGATGATCCTCGTAGGCCCCGTGCTTCGAGCCGGTGACGAGCCAGCCATCGGCGGCATGCGCGCCGTCGGGAAATTCTTCGTCCACGACATTGTAGGGTTCGAACTCGAATCCATGCCCGTCCAGCAGGCGCGCGAACATCGCGTCGTAATCGCCAAGCTCGCCCAGGACGATCTCCGGGGCGTGGCCGGTCTTGAGGATGCCGATCTTCATGGAGCCTCTTTTTGATCAGATTATTGGGTGCAACACCGGTCCGAGTTTACACCGTTTCCAGATAGGTCTTCCAGTGGTCGCGCGCGGGGATTTCGGACATGTGACGCAACTCCTGCCGTTTGGTCATCACCAGATTGGCAATGAGATCCGGCGCGAAGATGCGCGCCATCAGCGGATCGCTCTCGAAGCGCAGGATCGCCGTCGCCCAGTCCGGGGCAAGCTGCGGCAGGTCCGCCTCGTAGGCATTGCCGGTGATCGGCTCGGGCGGGGTCATGCCCTCCTCGATGCCGGTGATCGCCGCGCCCAGGATCGCCGCGAAATTGAGATAGGGGTTGATGTCGCCGCCCGCCACGCGATGCTCGATGCGCCGCGCGGCATTCGGCCCGCCCGGAATGCGCACCGCCGCCGTGCGGTTCTCATAGCCCCATCCGGCCCCGGTGGGCGCATGCGCGCCGGGCACGAGACGGGCGTAACTGTTGGAATGCGGCGCGAAGATCAGCGTCGAGCCGGGCATCGCCGCCAGGCAGCCCGCCACCGCCGAGCGCAGAAGATCGGTGCCGCGCGGCGTGCCGTCGTCGAAGACGTTGCGCCCCTCGCGGTCAAGCACCGAGAAATGCATGTGCATCCCGTTGCCGCTGTCCTCGGGGAAGGGCTTGGCCATGAAGGTCGCGACGAAGCCGTGCCGCCGTGCCAATCCCTTGATCAGCGTCTTGAAAAGCCATGTGTCATCGGCGGCACGCATGGCCGACTGGTGATGCAGCGTCAGCTCGAACTGGCCGATTCCGGCCTCGGAGATGGCCGATTCCACCGGGATTTCCATCTCGGCCCCGGCGGAATAAAGCGCCGACAGGAAGGCGTCGAAGGCATCCATCTGGCCCAGGCTGAGGATGCCGGGTGCCTTCATCCGCCGGCCGGAGCGCGGATCGCGCACCGTTTTCAACACCTTGCCATCCGGATCGACCAGCGTGAATTCAAGCTCGGTGGCGGCGAAGACCTCCCATCCGCGGGCGGCATAGCGCGCCAGCACGGCCGCGAGCGCATGGCGCGGGTCGCCCGCGAAGGGCGTGCCGTCCTCGTGATGCATGACCATCGGCACCAGGCCCTGCGGCTCTTCCAGCCATGGCAGCGGCACGGCGCCGCGCTCGGTCGGAAAGAGCCGCCCATCCACGTCGCCGCTGTCGAAGACCAGCGGAGAGCCTTCGATATCGGCACCGAAAATATCGAGGTTCAGGGAGCTGAGCGGCATCCGCACGGAGCCGTCCTCAAGCTTGTCGGCGAAACTTGCGGGGAGCCGCTTGCCGCGCATCCGGCCGTTGAGATCGCATGCGGCCACGCGGAATGTCTGGAACTGGCTGAGGTCCATCGGAAAGCACCAATCGGGATTGGGCGGAGCCTAGCCCGGCGCGGGGGGCTTTGCCAAGCATGATTTGATCAAAAAGCTCCGGGAGGCTGCGGGACGGGCTTTCTCACCGTCATCGTCCGGCTCGACCGGACGATCTCCTGGCCGGGAGATCCCCGGGTCACGCCCGAGGATGACGGGGGCGGGGATTGCAGATTCACGGATCCGCGCCCGAGGATGCCGGGCGGCGTCAGGTAAGGCTCTGCTGCCAGCGGTGCTCCAGCCGCTCGATGGCGGCGATGCGCTCTTCGGTCTTCGGATGGCTCATGAGCCAGGCGGGCATCGCCCCCCCTGCCCCGCTGGTCAGCGCCGCAAGCTTGCTGAGAAGCGATTTCTGCGCCCCGGTGCCGATCCCGGCCCTGGTCAGCAGCGCCGCGGCATAGGCATCGGCCTCGTATTCGTCGCCGCGCGACAGCCGCGCCGCCAGAAGCGTCGTGAGCCCGTTGGCGATCAGCACGCCAAGCCCCGGCACGACCCGCGACAGCACCATGGCGAGCGCCGTGCGCAGCGCGTTCTGCCCGGAAAAGTCGATCATGCGCCGCCGCGCATGGCCAAGCGCCACATGACCCAGCTCATGCGCGATGACGCTGGCCATTTCCTCGGCCGTGACCGCGCCCGACTGGAACTTGCGATAGAAGCCACGGGTGATGAAGATCCGCCCGTCCGGCGCGGCAAGCCCGTTTACCGGCTCGATCTCGTAGAGATGCACCCGCACGCGCGG
>MDTD01041721.1_pt1 | contig 18947 bp, 19 predicted proteins | sample 811221 | NCBI WGS metagenome assembly MDTD01 (sample SAMN05326646, study PRJNA326480) | marine metagenome | isolation source: seawater | place: Pacific Ocean: South West | collected 2011 | reverse complement strand
AGAAGTATTGATAAGGTAACTAATGATATATTCGTAAGGAAGAATTTTAATACAGCGATATCAACTATTATGGAATTACTTAATGACTTTTCTAAATATTTAGACCAAGAGACACCTAATAAAGAGTTCTGCATGTACGGTTTACAGGTAATGCTTAAGTTACTCTCTCCTTTTGTACCACATATTAGTCAAAAAATTTGGTGGGACTGCATTAATTCTGAGAGCATATTGGACCAATCATGGCCAGTATCTGATAAAAACTCGTTAATCGAGAAGGAGACAGAGATTGTTGTGCAAATTAATGGTAAAGTCAGAGGACGAATCCTTGTAAAACCCGGATCTTCAAAAGATCAGGTAAATATTTTAGTTAAGGAAAATGATAAAATATCTAAATATTTTGATAGAAAAGAGAGAAAAATTATCTTTATTAGAGATAAAATAATCAACTATGTCTTATAAATGAACAGATATCTGATAATTTCATATGTGGCTATAAGTTTGCTGGTTAGTGGCTGTGGTTTTCAGCTACGAGGTAATATTAATCTACCACCAGACCTGAAACAAGTTTCTGTTGTATCAGAAAAATATAGTGATTTAGTTAAGACTCTAAATCAGAGCCTGTCTAATAGTGATATTCAAGTCATTGATAGATCTGATAAAGATCTCTATAGAGTGAAAATTGTATCCGAAGTATTTAATAGAAGACAATTATCAATAAATATTACAGGTAGAGTGAATGAATATGAGTTAATTTATAATGTCATTTATCAAATAAGTAGTCCAAATGAAAAATTGAAAGAAGAGACTTTATCACTCTATCGAGATTATTCATTTGACGAAAATAATATAATGGGTAATACCGATAGAGAATCACAAATTAAAAAAGAGATGATCTCTAATGCAGCATCACTGATATTCACTAAACTACTTGCGAGAATAAAAAATAGAGGCTTATAGTTTTATTTTGTAACAGGTCCATAAGGTGATGACCTTATCTGATCGTGAGTTACCATTCTATATTCTACGAATTCATTAAGGCTATCAAAATGAAAAAAAGGGTTATGTATGATTTCATCTTTGAGTATCGATGTTTTTTTTGTGGAATAATTGTGGCCCGGGAGGATCAATGTATTACTGTTTAAACTCTCGCGTATTTGAATCAGCGATTTATACATTAATTCTGGATCACCACCATGAAGATCGCAACGACCACAACCAAATACAAATAAGGTATCACCTGCAATTAGATCATCATCTATGTAATAACATGTAGACCCTGGTGTATGTCCAGGCGTATGAATACATTTAATTACTGTATCACCTAGATAAATCAAATCACCACCATAGTTCAAATCAAAGTTATCATATTTTTTCCCCCAAAAAACATGTTCATCATGATTAATATTTATAGGTACATCATAGTCGTTCAGAACTTCGTCTATTGCATTAACATGATCATTATGACTATGAGTGAGAAGTATTCTCTCAAGAGACAAACTTTTTTGTTGTATATACTCAAAAATCTCCGTCAAATTCCATGCAGGATCAATTAAAGCACACTTCTTAGAAGCAATATCCTCTATTAAATAAATGAAATTCGCCATTGGACCACTCTCAAAGGTCGTTATCTTATATGGCTTTTTTATTTTAATCATAGTATGAGTATAATCTTATTTTATGTTATAGTACAAACATGACAGAAATAGTTTTAAAACCTGAGTTGATTAAAAATATTCAAAAAGTATTAATTGATTATGAGTCAGCTAATCAAGATCCAATTTTAGCTGCACAATATTTGTCAGCAATTGTGGGATCCATAGTGGCAACCTCAAATTTACCACCTGATCAACAAGAGGAGATATTAAAACAGATTCTTGATTTTACAAAATACGTATATGATCAACAAACTCAGGGAGCATCACCAGAGCCAGCTAGTAATGAATCTAAAGAGGCTTTTGGAATTTGGAAACCAAGTTAATTATTAATTTGTTTGATTAGCTGCAAACCTTTATAAACCAGACCAGTATAAACCTGAAGAAGGTTTGCTCCAGCTCTTAATTTATCATCTGCATCTGACTTAGACATAATGCCGCCACATCCAACTATAACTGTATCTGTATGTAACCATTTTTTGCAGACTTCTATCATCTTAGTTGACTTTTTTAAAAGTGGAAGTCCGCTTACTCCTCCATTAGTATGATCGTGTTTCCTTGTAGACAACAGAGATTTGTCCACAGACGTATTAGTTAAAATTACCCCTTGGATTTCATGAATATCTATAATTCTACAAAGTTCTTCAATCTTTTTTTCATCATGATCTGGCGATATTTTCAATAAAATTGGAATATTCTTTTTATTCTTCTTAGATAATTCGTCACAGCATCGTTTGACTTTGTACAGAAAGTCATTGAGATATTTTTTTGTATGAAGCTCCCTCAGATCTTTTGTGTTTGGGGATGATATATTAAGCGTAATGTAATCACAAACATCAAAAATCTCTCTTATACAATAATTGTAATCTTCATGTGCAGATTCAAGACTAGTTGAAGAATTTTTGCCAACGTTTACTCCTATAGGGATTTTTCTCTCGAAAGATTTAAGTTTATTCTTTAAGTATAAGACTCCTTTGTTATTAAATCCAAGGTGGTTTACAATCGCCATATCATTTGACAACCTATAAACCCTTGGTTTTTTGTTACCATACTGAGCTCTTGGAGTCACTGTTCCGAGTTCGATGAATCCTAGGCCTATATTATTGCTAAAATTAAGATAATCACCGTTTTTGTCAAACCCAGCAGCTAAACCTAGCTCTCCTGCAAAGTTTATCCCCATCAATTTAATAATTTTCTGGTCTTTTTGATTATTTTTTAGAAGATATTTATAAAGAAAATCTGCAGCTCTTAAACTTACATTATGGGACATCTCAGGTGGCAGTAAGAAGATAAATTTTTTATAGAGATCAAATAAGATACGAATACTCCTGTTTGATATTGATTATGAATACGTTGTTCCAGTTTAACATATTTCGGTTGACAACTATTATAAATAAAATTAGAATCATTCTAAATAGACTTACAAAAAACAGTGTAGTTTTTGGGAGAGAATTATGAGTTTAAAGGGTTCTAAAACTGAACAAAATTTAAAAGATGCTTTTGCAGGGGAGTCTCAAGCAAATAGAAGATATTTATACTTTGCTGCAAAGGCTGATGTAGAAGGGCAAAATGACGTTGCAACCGTCTTTCGGTCAACTGCAGAGGGGGAAACTGGTCATGCACATGGACACTTAGAATATCTTGAAAAAGAATGCGGTGATCCTGCAACAGGTGAGCCAATTGGTGACAGCGAATCTAATCTCAAGGCCGCAATAGCTGGAGAAACACATGAATATACTGATATGTATCCAGGGATGGCTAAAACTGCAAGAGATGAGGGTTTCGATGAAATTGCTGATTGGTTTGAGACACTTGCTAAAGCTGAACGTTCTCATGCTAACAGATTTGCAAAAGCGCTAGAAGCACTCGTATAGTTTTTATGAATACTCTCTTAGATGGGGAGTGTACTAATGGGAGAGAGAATGGAAGGTGGTTTAGAGAGACCGGTTCGCCATAATGTTGACTGGAAAAATCCTGATTATCTAAATGAGGATTTGTTTGAGAAAGAATTAAGGAGAGTCGCAGATGCATGCCATGGATGTAGAAGGTGTGTCAGTTTATGTAAATCTTTCCCCTCATTATTTGATCTTATCGATGAATCTGAGACTTTCGAAGTAGATGGTGTTGAATATTCTCAATTTGAAGAGGTTGTTAACCACTGCTACTTATGCGATCTCTGTTTCTTAACAAAATGTCCCTATGTCCCACCTCATGAGTGGGAAATAGATTTTCCACACCTAATGCTACGTGCTAAGACAATTAAGTTTAATAAAAAAAGAATATCGTTTCGAGATAGAATCCTAACATCTACTGACTTGCTTGGTAAAATATTTGCAAATAGAATTTTTGCACCGATCGTGAATTATTTTACTAAGCTCTCATTTTTCAGGAAGATACTCTCAAGATTATTGCATATACACATAAATGCCAAGTTACCAGTGTTTACATCTACTACAGCAAAATCTATGGCCTCACGACTTGATTATATTTCTGGAACAGATAATAAAGTTGCTATATACACTACTTGTTACCATAATTATAATCAACCAGAGATAATAGAAGATTTATCTTTAGTGCTTAAACATAATAATGTGTCTGTTCAGATTATCAAAAAAGATAATTGTTGCGGTATGCCAAAACTAGAGTTAGGTGATCTCGAAAAAGTTGAATCTTTCATGAAATCTAATTCTAAAGAATTAACTAAATATATTCAAAACGGTTTTAAGATAATAGCCCCTGTACCGTCATGTGTTTTAATGTTTAAACAGGAACTCCCTCTGATGTTCCCTGAAAATATAGATTTGAAAAGAATTGCTGAATCAATTTATGACCCATTTGAGTATTTATTCTTTTTGCATAAATCAGGGATGCTTAAAATGGATTTTAAAAAAGGGTTAGGATCGGTCTTTTATCAGGTTGCATGCCATCAACGGGTTCAAAATTTTGGACTATTAACAAAGAAAGTACTAGAACTTGTGCCAGATACGAATGTCGAGGCTTTAGAGAAATGTTCTGGGCATGATGGCACCTATGGAGTGAAGGAAGAGACACATAAAATATCTGTTAAGCTAGCAAGACCAATTATCAAAGCATTGGATTCAGGAAATTACCCAAAATTTATTAGTGACTGCTCTTTAGCTGGGAATCATATAGCTAATATATCAAGTAAAAATCACGTTTCCAATCATCCAATTACACTTATTAAAAATGCATATGGGATTAATTAACAAAAGAGGAGATAATGAAAATCCTAACGTATAACAGTTTGCTCTCATTAAAAGATTACGAAAAACAACGGGAACAAATAAAAACCAACGCCATTAATCATAAAAAACGTCGATCTGTAACGATCGGAGAAAATATCATCCTTCTTTTTGAGGATTTCACGACAATACATTATCAAGTACAAGAAATGCTGAGAATAGAGAGAATAACCAAAAAAGTCGACGTACAAGAGGAACTGAATGCATATAACCCGTTGATACCAGATGGAAATAACTTAAAAGCTACAATGTTAATAATGTATCCTAATGTTATTCAAAGAAAACAAATGTTAATGAAGCTTAACGGCATAGAAAATGAAGTTTGGATATCTGCTAATAATCATAAACGAGTTTTTGCTATTTCTGACGAAGATCTTGATAGGTCCAATGAGAGAAAAACTTCTGCAGTACATTTCCTGAGATTTCAATTTGATGTCAAATATATTGAATTACTCAAAACTGCTACTAAGATTAATATTGGGATAAGTCACTCAGAGTATGAGCTATGCAGTGAATTAACAGATGATATTACTAGATCTTTAATGGCTGATTTTGACTAGTCTTTATTTTTAACTTTTATCAGAACTTCAGTTTTTTCAATAACTAGAGATTTCGGAAGGTTTGGAAGTTTAGAAAAGTTGATTTCTTCCTCTCTGATATCTGTAAGTAGATTTGTTGATGTATTATAAATATGGTGATGTGGAGATAAATTAGTATCATAAAATTTACAATCATTTTGTAGATCAATAGTCTTCAAAATATTCTTTTTCTCAAAAAGATAAAGAGTGTTGTAAATAGTGGCTTGTGATATTTCAAGCCCCGCTTTTGAGGCTGTATCAATTAAATCTGCTGTGGTAAAGTGCTGATTTTCTCTAAAAATTATTTCTGCCAACTCCACCCTTTGCTTAGTTGGAGTGATACCATTCTCTTTTAAGAATTCAACGAATTTCATGATAATCATATTATAATCAAAGTCTATGTATTTTAAACACTATTTTGTAAGATTTTTAATAATTTTACTCATAATGGACGAGTCTTGATTACCATGATCCGCATTTACTACTTTTTTTAGTATCCTTCTGGCGTATTTAGCACCATTTAACGTAAGCCCATACTCTCTACATAGTCCCGTTGCTATATTCATATCCTTTAAATGGAGTTTAGACTTAAAACCAGGGTTGAAATGTCCTTTTATAATTCTGGTGCCATGTATATCAAGAATTTTGCTGTATGCAAAGCCACCCATGAGCGCTTTTTGCACTAGAACAGGGTCAGTCCTCGTCTCTTTTGCTAGCGCGAGAATTTCACTAACAGCTACAATTGTCTGCGCAACAAGAATTTGATTACAAGCTTTCGCAATCTGTCCACTTCCGCTTTTTCCGACATATGTAATGTTATCTCCAAGACAAGATAGCAGAGACCTCATTTTTTTATAGATCCTCTCATCACCTCCTACCATTATTGAGAGTTTTGCATTAATAGCTCCAATCTCGCCTCCAGAGACCGGACAGTCTAGAATGTATGAATTTTTCCTCTTTAATTTCTTCGCTATTTTTATAGATGTACCTGGAGATATTGTGCTCATGTCAATGAGTGTTGATTTTTGTTGAATATTATCAAATATGTTGTTTTGGCCGAAAACAACTTCATTTATTGCTTTGTCATCAGTGAGATTTAAGAAAATAATCTTACATGTTGAGGTGAGGCTGCTGATGGAACTACACTGAATCCCACCTTTACTTCTTACATTTTTCGCCACTGATTTTCTTCTGGCAAAGAATTTAACTTTATAACCTGATTTAAGGAGGTTAATAATCATAGGTTTCCCCATGATACCCAAACCTATAAAACCTATTTCATCATGAGATATTTTTTTTCCCATGGTATATTGTATAAGAAATACTCGTCTATTGATATGAAAATAACATTTAGCCAAATCTTGAATGATAATCCTATACCTAAATCGCGTCTATATCTAATTTACGGAGACCCGTACCATCTTATGAACGAGACGCAGTCGATACTTAAAAAGAACTTTGATGATGAGACAAATTATAATACTCACTATGTCGATAATGATTCATCACTTGAAGAGATAAAGAATGATTGTGAGTCTTCATCTTTATTTTCTCGCAACGATGTTATTATTATCAATATCGTATCTTCATCTGTACCAAAAAAATTATCAGATTATATACAAGATGTAAAATTACTAGATGGTGTAACTATTATATTGAAATTTACGAAATCAAACACCTCAATTAAAAAAAATAAATTTTTAGACTTTATTGATAAACACTATGTGGCTATAGAAATAAGACCTTTGAATAATAATAATTTAGATGTGTGGTTAAAATCAAAACTGAGTTCTGCAGGTATATGTTACGATAATAAGTCACTTGAATTAATTAAAGAGATGCATGATGGTAATACTTCAAATATGTCACAAGAAATTTATAAAATGTCGATTTTAAAACCAGAAAGAGTTGACGAGTATCTGTCTAGTGTACACAAGACATCAAAATACTCAGAATTTGACCTGATAGATTCTATTCTGAATCAAAATCATGGCAGAAGCTTAAAAATATTAAGACACCTCAGAGACTTAAATGTCTCTGAAGTCTACGTGCTTTATTTATTACAGAGTGAAGTGAGGAAATTTCTATATCTAAAACAAAACTTATCTCCTAAACCTTATATCCCAAGTTTCAAACAAAAACAATATAATGAAGTAATGTCTCATTTTAGTTCTTCGTCTCTAGAGATCTTAATAAGGCATTGTTTCTTGCTAGATAAATATATAAAATCCAATTCAGAAATGTCATATGTTTGGGATAATTTCGAGGAGATAGTAGTAATGCTAACTTCATCCCATCATCGTGATATGATAGAAAAGAGACTTGTATATGAATATTAAGAAATCTATAGATGAAATGTGTGACAGAGCTCGTAACTCACGTTTAGATGTTGGAGATTATGACATACGACAAAGGAATGTTATGTTGAAAAATCTTTGTCTATTAATAAAACAGAACCAATCAAGCATAATATCATATAATAAAAAAGATTTAATCGTCGCAGAGAAAAAAAAACTTTCTGAGAGCTTTATTGATAGGATGACTCTTTCTTCTGATCGGATAAAATCGATGATAAATTGTATAAGACACATAATCAAGCTACCAGATCCCCTCTATAAAAAAACAAAATCTACTAAATTAGAAAATGGGATTTATTTGTCACAAATGAGAGTACCTCTGGGAACCATAGCGATAGTATATGAATCTAGACCTAATGTAACCATAGATGCTGCATGTTTATGTTTAAAATCTGGGAACTCAGTTATCCTGAAAGGTGGGTCTGATACGTTGAATACAAACCAGTATTTAGTGAAACTTATAGAGATTGCGCTAAAGAAGGCGAATATGAGTAGTGATTTAGTTCAACTTGTTAGGACAACAAATAGACAAGCATTGAAATATTTATTAAAGAAAACTGATCATATTGATGTTGTGATTCCTAGAGGAGGAAAGTCACTTATTGAGATGATTATGCAAGAATCTAAAATTCCAATGATAAAACACTTAGATGGTAATTGTCATGTTTTTATTGATAGAGATGCCGATCATAAGGTAGCTTTGAATGTCTCGTTAAATTCTAAGGTACAGAGACTTGGTGTTTGTAATGCCATAGAGACTTTACTTATACATGAAAAATATTCTATTAAGAAATCGTCGGAGATATTATCGGCATTGAGAGACTCGGGTATTGAAATAAGAGGTTGCAAAAAAATAAAGAAAATATTTCCTAAATCAAAGATTGCTTTTGAGAGCGACTGGTATAGGGAATATTTAGGGCCAATTTTAGCAGTTAAGATTGTTAAGTCTCTAGATGATGCGATATCGCATATTTCTAAATATGGTTCTATGCATACAGATGCTATAATTTCTAGAGATAAAGATGCTATCAAGAGATTTCTACAGAATGTAGATTCAAGTTCAGTCATGGTAAATACATCTACAAGATTTGCAGATGGTTTCGAGTATGGTCTAGGAGCTGAGATAGGAATAAGTACTGATAAATTGCATGCACGTGGTCCTGTAGGGTTAATTGGTTTAACTAATCAAAAGTATATTGTTACAAGTAAAGGAAAAATAAGACAATAGAATGAACTCTAAACAAAAGCTTGGTATCTTCGGTGGATCATTTGATCCAGTTCACTTGGGACACATTACAACTCTGTTGGAAATTAAAAAATCTCATAATTTTGACGAGATAATATTTATACCTACATTTATTACTAATTCTACAAAAAAAATTGTCGCGACTCCTGAACAAAGAATAAAAATGTTGGATATCAGTTTGGATAAACATAATTTAAAAATAGATTTACGTGAAATTCAAAGAAAAGGTACATCTTATACAGTTGATACTTTGAGATCGCTTCGACAAGAATTCTCAAAAGCAGATTTAGTTTTAATTTTAGGTTCTGATGCTTTCCATACCTTATCAGCGTGGAGAGAATATAAGCAAATTTTAGATTTTTGTAATATTATCATTCTAAAAAGAGATGGGCACCCTTTTGATGACCTTGTGAAAAGTACGCCCAAATTTCTATCTGAGAAAATCACAAAAGACGTTACTGTATTTGATAGTAAAAGATATGGTAATATATTGTATGAAGATGCTATGGAAATCAAAATCTCATCAAGCATGGTAAGAGAAAAATTGAAAAATAACCAATCGGTCGAAGGACTCGTGGATAAGGATTTACAAGAGTGGTTAGCTCTGCATAAGATTTATTAGTAATGAAATTATTATCTAACGTACAAAATATTTTAGAGGATAACAAAGCTGAGGATATTTCTATTCTAGATGTAAAAGATAAATCTTCAGTCACTGATTTCATGATGATCGCTTCTGGACGCTCGACTAGACATATTCAGGCAATCGCAGATAATCTGATAGATAAATTGAAAAAGGATAAGATTAAACCACTTGGCATAGAGGGCTATAATCAATCAGAGTGGATTTTAATAGATTATGGCGACCTTTTAGTTCACGTAATGCATCCTACAGCAAGAGAATTTTTCTCTTTGGAGAAGCTATGGGATGAAAGCATTAATTCTGGGGTTCATTCAAATTAAAAAATGAGCAGAATATTTTTATATCTCTCAAAAATCTTGGGTATTCTTTTAATATTAGTTTTTTCGGTTGTTATAATTACAGAGAATACTGATGTTATTTATAGATATTACAAAGATAATATAAAAAGTGAATTCGAAAAAAGAACAAATTTAAAAGTAAACTTTGATTCATTATCAATAAAATGGAATGGTTTAAGTCCATCAATTATAATTAAAAACTTAGTTTTACATAAACAAGACAGCCAATTGTTAGTAAGTGAAAAGCTTATCGTAAGAACCGGCTTAAAGCTGCCATCTGAACATGCTCTTTTTACTATTAAAGAATTAGATTTAGTAGGATCTAATTTATCAGTTCAATACAATCAAAGCGAAATATTGATCAATGATTATGATGTCTTTGCGAACCTTAATTCAGAACTGAAAGAATATTCAAAAGATAAAATAAAATTTAGATTGTCCAATTCAATTATAAATCTATATAACTCAAATACTGGAGAGAAGTATAATTTAAGAAATTTAAATGCAGTGATTTTTGATGGTTCTGATTCATATAATCTATTTACAACGTTTAATCGTAATAATGATAAGCAAATTTTTCACCTAGCCTCTAGATTTACCATTGATGATAAAAAATTTAGCGGATCACTTTACCTCAAAGGTGCTAATGTAGATCATAGTTATGATGATCTAATTTCTAGTGATATTACATTATCCTTAAATAATCTAAATTTTACACTATGGGCTGAAATTAAGAATAACAAATTAAAACAAAGTAATGGTAATGTAAAATTTGACAATGCCTATCTATCAAGTAGTTCAACAAACCAGTTACACAAAATCAATGATGGTAATTTTAGATTCAAATATGAACATCTAAATGAAAAAAGATTATTTACATTTGATAGATTGAATATGAATATTGACAATCTTGATTATGAGAATAATGAGGTATCACTAGAATTGAAAAATAATCGTCTGGATAATATCAAAGTCAAAAAAATATTCGTTAAAACAGCAATAAGTTTATATGAAAATTTATATTCTAAAAAAGACAAGTTATTGTTCGCTGATAACACGCTTAGTCAGAGAGGATATCTTGAAAATATTGTACTAGCTAATCTTCAATCTATTCTAAACTTTAATTATGAATTTTCATATAGAGATATTGGTACGAACTTGTCCAGTGGGAAATATTTTATTAATGGACTTAATGGTGTTGTGATTGGTAATGGAAACTCAGGTATTTTAAGAACATCTTCGTCAGAATTATCTGTAACTGAAGATAATAAATTTTTACTAGGTCTAAATAATCTCTCTGGGTCAATGATCTTCAAAATTCGTCCAAATAGTATAAAGATATATTCAGATGATATTAATATTAATGATCAACAGATTTTAAACTTAAGTGGGAAAATATCAAAAGATTCATACAATCTCAGATTTGTTACCAACGGTAATCTCGACTTACTGAAGGAGCAAAATTTTTTTCAAAATATTAGTCTAAATAAGAACTATGTGATTAATTCTGGTTATTCATTAGAGTTTGTCATGATGAAAAATAAATCAAAGTTTAAAAATTATGGGATAATCGAATTTGATGGTTTTTCATTAAAGAACAGCTCAAAAAATATTTTTGTTTCTAGTGATAGATATAAAGTAGCATTTCTAGATAAATTAGTATTAGCTAACGAGAGTATAGTGATGCTAAATAACGATAAATATAAGTTAAAAGTTGACAGCGGAATTAGTAGAGGTGATCTTTTCTATAGAATTACTGCAACTGGATTACTATCCTCGGAAAATATTAAGTCTGTAGTAAATATGAAATTACTAAATTCGTTAGATGGAGAGGCTCAATCAACCATTAGTTTAAAGTACACTAAATCTAAAAATCCCTCTTTGATAGGAGAGATTAGGAGTGACATGATTGGATTTAAACTTGATTTGTTTAGTCCTCTAAAAAAAAATAAAAACGAAGAGAGAAAGTTATTAGTAAAGAGTGATCTTATGAAAGATAGAGGATATTTTGATATTTCATATGATGTTTATGATATGAGAATCTCTAATGAACTAGAAATTATGAATATCAATATAGTATCACCATTTCTGAGAGGTAATGTTAAAATTCCTAATAACATAACAGATAAGAATAAAATACTTGCTAAATTACAATATTTTGATCTTAATCAATTTAGTGGTATTGCAGATCCTAGAGAGTATCTGCCAGTGAAACTACAAATTAAAAAACTAAAAATATATGATAGTTTCTTTAATAATTTTAATTTGCAAACATCTATGCATACTGATGGAGTATCTATTGATAAAATTTCTTTTGCAAATGATTATTTAACGATGAATGGACAAGGTAAATGGCTTGATAATACCGCCGGACAAATGACATTCTTTGATGCTAACTTCAATAGTACAAACTTCGGAAAATCGTTAGATAACTTCGGATATAAAAACCTCATTAAAAAGGGAAAGTTGAATTCTAGATTAATTGGACAATGGCCTAATTCTCCTGAGACTTTTTCTTTAAAAAATTTTGATGGAAAAATAATTCTTGATTTAAAGGATGGTGACTTTCTTCAAGTGACAAGGGAAACAAAAGTTATTGGTCAATTACTAGGATTATTTAGTATTGCATCTCTACAAAAAAGACTTTCCCTGGACTTCAGTGATTTTTTCTCTTCTGGTCTGTCTTTTGATCAAATGACTGGTGAATTTGCATTTCTCGACTCTACCTCTAATGTTAAGTCATTGAACCTAACGGGTACTTTTGGAGAGATGACAATCAACGGCATTTCAGATCTAAAAAAAGAGACACACGATCATAAACTTGTATACGTTCCCGACTTATCATCAATGAGTCTAATATCAGGAACGTTATTGGGGGGACCAATCGGGGCTGTAGCATCTATTTTCTACGATAAGGTTCTAAAGCAGATAGGTATAGATACAAATGAACTCGCTGCTGTTGAGTACTCTATAACAGGATCTTGGTCTGATCCTGAAATAATATTATTAGAACCATTTAAACAAATAGAGAATTAATATATCCTAGGCTTATATTTGGAGAGATATTATGTCTAACATAGCCACAATACAGCTTAATTCAGGTCCGAACACACAAGCAAATTTGCTCGTAGTATCGGAGATATTTGAACAAATATCAAAAACTAAGGCGAAAGTCGTAGTCTTACCTGAAAACTTCTCATTAATGCCCGAGAATGATAAAGAATTCCTCGATAAGTCTGAGGATGATGGTAGCGGTCATGTTCAAGATTTTATCAGGGATTTAGCGAGTAAATATAAGATTTGGATTGTTGCTGGCACAATACCCACAAAAACGAATAACCCTAAAAAAGTGAATGCTACTACTTATGTCTATAACGATAAAGGCGATGTAGTCTATAAATATAACAAGATACATCTTTTCGATGTAAAGCTTCCTGATGTAGATGAATCTTATAATGAATCTGAGACTTTTGAGCATGGTCGAGATATAAAAGTAATAGAGACACCAATAGGGATAACAGGTATAGGATGTTGTTACGATCTTAGGTTTCCTGAATTATTTAGAATGCAACACAAAGACGGAGTAGAGACATTTATTTTACCCGCAGCTTTTACAGAGCAAACAGGGAGAGTTCATTGGGAAACTTTAGTGAAAGCAAGAGCAATAGAAAATTTATGTTATTTAGTAACATCATGCCAAGATGGTTATCATATCAGTGGGAGACAAACACATGGAAATACCATTATAGTTAATCCTTGGGGGCAAGTATTAAAAAGGATACAATCAGGTAATGGATTCATTGAATGTGAGATTAATAGAAAACAATTACAATCTATTAGACAAAAATTTCCAGTATTAGAGCATATTAGATTAATAGAAAAATGATTACAAAAATTAAAAATATTTTATCAGAACATAATCTTACTGATGATAAGTTGTCAAAACTCTTGTCTGTTTCTTGCCCGAGGGGAATAGATTTTTCGGATGTTTATTTTGAATATTCAGCTTCAGAGAGTTGGTCAATTGAAGATGGCATTGTTAAAAATGGCACATCAATGATAGACAGTGGGGTAGGTATTAGATCGATTGCTGGTGATAAAACGGGTTTTGCTTATAGTAATACATTTGAATTTAGAGACTTGACAAGAGCAGCTCAAATGTCAAGATCTATTGCACCATTTGAAAGTGAAAAAAAATTTCAAATCGGCTCAAATATAGATTATAAAAAACTTTATGAGGCAGGATCGCCTCTCGAGAGAATCGACGATTTAAAAAAAGTTATTTTTCTAAAGGAAATGGATGTTTATATCAGATCAAAAAATTCTGATGTTGAGCAGGTTATAATTAATTTAGCGGCTTCCCATACTTCAATGTTCGTCATTAACAGTGACGGTGAGAGAGCAAGTGATGAACGACCACTGGTGAGATTTAATGTTATGGTTATCCTGAAAAAAGGAGATAGAAGAGAGAGAGGTTCTGCTGGTGGGGGCGGAAGATTTTATTATGATCAAATTTTTGATCAAAATTTTAGTAGGAAATTTGCTGATGAAGCTATCAGACAAGCCGAGGTTAATCTTGAGGCTATTAATTCAAAAGCTGGATCTACTACGGTAGTACTTGGTCCTGGCTGGCCAGGAGTTTTACTTCACGAAGCTATTGGTCATGGTTTAGAGGGTGATTTTAATAGAAAACAGACCTCAGCGTATTCAGGTTGTGTCGGACAAAAGGTCGCTTCTTCTGACTGCACGATAGTTGATGATGGAACGCTTTCAAATAGGAGAGGATCATTGTCAATTGATGATGAAGCATCTCCAACTGAATGCACGACGCTTATTGAAGACGGGATTTTAAAAGGTTATATGCAAGATAAATTGAATGCTAGGTTAATGTCTACTAAATCAACTGGAAATGGTAGGAGAGAGAGTTATGCTCACTTGCCAATGCCCAGAATGACAAACACATTTATGATGCCAGGCTCCTTTGAGCCAGGTGATATAATATCATCAGTAAAAAATGGAATTTATGCTGCTAACTTCTCAGGCGGTCAGGTTGATATAACAAATGGTCAGTTTGTTTTTACTGCTTCAGAAGCATACTTAATCGAGAATGGTAAAGTTACGAGACCAATAAAAGGGATGACACTAATTGGAAATGGTCCCGAAGTTTTAAAAAAGGTATCAATGGTTGGGAATGATCTTAAACTAGATGATGGTGTTGGGACTTGTGGTAAAGATGGGCAGAGTGTCCCAGTTGGTGTTGGTCAGCCTACACTCAAAATTGACGAGATTACTGTAGGAGGTACAGAAGTTTGAGTGAATCAGGGAACAGAGTTTTAGAGCATAAGGAAAACATTTTAAAAACAACAAGCTCAATGAATAAAAATACCCAAGCACAATTTAATTTGACAATTTCAAATGGTGTCACAATTAATTATAGGTCTAATCAACTTGAAAATATTGAACATCATAATGACACATCACTTACTGTAACAGTCTATAATGATTTTAAAAAAGGTAGCGCTTCTACTAATAATTTATCATTCGATAGCATTAAACAAACACTAGATAAAGCGACCAATATCGCTATCAACACTCAAAAAGATAATTGCCAAGGACTACCTATAGAATCATTCACGACATGTGAGTCAGAGGATATTGGGATCTATTTTCCAAAACATTTTGAAATAGATGAAGCAACAGAACTTACCAAGATTTGTGAATCTGCTGGTTTCGAATATGACAAACGAGTCAGTAATTCTGAAGGTAGCTCCTATTCTCAATCAAATAGTGAGTGCTTGATACTAAATTCCGAAGGTATGTATGGTCATTTCAAATCAACAGATTACTCACTATCATGTGTTATGCTTGCAGGAGATAATCAAGCAATGGAGAGAGATTATTGGTATTCGTCAACAAGAAGATATGAAAATCTAGAATCTCCGCAAGAGATAGGTAAAAAAGCATCATCTAGAGCAATTTCAAGGTTAAATGCGAAAACTATATCATCAAGAGTTTGCCCTATAATTTTTCCTGCAGAAGTCGCCACATCTTTTTTCAATAATTTTCTTAGTGCAATTAATGGTCATGCTATCTACAAGAAATCAAGTTTCTTGCTAGATAAATTAGGGTCAGAAATTTTTCCTGAGTTTATAACTATTCGTGAAGATCCCTCTATCGTAGAAGGGATGGGAACAAGACCTTTTGATTCAGATGGAGTTTTAACCGAAAGTAAGAATATAATAAACAAAGGTATCTTAGAAACTTATCTCTTAGATACTTATTCAGCGAGGAAACTGAATTTGAATTGTACAGGAAATGGAGTACTAACAAACATTCTAGTTGAGTCATCAGAAGAGCAAACAGATAATTTAATTAATCTAGTCGATGAGGGAGTGATTATTACTGAGATGATGGGTAGTGGTGCTAATTTATTAACAGGTGATTATTCAAGAGGAGCTTTTGGTTATTATTTTAAAGATGGACAGATAAAATATCCTGTAACCGGAATTACTGTTGCATCAAATCTAACACAAATGTTTAAAAATATTCTTCATGTTGGCAAAGATTATGATATTCGCGGTAATATAAGGACTGGGTCCATACTAATAGATAAAGTAACTATTGGTGGGACATAGGTTATATATTCAACAAGAAAACCAAAATAATTATAGTAGTAATTACTGATAACATAATCGATATTGATGACTGATTAAGTAATGTATTTTCTATTAGATATAGATTTTTATTTATTTTTGTGTGTTTAAAGTGCTCTATAATTGATACAAAATAACTAACAATTTTCGAAAATATTATCTTTATGAAAGTATATTTCCTACGATATAGGTAATCTATATCTAATGTTATAGTAAGTGTTCTCTCAAGATACTTCAATGCCATAAAAAAAGCTAGACCAGAAAATAATAGTAGATGTAACTGTGATACGATATGATTTCCTGTATATGGGATATAATCAACACTGTATGGTAGTAAAATGTAGAGTAGATTTGGAAATATCCCAAGTATTATGCATATAAAGGATAATGAAACCATAGGTACTATCATAAAAATTGGTGGATCAGTAGCCTCAAGTTTTCTATCTCTGTGAAAAAATACGAACCATGGAAATTTTATCCCTGCATGTAGAAAAACACCTGCCGATCCAATCAAGAGAAAATACCAAATAATTTCTAGCCCCTCTATATAGCTTGACTCTACAATCATTGATTTTGAGATAAACCCAGATGTAAAGGGAAATGCCGAAATTGCAAAAGCTCCAATTATTCCACATGCCGCAGTTATTGGCATGGTTTTATATAAACCTCCGACATCCGTACATTTTCTTTTACCTGTTACGTAAAGAACACTTCCAGCAGACATCAAGAGAAGACCTTTATAGATAATATGAGAAAATGCATGTGCAGATGTACCATTTATTGCAAGTTCTGTCCCAATTCCAATACCCACGATCATAAATCCTACTTGATTCACAATACTATAGGACAAAATCCTCCTGATATCATTTTCCAAAAGAGCGTAAACGATGCCATAAAGAATCATATAAATACCTATGTAAATTAGAATACTATTACCAGCAAATGTCACAATGAGAACATAGACAGCTGTTTTAGTGGTATAAGCAGATAAGAAAACTGATGAGGAGTAGCTCCCCTCTGGGTAAGCATCAGGTATCCATTGTGAGAATGGAGGAGCGCCTGCATTGAGTAACAAACCAATTAATATAAACCAGCTGTACCAAGTATTGAGAGAAATCTCACGAATCGTTAAATCATAAGTTTGACCATACAGACCAATAAGTCCTACAAGAAGAATCAACCCACCAATCAGATGGAGAATTATGTATCTATTACCACTATCTAAAGAAAGCTGATTTTTAGTTGACCAAATAACAAATGTCGATGTTATGGCCATTGCTTCCCAAAATACATAAAGTGTTAGGAAATCTCCAGATAGTACAACACCTAAAGCAGAAGCAATATAGAGAAGCACATACCCTTTTTCACTACTATTTTCTCTGTAAACAGAGAAGATTTTTCCAAATAAACCAATAGTCAAAAACACAACGCAAAATAAAAATGACAAATCACTAATTTCATAAAATACATTATCAAATGACATTATTTGATAATTTAATACTTGACTGTCAGACACTATTAATAGACAGAGCATTGAGGAGATTATAGATAGCATTCCAATCGTATTAGCAAACTTTGGTCTCAGGAATATTGCTACAGCACCGAGTACTAGATAGACAACTGGGTACGATATAAGGTCAATCATAAAAATCCTCGTCTTTTTTAAGTACTAAAGCAAGAAGTTTGGCAAATATTATTAATCCAACACATGCGAAAAATCCATAAATAGGATAAAAACCTACTAAGTTATCCACAGAAAATTTTACCTTTTTAAAATCATAGAAAAGATATAAGTACGGCGTAAAACTTATTATAACGAATATCGTGTATATGATGTTTTTTCTTGTTTTCATTGCATGTATCCTATCTGTTGTATGAAAGACACTATTGGCGTAGAGAAAAAGAACATCATAACTCCAACAAGTGTAACGAGAAAAACAGGAGTTACTAGATATACGTCTTCTCTTATTTCGGAGTTAGTAGTAGCACCGTCATTGAAATACACTCTGTATATCATTGGTAGATAATATCCTGCATTGAGTAAGGTGCTTATAATTATCACGCTTATCGCTAAATATTCTTCTGAGCTCGATAAACCCAAAAGAAGATACCATTTACTTATAAAACCTATTGTCGGAGGCAATCCTATCATTATTATAGCACCTATAGTCATTGAAAAGCATGTGAGAGGCGCGATCGTAGCTAGCCCATCCATTT
>MDTD01196764.1_pt1 | contig 18949 bp, 18 predicted proteins | sample 811221 | NCBI WGS metagenome assembly MDTD01 (sample SAMN05326646, study PRJNA326480) | marine metagenome | isolation source: seawater | place: Pacific Ocean: South West | collected 2011 | reverse complement strand
GCTCGATTTCGAGCCGGGACTGCGCGATCCAGTCGGCGACGACACCGTGGTCGGCGAGGCGCCGGCCGAAGGTCTCGCGCTGGAGAGCACGCTGGGCCATCAGCTCGACGGCGACCTCGCACTGGCCGATCGAGCGCATGCAGTGGTGGATACGTCCGGGCCCGAGGCGCGTCTGGGCGATCATGAAGCCGTCGCCTTCGCCCGAGATCAGGTTGGACGCCGGGACCTCGACGTTCTTGTAGACCACCTCGCAGTGGCCGTGGTGGTCGAGCCGATTCATCACCGCGACGTTGCGGATCACCTCGACGCCCGGCGCGTCGAACGGCACCAGGATCATGCTCTGGCGGCGGTGGGTTTCCTCGTCGGGGTTGGTGACGCCCATCAGGATCGAGATCTTGCAGCGCGGGTCCGAGGCGCCGGAGCTGAACCACTTGCGGCCGTTGATCACGTATTTGTCGCCGCGCCGCTCGATCCGCGTGCGGATGTTGGTGGCGTCGGACGAGGCGACCTCGGGCTCGGTCATCGCGAAGCAGGACCGGATCTCGCCGTTCAGAAGCGGCTTCAGCCAGCGGTCCTGCTGCTCCGGCGTCCCGAACATGTGCAGCACTTCCATGTTGCCGGTGTCGGGCGCGCTGCAGTTGAAGACCTCGGACGACCACATGATGCGGCCCATGATCTCGGCGAGCGGCGCGTACTCCATGTTCGAAAGCCGCGTTCCCGGCTCGTCCGGCTTGAGGCCGGGCAGGAACATGTTCCACAAGCCTTCGGCCCGGGCCTTGGCCTTGAGCTGATCCAGGATCGGCGGCGGGTACTGGGTCGCAGCCTGTTCCTCGTAGAGGCGATGGTTGGGGACGACGTGCTCGGCGATAAAGGCGCGCACGCGCTCCTGCAAACCCTTCACCTTGTCGGAATATTCGAAGTCCATGGCGCCTTTCCTCCCCGCCGCGATTTGCCGGCAGATTAGGGGCGGGGACCGGTCACGGCAAGAAAGAGCGGCATGTGAAACGGTGCCTCGGAAGTGCGCCCCCAGGTGTTCCTAAGAATGGGTGGCGATCCGCCATCACGGACAGATCGAAGGAGGCCCGCCTTGGACGAGAAGACGACCTACGAGAAAAGGCTGGAGGCTCAGCTCAGGGATTGGCAGCGCCGGATCGAGGCGCTGCGGGAGAAGTCGGACGGGATGGAGGAGGACAGACGATCAGCCTGCCGTGACCACCTCCACAAGCTGGAACACCGGCACGCCGACATGCAGGCGACGCTCGATAAGCTGAGAAGCAGTCGTCAAAACACCTTCGGCGATGTGCGCAAGGCCAGCGACAAGGCTTGGACCGACATGGAGAACGCCGTCAGCAAGGCACTGATACGGTTCAACTGACGCTGTCTCTCCGGCGACAACCGGCTGAACCGTCGACGCAGGGTCGCCTCAGGCCCTATCAACCCGAGGCGATCCTGATCCTAAGCCAGCATATCGGCCCATATCGCGTGGGCCCAGTCCTGCGCGTTGTGGGCGATCATCCGAGAACGTTCCGGTGAAACGCCCTTCGACCCGTCTACCGCCTCGACCTTCTTCGTCTCGGGATTCCACTGATAGACAGCGGTCACCGAGATACCCTCGTCAGCGCTGACGAGGCTGTAGCAGGTATTGGCGAGGGTCGGCGGAGCGAGTTCGGCGTCGTTGAGACGTGCCACCGCGGCGGCGGCGGCGACCTTGCCCATCGAGTTGGCGACGAAGCCCGACTTCGGCACCGGGCCTACGGTGGTGGTGTCGACGGCGTCGCCGATGACGTGGACATCCGCGTTCTCGGTCGAGGTGAAGTCCATCGGATCGACCGGCGCCCAGCTCCGCCCTTCCGGCACCAGTCCGGCATCGAAGACCAGCCGGCTTGCCCGCTGCGGTGGGATCACGTTGCCGACATCGGCTTTGATCTCGTCGAAGTCGGAATAGATCATCCGGCTTTCCGCATCGACGCGCGTCACCTTGTGGTCCGGCCGGTAGTCGACGATGTCGCCGTAGAAGTCCGCCCAAGCCTTGCTGAACAAGGGGCCCTTGGAGACGATCTTCTGGTTGGCGTCGAAGACGACGATCTTCGAGCCGGGTTTGTTCTGCCGCAGGTAATCAGCGATCAGCGACGTGCGTTCGTAAGGGCCGGGCGGGCAGCGGTAAGGGCCCAACGGTACCGTCAGAACCACGGTGCCTCCGATGGGCATCGCTTCGAGCTGGCGGCGGAGCTCCACCGTTTCCGGCCCGGCCTTCCAGGCTGCGGGGAACACCGACTCGGCCTCGTCGAGGCCGGGAATGCTGCCGCGGATGATCTCGATGCCGGGTGACAGGATCAGGCGGTCGTACTTGATGCGGCCGGCGGTCACGTCGACCGCGTGGGCGTCCGGGTCGATCGCTTGCACCGTGTCCTGGACGACCTTCACGCCATGTTCCGAGGCCAGTGCCTCGTACGACACGGTGATGTCGTCCATCGACCGGATGCCGCCGATCACCCAGTTGCTCAACGGACAGGACCGGAACACCGGCTCGCGCTCGATCATCACGACCTCGATCGAGGGGTCCATCATGCGGATGTACTTTGCGGCGGTGGCGCCGCCCCAGCCGCCGCCGATGACGACGACGCGCTTGCCGCTCTTCGGCATGATCTCGCCGGCGATCGCGGCCGGCATACCGAGCAGACCGGTTCCGAGAAGGCCGGCGGCCGCGGCTGTGGTGGTGACGAAACGTCTGCGGGTGATCATCGCCCCCTCCTATCGCTTGCCGGCGTAGTAGTTCGCTAGGTTCTCGATGTCCCGTTCGCCGCCGGGCAAGGCGGCGAGCACCTGCCGCATGGTTTCCGTCCCGTTTCCTGAGCGTCGGCCGTCGAGATAGGCATTCATGGCGTCTTCGAGATAGAGAGCGGGCTCGCCGGCGATGCGGGGACCGACCATCGTTCCTTCGCCGTCGGTGCCATGACAGCTCGCGCAGACATTGGCCGCGGGGGTGGCCCCTTTGGCTGCCTTCTCTGCGTCGAAGGCGGTCTCCGTCGCCTGCCATGCCTGATGGGAGAAGTGGTTCGCAAGGTCCGAAAGCTGATCGTCGGAGAACCCGTTGGCGATGAACGTCATGATGTAGGATCCGCGCTGGTCCGCCTTGAACCCCTGAAGCGCCGAGCCGAGATACTGGGCTGTCTGCCCGCCGATGATCGGAATGCTTTCGCCGGGGCTCGCCCCATCCGGTCCATGGCAGCTCGCACATGTGGCTGCCATTCGGGCGATCGAGTCGGTGCCCGCGGCATGGCCGTTATGTGCCGTTGCAAGGGACAGGGCGATCAAGAGAGCGCCACCGGTGATTCGAAGTCTTGCCATGCGTTTCCCCGCCGCCAATTCTGTGCGCCGTCGGGGCCGGTTCGACCGGCCACCAGATTTTCGAGGTAGATAGTGACCGTCGAAACGGAGCAAGTCAAAGTGCGGAACCGGGCCCGATGAGCGCCAGACGCATGTCTCGGTTTCGGATTTTGGCCGTGTTGATATCGGCCCTCGCAGCGGTCGGCATCGGCGTGGCGACGCGGGCCGCGCCGATCGAGGACGACGGGTTGGTCCCTTACGAGATCGTCGACGGACGGATTCCGGAACCCCTGGGCGGCCTCGAGGGAGACGTACAGCGCGGGCGGGAGATCGCGGCGGGGCGGGAAGGCAATTGCCTCGCCTGCCATCACATGCCGATCCCGGAACAGCAGTTCCATGGCGATGTCGGTCCCGACCTCCACGGGGTGGGCGGCCGGCTCGACGAAGGCGAGTTGCGGTTGAGGCTCGTCGATCCGAAACAGATCGGTCCGGAGTCGATCATGCCGGCGTTTTACGTCGTCGATCGTCTGCGACGGGTGGCCAAACCCTATCGCGGTCAGCCGATCCTGTCCGCCCAGCAGATCGAAGACGTGGTAGCTTACCTGCGGACTTTGCGGGACGAGTAAGCGGTTTCGCGCTTGCTCAGGCGGCTTGCGAGCCCCATTTCGCAAGGCGAGGTGCGACGGATGAGGAACGATGGCGAAGACCAAGACCAGCGGTTCTGAAAGCAGAGGAAGTGGCCCACAGCGCCGCACCTTTCTGGCCGGCGCCGCGGCGACGACCGCGATGACGGCTGTTGCGCCACATGCGCTCGCCGATGCCAGCGTCTATCGTGACCGCTTTCAGGCATTCCGGCAGACCTTCCGGGTTCAGCCCGACCCGGAGGAAGCGTGGCGGATGGTGAGCAACGTCGTCGGTGAGCGGACTCCGCGCGAGGACCTTGTCACCCTGACCACCCCGGACATTGCGGAAAACGGTGCGGTGGTTCCGGTGACGATCAAGATCAATTGCGCGATGACCGAGGACGACTATCCCATTCGCGCCCATCTCGTCGTCATCGACAATCCGTTCCCTGAGATCGCCAAGTTCCATTTCACGCCGGATCACGGCGAGGCGGAAGTCAACCTGCGCATCCGCATGCGCAAGACCTCCTACGTCGTGGCGATGGCGGACATGAGTGACGGTACGGTCGGGGTTACCAAGCGGATGGTCAACGTCACGCTCGGCGCGTGCAGCTGACGGAGCGGGCGATGGCGGACAAGATCAGACGTTTGAAGGTCGTGCCCGACAAGGTCACGAAGGGGACCGTCGTCACCGTCAAGACGATGGCCGAGCACCAGATGGAGCCCGGTGTCAGGCTCGATCCCAAGACCAACGTCATCTATCCGCGGATGATCATCGCCAAGGTGATCTGCCGCTATAACGGTCGTCAGGTGTTCTACGCGGACTGGTTCTCGGGCGTTTCCGAGAACCCGTATATGGCCTTCAAGCTGCGGGCCGAGGAATCGGGGACGATCGAGGTCGAATGGATCGACGACTACAACGCTTCGACCTTCGAGACCGCCGAGATCACCGTCACCGACGAGGACGGCTCGAGCACGACCTGAGTTTCGGCCGATGATTTGCCGTTCCCTGTTCCTGAGCGCGCTGGTGGCCGCGATCGCGGTCTTCACAAGCGCGGATGCCGCCGATGATCCCGGCGCGGGAAAGCTCACATCGGGCTACTGGTATGCGAAGCCCGAAACCCGTGCCATGCAGGATGACGACTTCTCGAACCCCGGCATGCTGTGGGTCGAGGACGGCGAGCGCTTGTGGAACGAAGTCGAGGGGGAAGCCGGTAAGTCCTGCGCGAGCTGCCATGGCGACGCCGCTGAGAGCATGCGGGGGGTCGGCGCGACCTATCCCAAATATGTCGAGTCCGTGGGGACCCTTCGTAATCTCGGCCAGCAGATCGACGCCTGTCGCCGCGACCGGATGAAGGCCGAGCCCTTCGAGCCCGAGAGCAAGCCTCTGCTCTCCCTCATGACCTATGTTCGCCATCAGTCGCTGGGCATGCCGGTGAACGTCTCGACCGACGGCCCGGCGCGTGAATGGTACGAGCGCGGTGACAAGCTCTATCACCAGCGGATCGGCCAGATGGACCTCGCCTGCTCGATGTGCCACGACGACCGGACTGGCCATTATCTTCGTGCCGAGCACATCAGTCAGGGCCAGACCAATGGTTTTCCAACCTATCTTCTGCGCTGGGGCAGCGCGGCTTCCACGCACCGCCGCTTCCAGTTCTGCAACGAACAGGCCCGCGCGGAGCCGCTGCCGATCTGGGACGACGACTACCTGGCCATCGAGCTCTACGTCGCCGCCCGCGGCAACGGCCTGCCCATCGAAACGCCGGCGGTCAGGCGGTAGATCGGCTGTTCTTCATCTTCTGTCATGCGCGCGTGCGGGCGGCGTGGCTTCCCATTTGCGCCGGAACGACGGGAAGAGAGGCGAAGCGATGTTTGCCGTCGCCTTCATGGGGCATCCTGGGGCCGGAACGCCCGTCCGTCTTGACATCCGCTCGCGCGCGCGCCGTTATCGCGCGGCACTGCCTGCCCAGGGCGCCGACTAGAGCAACCACCGATCAGGCGGAATCACCTGATCGGTGATAAGTTGCTCGCTATCAATAGTTTAGCGCGTTGGACCACGCCCGTTCGGGCGCACAACGCACTAGAAGGGGGGATCGTGTTTCAGAAGCTGCTCGTGGCCAATCGCGGAGAGATTGCCTGTCGGGTAATGCGCACCGCGAAGCGGATGGGGATCGCCACCGTCGCCATCTATTCCGAGGCCGATGCCGGGGCGCTGCACGTCCGTATGGCGGACGAGGCGGTGCCGGTCGGCCCGGCGCCGTCGGCGCAGAGCTATCTGAAGATCGATAAGATCGTCGAGGCGATCAAGCAGACCGGAGCCGATGCCGTTCATCCGGGCTATGGGTTCCTGTCCGAGAATGCGGCTTTCTGCCGCGCGCTTGACGAGATCGGGGTTGCTTTCATCGGTCCCGGCACCCGCGCCATCGCGGCGATGGGTGACAAGATCGAGTCGAAGCGTCTGGCGAAAGAAGCCGGCGTCAGCACCATTCCCGGCCATATGGACATCATCGCCGATGCCGAGGAGGCGGTCGCCATCGCCCGCGACATCGGCTTCCCCGTCATGATCAAGGCGTCGGCGGGCGGCGGCGGCAAGGGTATGCGGGTGGCGCGTTCCGAAGCCGAGGCCCGCGACGGTTTCCGTTCCGCCCAGAGCGAGGCGAAATCGAGCTTCGGCGATGACCGCGTGTTCATCGAGAAGTTCATCGAGCAGCCTCGCCATATCGAGATCCAGGTGCTGGCCGACAGTCACGGCAACGCCGTCTATCTCGGCGAGCGCGAATGCTCGATCCAGCGCCGCCATCAGAAGGTGATCGAGGAGGCGCCGAGCCCCTTCATCGATCCCGAGACGCGGAAGGCGATGGGCGAGCAGGCAGTGGCGTTGGCCCAGGCCGTGGACTACGTCTCGGCCGGTACCGTCGAGTTCGTCGTCGACGCCAACCGCAATTTCTACTTCCTCGAGATGAACACGCGCCTCCAGGTCGAGCATCCGGTGACCGAGCTGGTGACCGGGCTCGACCTCGTCGAGCAGATGATCCGCGTCGCAGCCGGGGAGAAGCTGTCCTTCGCCCAGAAGGACGTCCGTCTGGACGGCTGGGCGATGGAGTCCCGGATCTATGCCGAGGACCCGCTCCGCGGCTTCCTGCCCTCGATCGGCCGCCTGACCCGCTATCGCCCGCCGGAGGGCGAGAACGTCCGCGTCGACACCGGCGTCTACGAGGGCGGCGAGATCTCGATGTTCTACGACCCGATGATCGCCAAGCTGATCACCTACGGGGCCGACCGGAACACCGCTATCGCCCGCATGCGGGAGGCTTTGGACGCCTTCTACATCCGTGGCGTTTCTCACAATATCGGCTTCCTGGCGTCCCTTCTCGCCAAGCCGCGGTTCGTCGAGGGGCGGCTGACGACGAACTTCATCGCCGAGGAATATCCCGACGGCTTCTCGGGCGTGGAGTTCGATGAGGACGGGCAGACTGTTCTCGTCGTCGTCGGGGCTGTCCTGCATTTCGCCGAGGAAGAGCGGGCGACCGGGATTTCGGGCCGCATCGATGCCGGTCGCTACCAGCCTTCGAAGGAATGGGTCGTCCGGGTGCACGAAGCCGAGCACCCGGTGACGGTCGCTCATGGCGATACGGGCTGGGTCGTCGCGCTGACCGACCGCGAGGTCGCCGTGGAAGGGCGCTGGCGGCCGGGCGGCGGCTTGTTCGAGGGCTCGGTCGACGGCAAGGAGGTGCATGTCCAGTTCGACAAGCTCGACGAGGGCTACCGTCTCCACTATGGCGGCGCCGCGGTGGAGGTGATCGTCCGCTCGCCGCGCGCGGCCCGTTTCGCCGCCCGCATGCCGAAGAAGGAGCCGCCGGATCTCTCCCGGTTCCTGATGTCGCCGATGCCCGGCATGATCGTCCGGGTGGCGGTCGAGGAGGGCGGTACGGTCCGCACCGGCGACGAACTGGTGGTCGTGGACGCGATGAAGATGGAGAACGTGCTCCGCGCCGAGCGCGACGGCACCGTCGCCAAGATCCGCGTCGAAGCCGGCGCCAGCGTCGCCGTCGACGAGATCATCATGGAGTTCGAGTAGGGGCGTTCGGACTCGCCACCTCACCCTCCCCGTCGAAGCGGGCTTCGACGAGTCCCCTCCCTCTCCCACGCAAGCGGCGGAGAGGGCCGGAGTGAGAAAGCGGGCAACCTAAAACCAGTCGTCATGCCCGCGCAGGCGGGCATCCAGACACCGCCGTATAGCTGGCCGGTTTTCGGCACTATCTGGGTTCCCGCCTGCGCGGGAACGACGGAAAAGGTCTCAGCCCGTCATTGCGAGCCGCAGGCGAAGTAATCCAGGGATCGCCGCGCCCCCTGCGGGCCTCGCGATGACGACGGTTTACGGGAACATCGGCGCCTGTTCGAGGCCCATGGTCTCGGGCAGGCCGAAGGCGACGTTGAAGTTCTGCACCGCTTGCCCCGAGGCGCCCTTCACCAGATTGTCGATCACCGAGACGACGATGATCCGACCCGGCAGTCGGTCGGCGAACACCCCCATCAGGCAGTAGTTCGACCCCCGGACGTGGCGCGTCGCCGGGGCGGTTCCCTGCGGCGTCACCCGGACGAAGGGTTCGTCCTCATAGCGGGCGAGGAGGGACCGCCGGGCGTCCTCGGCCTCGGCGCCGTCGAGCTTCAGATAGAGGGTCGAGAGGATGCCGCGGTTCATCGGCATCAGATGCGGCGTGAAGTTCACCGTGAGCGCCTTGCCGGCGGTCCCCGACAAGCTCTGCTCGATCTCGGGCGCGTGCCGGTGGGAGGCGATGCCGTAGGCGTTGATGCCCTCGGCGACCTCCGAGAACAGGCTCGTCTCCTTGAGCGCCCGGCCGGCGCCGGTCACCCCTGACTTCGAATCGATGATGATCTGGTCGGTATCGATCAGGCCGTCGGCCAGCAGCGGCGTCAGCGGCAGGATCGCCGAGGTCGGATAGCAACCGGGGCAGGCGACGAGGCGCGCCGCCGCGATCCGGTCACGGGCGATCTCGGTGAGGCCGTAGACGGCCTCCGGTTGGATGTCCGGGGCGCGGTGAGCCTGGCCGTAGGTTGCCGCATAAAGCTCCGTGTCCCTCAGCCGGAAGTCGGCCGAGAGGTCGATGACCTTCAGATGCTTCGGCAGCTTCGCCACCACCTCCTGCGTCGTCCCGTGCGGCAGGCAGCAGAACACGGCGTCGACCGCGTCGGTATCCAGGTCCTCGATCCGCGAGAGTGTCGGGAGACCCAGGTTGGCGAGGTGCGGGAACACGGCGGCGATGTCCTCGCCGGCGCGGCGGTCGGCGGTCAGAGCGACGATCTCGGCGCGCGGATGACGGACCAGCAGGCGAAGCGCCTCGGCGCCCGTGTAGCCGCTGGCGCCCAGGATCGCCACCCGAACCGTGTCCGTCGCTTTCATATCAGCCATGACCTGCTCCGACTTCGTTTCTTCTCAGGCCGTCATGCCCCGGCTTGTCCGGGGCATCCACGACTTCGACGGCGAACCTGCTGCAAAGTCGTGGATCGCCCGGCTGAACCGGGCGATGACGATGAAATATGTCCTTATCCTACCACTCGCACGGTGGACAGCCGTGTGACCGCCTCCATACGCGAAGGGCGCCCCACCGGGACGCCCTTGCCAATGACGCGCTGTCCGGCGGTTTTACCGCTTCGAGAACTGGAAGCTGCGGCGGGCCTTGGCCTTACCGTACTTCTTACGCTCGACCACGCGGCTGTCGCGGGTCAGGAAGCCGCCGACCTTGAGCGACGGGCGCAGCGCCGGCTCGTAGTTGATCAGCGCCCGGCTGATGCCGTGGCGAACCGCGCCCGCCTGACCGGACAGACCACCGCCCGTCACCGTGCAGACGACGTCGTACTGGCCCTTGCGGCCGGCGACGTCGAAAGGCTGGTGGATGACCATGCGCAGCACCGGGCGCGCAAAGTAAATCTCTTCGGTGCGGCCGTTGACGGTGACCTTGCCGGAACCCGGCTTGATCCAAACGCGGGCGACCGCGTTCTTGCGCTTGCCGGTCGCATAGGCGCGGCCCTGCGCGTCGATCTTCGGCTCCGGCAGAGCCGCGGTATCCTCGCCCGCGCCGCCCGGAGTCAGCACCTTCAGGTCTTCGAGGGTCTGCTTTTCCTCGGCCATGTTCAGGCGATCCTTCTGTTCTTCGGATTCATCGCCGCGACATCCAGCGCCTCGGGCTGCTGGGCGACATGGGGATGCTCGCTGCCGGCATAGATGTGAAGCTTCTTCATCTGCTGGCGGCCCATCGGGTTGCGCGAGATCATCCGCTCGACGGCCTTCTCGATCACCCGCTCGGGGTGGGCGCCGTCAAGGGTAGCGCCGGCGGTGCGGCTCTTGACGCCGCCCGGATAGCCGGTGTGCCAGTAAAAAACCTTCTGGTTCCGCTTGTTGCCGGTCAGTTTGACCTTCTCGGCATTGATCACGACGATGTTGTCGCCGCAATCGATGTTGGGCGTGAACATGGGCTTGTGCTTGCCGCGGAGCCGCGTCGCGATCACCGTCGCGAGGCGTCCGAGAACGAGGCCTTCGGCATCGATGAGATACCATTTGCGCTCGACCTCGGAGGGCTTGGCCGAATACGTCTTCATAGCTGAATTCTTTACCGAATCGGGGTGGGGCGCAGGAATGCCCGGCGCCTTGAAGGCGCGCACTATGCCATAGGCCCGATGACTGTCAACGTTTAAATAGTCGCGTTATTTCAGTAGCTTGCGTAGCGGTAAAATAATACCGCGCCACAGGCAAAAGAAGAAGGCGCCGGTTCGCGGCGCCTTCTCCAAGTTCCGTCAGATACGGGCGAGGGCCTGGTCCAGGTCGGCGATGATGTCGTCGACGGATTCGATGCCCACGGACAGGCGCACCACGTCCGGACCGGCGCCGGCACCGATCTGCTGCTCCTCGGTGAGCTGGCGATGGGTGGTCGAGGCGGGATGGATGATCAGGCTGCGGGTGTCGCCGATATTGGCGAGATGCGAGAACATCTCGACGCTGTCGACGACCGTCACGCCGGACTCGAAGCCGCCTTCGACGCCGAAGGTGAAGACCGCGCCGCAGCCGCGCGGCAGGTACTTCTGGGCGAGGCCGTGATACGGGCTCGACTTGAGGCCCGGATAGGACACCCACTTCACTTTCGGGTGCTTCTCCAGATACTCGGCGACCGCCTGGGCGTTGCTGCAATGCCGTTCCATGCGGAGCGGCAGGGTTTCGACGCCCTGCAGCAGGTTCCACGCCGCCTGCGGCGCCATGGTCGGACCGTAGTCGCGGAGCGCCACCGCCCGGACCTTCATCGAGAAGCCGAAATCACCGAAGGTCTCGGCGAAGGTCAGGCCGTGATAGGCCTGATCCGGCTTCGACATCGAGGGGAACTTGTCGTTCTGGAACCAGTCGAACTTGCCCGATTCGACGATGATGCCGCCCATCGTGTTGCCGTGGCCGCCGATGAACTTGGTCGTCGAATGGACGACGATGTCGGCGCCCCAGTCGAAGGGCCGGCACAAGTAGGGCGAGGCCAGGGTGTTATCGACGATCAGCGGCACGCCGTGCTTGGCGGCGACAGCGGCGATGCGCTCCAGATCGAGGACGATGCCGCCCGGATTGGCGAGCCCCTCGCAGAAGATGAACTTGACCTTGTCGGTCATCGCCGCTTCGAAGTTGTCCGGGTCGGTCGGATCGACGAAGTGGCACTTCCACCCGAGCTTGGGGAAGCTGACGCCGAACTGGGTCACCGAACCGCCATAGAGGTTCCGCGAGGCGATGAACTCGTCCCCGGCCTCCATCAGCGTCGCCGCCGCCAGGAACTGGGCGGCATGGCCACTGGCGCAGGCCACCGCGCCGCGTCCGTTCTCCAGCGCCGCAACCCGCTCTTCGAACACCGACACGGTCGGGTTCGTCATGCGCGAATAGACATAGCCGAAGGTCTGCAGGTTGAAGAGCGACGCCGCATGGTCGGCATCGTCGAACACGTACGACGTCGTCTGGTAGATCGGGGTCGTACGGGCGCCGGTCACCGGATCGGGGCGGGCGCCGGCATGGACGGCGAGGGTCTCCACACCGTATTCGCGCGGCGTCGCGGCGCCGCCGGGAACGTTGGAGACGACGTCCTGCGGGGGTCTCTTGTCCGTCATGCGTTGGGTGACCTCAGGCTCTTGGAAGTGATGATGCGGGAATTGATGCCGCTCCAGCTCAGCTCACCCGACAGGCGGGCGAACTCGATCTTCGGGCAACGGTTCATGATCACGGTCAGGCCGGCTTCCTCGGCGAGCTCCGCCGCGGCGTCGTTGCGCACGGTGAGCTGCATCCACAGCACCTTGATGCCCTTGGCGTCCTTGTTGGCGATCACCTCCTTGGTGATCTCGTAGGCTTCCTCGGACGTCCGGAAGATGTCGACCATGTCGATCGGGAAGGGGATGTCGGCGATGCTGCCGTAGACCTTCTCGCCCAGGATCTCGTCGCCGGCGCGGCTGGGGTTCACCGGAATAACCCGATAGCCCTTCTTCACCAGATATTTCATGGCGTAGTAGCTGGGCCGCCGCCAATGGGTGCTCGCCCCGACCATCGCAAAGGTCCGGACGTTTTTCAGGATGTCCCTGAGCAGCGAGTCGGGATAGTTGTTGTGCCGTTCGAGATAGACCAGCGGCTTCTCACCGGCGGTCTGTTCGGCGGGTTGGGTCATCGTCGTCCACCCTCCAGAAAACGCAGGAATCGCCCGGCGCCACCCGCCGATCCGGTGGGATCGGCCGGGTCCAGGCGAACAGCCCGTCCGGCGCCGCCGCGGAGAGGGTCCTTGGTAGGATGCGCGGCCCGAGGTGTCAAGCCGAGCCGCCTGGACGGGGCGGGGCGTTGTACCGCCACCACCAGACGAGCGATAAACGGGCGATAGTCTGCACCACCGTCGCATCGAGGGGCCCATGACCAGCACTTTGCCTCCGGACTTCACCCTGGAGGGCTACCGCGCCCTGATCGCGGCCCTTATGGATCGGGGCTATGCGGTGGTCGACTTCGCCGATGCGCGGCCCGAAGCGAGGCACCTCATCCTCCGCCACGATGTCGACATGAGCCTCGACGCGGCCCTCGCCGTCGCCGAGGTCGAGGCGGCGATGGGCTTTTCGGCCCATTACTTCGTGCTGCTGCGGTCCGAACTCTACAATCCGTTCGCTCCGGCGGCCATGACGGCGATGCGGCGTCTGCTATCGCTCGGCCACCGCGTCGGCCTCCATTTCGACGGGGCCGCGCATGGGTCGGATGCGATCGACGCGGCCGTGGCAGACGAATGCGCTCTTCTCGAAACGCTGACCGGTGCGCCGGTGACGATGGTGAGCTTCCACCGGCCGGCGGCCGGACTTCTCGGCCATGCCGCGGCGCTGGCGGGACGGGCTCACGCCTATCAGCCGCGGTTCTTCTCCGAGATGGGCTACTGCTCGGATTCGCGCGGGCAATGGGGGCATGGGCATCCGCTGGAGCACCCGGCTGTCGCGGACGGCCGGGCGCTCCAGCTTCTTACCCACCCGATCTGGTGGACCCGGACGAAAGGGGAGGGCGTCGTCGTCCGCCTCGACCGCTTCGTTGACGACAGGAGCCGCGTGGTGAAGGAGGAACTCGCCGCCAACTGCGAGCCCTATCGCGACAGGGGCACACGGATGTAGCCCGATTCGGTTTCCGCGCCTCCGGCACGGCCACCTCACCCTCCCCGCCTGCGGCGGGTCCCCTCCCTCTTCCCCGTCAAGCGGCGGAGAGGGCGGCTTCTCTCTCCCTCTCCATCCCCGGGGATGGAGAGGGTCGGGGTGAGGAAGGGGGAGCCGCCCGCGAAGGCCAATATTCAAGCCGTCAGCGCTGCGCGGGTCCCCTCGACGCCTATATTGAACAGCGCATCTACGACCGACAGCCCCGGCACGAAGTCGCCGCCTATCTGTGGGTAAGGCTTCGGCATGAAATCCGTGTAGCGAAGGCCGACACCCGCCGTGGAGAACTTCACCGGGTCCTGGTAATTGGCTCCGCCGCGGCCCGAGAGATACATGGGCGCCGGGTCGAGCTTGCGGCAAAGTGCGATCAGCCTGTCGTCGGCGCTCAGGTCGGTGGCGCCCAATTCCGAACTCGTATGGAAGCGGGTCGTGAGACCCAGGATGTCCGAGATCCCCTCGATCAGGTGCCGGTTGATGGCAGCGAGCGAGTCCGTCGGAGCGCTTTCGAACAAGTCGCGGAGCAGGGCGAAGCCCTCCCGGAAATTGGGGGTCTGGGCATAGAAGCCCTTGAGGCTGTCGAGATGCGCCGCGCGCCAGTCGGGGCGGGCGGGGGCGACTTGGTCGATGCTCTGTCCCAGCGACACCGAGACCGGAATGGTCAGCCAGCGGGGTTTCCCAGCGTTCAGGACGCGGGTCCGATTGATGTAGCTGTTCTTGGTGAACTGGGCGTCGTCCAGGAACACGAACGCATCCGCGTCGGCGATCTTCCGGAAGTAGCCCAGCCAGGGCAGATAGTTGGGCTGATGGATAGCGACGATCACGCTGCCGCCTCAGAGCGGGCGAAAGTCACGCAGGATTCCAGTCGAAGGTCGAGGCCGCCTGGGACGTAGCCGAGGACGGCCCGTGCTTTGTCTATCCGCATGGCTTGATGCCGGGCCGGCGCATCGCCGATTTCGGCTCGGCTCGCGCTTCCGCCCAAGCCGATGATCCGCCGTGCGATCGACCGCAGCGTCGCCGTCTCGCCGCCGATATTGAAGACGTGCGTTCCGCCGTCGATCGGCGTCGCCAGCGCCAAGTGGCAAGCGATCGCGGCGTCCGGGCGGAAGACGAAGGAAAACGTGCTGTCCGGCGCCGCGACCGACAGCGGCTCACCCGCTACGGCCGCGCGGCAGAAGGCATGGACGGCCCCATCTCTCCGCGGTGGGCCGTGGATGCCGGCGAGGCGCAGAATGACGGCGTTTTCTTTCTCGGTCGTGGTCCACAGGGCGGCAATTTCATGCTCGCCGGCAGCCTTGTGGGCGCCATAGATGCCGCGTGGCTCCAACGGGTCGTCCTCGGCATGGGCGATGCCGTCAGCGGGAATTTCGGGATAGACCGAGATCGAGGACGCGAATACGAACCGCTTTACGCCGGCTTCGTGGGCGGCGCGAGCGAGCCCGATGGTCGCATCCTGATTGTCGCGCTGCGAGCGGCGCTCGGTGACGACGGCGGGCGCAGCAGGATCGGGGAGATGGGCGGCGAGATGGAGGACCGCATCCGGCCGTTCGGCGGAAAGGAGCCGCGTCACCGCCGCCCGATCGGCGAGGTCCGCCCCCTTGGTCGCGCCGATGCCGGGTACAGTGCGGCCGTCACGGGTTACCGGAATGACCGTAAGGCCCGACTCGACGAGGAGCGGGATGGCGGCGCCCGCCAGATAGCCTCCGGCGCCTGTGACGAGAACACGCATTCCTCGGGCTTCAGCCGGCGCTGCGGGCCGCCGCGATCAGCGTCCTCGTCACCCGCGCGATCTGGTCTTCGTCAAGTTCGGGATACATCGGCAGGCACATCGACCGGTCGAGCAGATGCTCCGCGCCCCGATACCGGCCGTCGTCGAGATGGGCGAAGACGACTTCCTTGTGGACGGGGCGGTAGATGCGCTTGGTCTGGATGCCGGCCTCCCGCATCGTCGAGGCGACGGCGCGGTAGTCGACGTAGTCCTGAACGAAGACGGCGTACTGATACCAGGATGGCGCGCTGCCTTCCGGCAGATCGACCAGCAGCAGGCCGGGCTGATTGGACAGCGCCTGGTGATAGGCGGCGGCGATCTCCCGGCGGCGGGCGAGATGGTCCCCCAGCCCCTCGACTTGGCGAAGGCCGATCGCCGCCCGGATGTCGTCCAGGAACCAGTCGTTTCCCAGCTCGACGATCTGGTCGGTCTCTTCCTCTTTCCCGAACATGCGGAGCTGGCGGGCGAAGCGCCTGAGTTCGGGGTCGTTGGTGGTCAGCATGCCGCCGGCGCCGGTGGTCATCACCTTCGTCGGGTAGAAGCTGAACACCCCGACATCGCCGAAATTGCCGGCGACCCGGTCGCCGAAGCGGGCGCCGTGGGCGTGCGAGGCGTCCTCGATCAGGAACAGCCTGTTCGCGCGGCAATAGTCCTTGATCCGGGCGAAATCGGGCGAGACGACGCCGGTCAGATGAACCCAGATCACGCCCTTGGTGCGCTCGGTCCGCCGCGCCTCCAGCGATTCGGGCGTTACCGCCATGGTCTCGGGATCGATGTCGGCGAGGACCGGCGTTCCGCCTTCGAACAGCACGGCGCTGACATCGGTGAGGAAGCTCGCTGCCGGAACAAGCACCTCTCCGCCCTTGGCGCCGAAATAGCGCAGTGCGATCTGCAATGCCGTCGTCGCGCTGTTTACGCTGACCGCGTGCTCGACGCCGCACAGCGCGGCGAAGGCCACTTCCAGACGGTCGGCGAAGGCGCCGGGCGCGATCTGCCGGTTTTCGAACAGCCCGCGGAGGTCACCGAGAATCCCGTCGATCATTGCTTCCGGGAAGTAGGGGCGGGTGACCGGAATGCGGTTCGGGTTCGCCGTCATCGGGCCTCCCTCACGGCCTGGTGCAGCGTTCCATGCTCGGCCCGCTCGCGGCCGACGGGATTGGCGAGCGGACCCAGTTCTTCCGGATAGAGAACAGCCACGTCGGGGGCCGTCGCCCGCAGCCAGCGCTGCGCCATGCCATCGCGCTCGTCACCGGCGGGAAGCAGCAGGATCACGGTCTTCTCCTCCACGGGGCCGTCGTCGTCGGGTGTCATCTCATGGCCGATCGCGATGTCGGGATTCGCTTGGCGGAAGGCGGCGCGGTCCGTTTCCGAACCGGCAACCGCCACCGGCCCCTCGGGACGGTCGCCCGGCATGATGGGGCCGGCCAATGCGGCATCGGCGGCCGGTGCGGTGCGGACGATCATCGCTTCCAGCGCTTCGGCGATCGCCGCGTGAAAGGCCGGCGTGAAGTGCCACTGGTCGAGCAAGCACGCACTTGGGCCGCCTTGCGCCCTCATCAGCGCGTCGAGGTCGAGCACGGTCGCGCCCCAGGCATTGGCCTCGGCGGCCGTCGCCTCGTTCAGCGCGGCGAGGACCTCGCCCCATTCGGGGATGACGAGATAGTCGCCGGCGGCATGCTTGCGGCTCAGGTGATCAGGCGGCGTCACCGGGATCGTCGCCCACACGACAGCGCGGCGGCGGCGGACGAAATGCGAGATCAGCCCGCGCTGCTTTTGTGCGTAGTCGTCGGGAGAGACACCGAGCTCACCCGCCTTGAACAGGTCGACCAGCCGGCGGGAGCTGAAGGAGAGATCGAGGCTTTTCCCGTCCCGCCAATCGAAGTCCTCGATCCGGCGGCGGACGTAGTCGAGGAAGTGGCGCTTGTCGAGCAGCGACTCCCAGATGCCGTCGACCAGCACAACCATCCAGGGATCGACGAGGGCGAGGCGCAGGATGTTGTTCTCGACCGTCGCGCCGCGGAAATGGTCGGGTATATGGACGACGTCCGCGACCGGTTGGGGGTGCGACAGCAGCGATCCGCGCAGCCGGTGCGGGAAGGTAAGGTGATAGCCGTAGCGCGCCGCGCCATAGGCCGGGTTCGTATAGTAGCTGTCGAATACCCGCGAATCGCCCAGAACGGCGACTCGGGGAAGCGCTAACGGATCGAATGCCATCAATTCCTTCGACCGACCGTCGCCCGTCTGCGGCGCCGTTCGACGGCGCCCCGTGCCGGCTCGACATGATGCGTCTCCGGCGCGTCATTGTTGTGCCATATTCCGCCGATGATTCCGAACCTCAAACCGCCGCACTGCCGAAGCGTGCCGTCGGGCCGGCTCCACCTTGGCTTTCGCTGATCCCCTGAAGGTCCTCTGCCTCGACATCGAAGGCGGCTATGGCGGCTCGTCCCGAAGCCTCTGGGAGAGCCTGCGTCATATGGACCGGAGCCGTATCGCACCCGAAGTCTGGTGCCGGCGGGCGGGGCCGATCCAGCCGCTCCATGCCGAGGCCGGTATCCCCTCCGTCGTCGCGCCGGAAATGCCCTCGTTTTCGTCGCTCAAGCGGCCGTCGCGCAGTGCCTATTTGCTGGCGAGGCTTCTGCTCCGCTGGCCGGGCGGCAAGGCGTTCCGTGCGAGGCTGCTGGCCGCCGCGGAAGCCGCCGACGTCGTTCACCTCAATCACGAGGCGCTGTTCATTCTGGCCCGCTGGCTGAAGCGGCATTGCCGGACGCCGCTCACCATGCATATCCGCACCAACCTCCACGACACCGCCTTCAGCCGCTGGCAGGACCGGAGCATCGCCCGCACGGCCGATCACCTGATCTACATCACCGAGAACGAACGCGAGACGCTGGAGCGCCTGTCGGGCGAACGGCCCGCCGGCACCATCATCTACAACATCGCCGTCCCGCCAACTTCGGCCACCATCCATCCGGCGATCCCGAAGGACGGCCGCTTCAAGCTCGTGAGCCTTTCCAACTTCGCGTTCGAGCGTGGCACCGACCGGCTGGCGGACATCGCCCGCGTTCTCGACCGGATGGGGCGCAAGGACATCCTGATCGTCGCGGCGGGCCGCATGGAGATGCCGCGCTCTTCGCCCGGCGGCATGGGCCGGGTGGCGCGGAACGGCGGCGACTTCGCGGCCTATATCGAAGGAGAGGGGCTTTCCCGCCATTTCCTGTTCCTCGGCCACGTCAATGCGCCCGAGCAGGTACTGGCCGGGGCGGACGCCCTGATCAAACCCACCCGAGATGCCAACCCCTGGGGTCGCGACATCATCGAGGCCCTGGCCGCCGGCGTGCCGGTGGTGACGCTCGGCCGCTACAACCGCTTCGTCGAAGACCGGGTGACAGGCGTCCTGCAGCAGGACTTCGACGCCGAACGCATGGCCGAAGCGATCTGCGGGTTCGCCGACGACCGCGCCCGGGCCAAAGCCCTCGGTGAGGCAGGGCGCTCGCGCGTCACCGACCTTTGCGACGGTCGGGCGCGG
>MDTD01084026.1_pt1 | contig 18949 bp, 19 predicted proteins | sample 811221 | NCBI WGS metagenome assembly MDTD01 (sample SAMN05326646, study PRJNA326480) | marine metagenome | isolation source: seawater | place: Pacific Ocean: South West | collected 2011 | reverse complement strand
TAGAAAACTACATTTCATCTGAGGAAATTGATAAAATAAAGAAAGATTTAAAATTCGAAAAAAAAAAGGTTAGTTGGTTTTACTCAAATTTAGTTGTCAAACCTAACTCTGTTATCGAAAAAATATTGGAAGATCAAAAAATAAAAAAAATTTTAAAAAAATATTTAGGGGAAGATGCAAAATTAGATTTAATTGAAGCTAACAAGTATATCTTGAATCCTGATAAAATAAGTTCATCTGAAAAATGGCATTATGACGTAGTCGGCAGAAGAGTTAAAATATTCTTATTTTTGAATAGTTGTGATGCAATTTTTACAAAATACGCTGATGGTTCAAACAATATAACCCATAATTATTATTCAACTAATGGATCACGAGCCACAGATAATTTTATTAGCAAAAAGTTTAAAAAAATATCAACAATTAAACCAAAAGAAGGTTCATTATTTATTTTCGATACAAATGGGTTTCATAAAGGTGTCTATAGAAATGATGTGAAAAGTAAGGACATTAGTAGATTAACACTGCAAATGGAATTCTCATCAAAATCAAAATCAGATAAATTATTTCCAATTGCTTATTCCAATATTGGAGTTAGAAACATTTTTTTTTCAAAAAAATGTAAAATAGAAAATTATCTAATTGATCGAGAATATATCAATGAATTAAATGGAGAAGAAATAATTTTCTATGATCAAGAATATTCAACTAATTAATAGGGGCTAGCAAATATAGCAAAATTATTAGTATTTAGTTTTTTCTCTCCCCATTCTTTATCCGATACACCTTCAGATAATAATTTTTCATATTCATGATGTCCATTAAATTCTAATCTGTAATCATATTGATTAAATTTAGAGAAAAAATTTTCAATAATTTTTTCATCATTATTGTATTTTTTTAAAATTTTTCTTTTGTGAAATTCTATTAAAAAACTTGTTTTAGCTTCGAAAGCTTTTTCACAATTTTCCAAAATTTGAATCTCTTCTCCTTCTACATCAAGCTTTATTATATCTGGTGTTATATTTGAATTTTCAATTATTTTATCAATATTAAAATCTTTTGTTAAATATTTCTCAAATATTTTAACATTCTTAAAATTTTTCATATTTTTTTTAAGAAAAAAAAGTTCAAGTTTATCTCCCTCAAAACAGTGAACTTCTTTATAAAGTTTACTTGCGAGCCAAGAATAATGGCCATATGCTGCACCTACATCAAAAAAAATTTTGTTCTTATCTGCAAAATCTATAATTTTTTTGGAAAAGGCAAACTCATAGTTCATATTATTATCCAAACCTGTAATTTTACCAGCATTATTATGGTCATATATTAGATGATTATTTTTAGTCATTATAAAATTGTTAATTTTATAACCGTGTACTGAAAAATTTGTTTTAATAATTTTATAATTAAAGAAAATGAATAAAAAATCTATAACAGGTAACGAAAATAAAACATTCTTTATAATTTTTTTTAATTTTGACACTTCTAATTAAATTGTTTCTAATTAATGTATAGTTTAAAATTTAACTAATTAAAATGAAAAATTTATTCATGTGTTCATCTGATGGTTTTCCAAACAAAAAAAACCTAAATCTTGGGATCTTTAACTTTGAACAAGGAAAAGCTCTAAAGACATATAAAGTTCATTTATTCGACTTATCGACAAACAATACCAAAAATATAATTATTGATAATTATGATAAAATAAAAATTTACAGATTATTTAATAGTAAATTTAATCTTTTAAAAATTTTAAAAAACTATTTTTTTGTAAAAAAAATCGCAAATAAATACAAACCTTCTATTGTTATAAGTAGTTTTTTAAATGTAAAAAATGTAATTTATACTTCATTTATCAAATCTAAAAAAATAGTTCTAATTCACGGATCCGATGCAAATACAAAAGATCTTTTAAGAAAGTTTATTTTTAAATTTTATTTAAATAAATTAGATAGAATTATTTGTGTCAGTAATTACACGAGGAAAATTTTACTTAATAATTATAAAAATATTAAAAATAAAACAATAGTTGTTCATAATGGCTTTTCACGTGATAAGTTAGATAAAATTGATTATCAATTTAAAAAAAAAATAAGTAAAAAAAGAAAAGTATCCATCTTAACAATTGCAAACCTTGTTCCAAGAAAAAATATACAAGATGTAATTGAAATATTTTATAAAATAAATTTAAAAATGAAAAATAAGTTTCACTTAAATATTGTTGGTCAAGGAAGTGAAAAGAATAATTTATTAAAATTAATTAAATATTATAAATTAGAAAAAAATATAAGTATTTTTTCTAATTTAAATAATTTTAAAATAGCTTCAATTTTTGAAGCAAGCAGATTTTTTTTCTTGTTTAGCAAAAATTATAAACATGAGTTTGAAGGATTTGGAATAGTTTTTTTAGAAGCAATGTATAAAAAAAACATAATTTTTGCATCAAGAAATGGAGGAATGGTGGATATATTAAAAAATAATAAAAATGCTTTCACATTTAATGCTGAAAAATCAAATTATAAAAACAAAGTTTTAAACATTTTTTTTAAAACTATATCCAACAAACGTATGCAACAAAAAATAATCCGAAATGCTTTAAGATACTCAAAGAATTTTTCTTGGGAGAAAAATATAAATTCAATAGTAAACTCATTGTAAATATATGCTTGATTGTTTGATAATTAATACTGGAGTAGGAAATTTTGAGGCAATTAAAAATGTTTTAAACTATATCGGTCTAGTATCAAAAATATCTCATTATAAAGAAAATTTCGATGACTATAAATCTATTATTGTTCCTGGAGTTGGCTCTTTTGATAGTGTTATGTTTAATATAAAAAAACACACTGACTTTCCTAAGTTATCAAATTCTAGTTTCATAAAAGAAAAAAAAATTCTAGGTATTTGTGCAGGTATGCAAGTTTTATTTGATAAGAGCGAAGAAGGAAAAGAGTCAGGATTGGGACTAATTGGAGGAAATGTTATAAAATTTGATGAAAATAAAAATAGAGTTCCACATATGGGATGGAATAAGGTTTATGGAGATAATTTTTTTCAGGAATTGAATAACAAAAGATTTTATTTTGCTCACAGTTATCATGTTAAATGTGAAAAAAAATTTGTATTAGGTTATACAAATTATAGCTTAGAATTTCCTTCCTTTGTTAAATCAAATAATATTTCTGGTATACAATTTCATCCTGAAAAAAGCAGTGTTAATGGCATTAATCTTCTAAAAAAGGTTTTATTTTAACTTAATATGCTTTTAAAAAGGATTATCCCGACATTAATTATGAAGAATAATGAACTCATTCATAGATCTAATTTTGATGAAACAACTGACAGATATGTTGGCGATCCAATTAATGCTATTAATGTATTTAATCAATTTTTAGTTGATGAAGTGATTTTAATAGATATTGAGAATACAAGATATAATAAACCTATAAATTTTGAACTTCTCAAAGATATAGCTGGTGAAGCATTTTTCCCACTTACTTATGGAGGTGGCATCAAGAATATTGAAGATGCAGAAAAAATTATCTCTCTAGGTTATGAAAAAATTTCAATAAATAATTGTTTTTTTGAAAATAAAAAATTAATTGAAGAATTATCAAAAAGAATAGGGGCTCAAAGTATTGTTGTATCATTTGATATTTTAAAAGAAAATAATAGTTATCACCTTTATAATTATCTAAAAAAAACTTCTAGGAAAATAACAATTGATGAGTGTTTAGTCTATTTATCTGATTTAAAAGTCGGTGAATTAATGATCACCGCAGTTGATTTAGATGGAAGTATGAAAGGATGTGATACTGAGCTAATTAAAAAAATAGGCAAAAATATAAATATCCCAATCATTTACAAAGGTGGTTTATCAAATTTAAATGAGATTGAAACCTTATTTAAGATGGGGGTGAACGCAATTACAAGTTCAAGCTTATTTATAATGAAAAAGAAAAATGGAGGAATAGTTTTAAATTATCCTTCTGATAAAGAGAAAAGTAAATATGAAGATTTGTAAAATCTGCGTAATGAATGAAACTGTTAAAGAATTCAAATTGAATAAGGAAAATATTTGCAATTTTTGTTTAGAATGGGAAAAAAATAAAAATAGATTTTTAAATTTTAGTAAAGATAAAGAGATTGAAAATCTTGAAAAATTAAAAAAAAAATTACTCCGATCCAAAAAAAATCAATATGATTGCGTTGTTGGTTTAAGTGGAGGTGTAGATAGTAGTTATGTTATCTATCTATTGTGGAAAATGAACTTAAATCCAATAGTAATTCACATGGACAATGGCTGGAATTCGAAGATTTCAAATTCAAACATAAGTAAAATATTAGATAAAACAAAATTTGATTTTAAAACACTAGTGTTAAATTGGAATGAATTTAAAGATTTACAGAAAAGTTTTTTAAAAGCAAATGTTCCAGATATAGAGTTAACCACTGATCATGCAATATTTGCATATATTATAAATTATGCTTTAAAACACAAAATCAAGTACATAATTTCTGGTGTAAATTTTGCTACAGAGCATTCAATTATACCAAGTTGGGGTTGGAGAAAAGATGATTTTAATCACATAAATAAAATCCATAAAGCTTATGGCAGTATAGAACTTAAATCTTATCCAAAAATGAATCCTTTAAGAAAATTTTTTTATGAAAAAATAATAAAAAAAATAGAAATAATAAACTTATTAGATTTTGTTAATTATAAAACTTATAAAGCAAAAGAGATTTTAAAAAAAGAATTTGAATGGGAAAATTATACTGACAAACACCATGAATCTTTCTTTACAAAATTTTTTCAAGGTTATATTTTGCCAAAAAAATTTAAAATTGATAAACGTATTTTGCATCTATCTTGTTTGATTAGAAATAACGAATTAACCAGGAATGATGCTATAGATAAATTAAAAATGCCTCATTTAGAAACACAAAAAATTGAAGAGTACCAAAACTACTTTAAAAAAAAATTATCTCTATCAGATGATGAATTTCATCAAATCATGAATGAAAAGCCAGAAAAACATTCTGATTACAGTATTGACCTATTCAACAATTTCATTTTTAAAATTATTTCAAACATATTAAAGAAAGTTCTGTAATTATGAAAATTTATATAATTGGTTGCGGACGTATTTTGCAAAAACATCTAGATAGTATTAAAATTTTGAATAAAAAATTAAAAATAGTAGGTATTTCGGACTTAAAAAAAAATAGATTAAAAATCGCTGCAAAAAAACTAAATACTAAAATGTTTATTAATTATAAAGAAGGAATAAAGAAAACTAATCCAGAAATTGTTTCAATTTTAACACCTTCAGGAGATCATGCTAAAAATGTTATCGATGTTTTAAAATTAAAAAAACATGTAATTGTTGAAAAACCTATGTGCCTAAAGGTTTCAGATGGACTAAAAATAGTTAAGTTGGCGAATAAAAATAAAAAAAGAGTATTTGTAGTTATGCAAAATAAATTCAATTTGCCTGTAAAAAAGTTACGACAAGACATATCCAAATCTAAATTTGGAAGATTATTTCATGCAAGTGTAATAGTCAGATGGAAAAGAGATCAAAATTATTATAACAAAGACAATTGGAGAGGTACTTGGAAATATGATGGAGGAGTGATATCAAATCAAGCAAGCCATCATTTAGATTTATTGATATCAATTATGGGTTTACCCGTTTCTGTGTTTGCTAAATCTGCTAAACATTTAGCTAATATTGAATGTGAGGATACTGCACTAATAATTTTTAAATTCAAAAAAAATAAAACTGGTATTATGGAGGCAACAACTGCAATGAGGCCAAATAACATTGAGGGTTCTATAAGTATTTTAGGATCAAAAGGCTCCGCAAAAATTGGTGGTTTTGCTTTAAATAAAATAGATTTTTATAATTTACCTAAGCAAAAAATTAATACTCTTAAATTTCAAACTAATCCTAAATCTGTTTATGGTTTTGGACATGTTAAATTTTATGAGCATGTACTAGAGTCATTAAAAAATAATAAGCCTTCCGAGTTTGATGCCAAATATGCTTTAAATACTGTTAAAGTTATTAATGCTATATATAAATCCATTGAATTTAATAAAGAAATTAATTTAAGTGAAAATATCAATTCTAAAAAATTGGGTAAATGAAATTAAAGTTTTTAGATCTAAAAAAGCAATCTTTAAAAATTCAAAATAGAATAATAAATTCGATTAGAAATAATATTCGAACTTCTTCGTTTATTGGTGGAGATGATTTAATTAAATTTGAAAAAGAATTTAAGAATTTTTTAAAAATAAAGTATTGTTTGGGTTTAGCCAATGGCACAGATGCTTTAGAAATTGCTATAAAAGCTTTAAAATTGAAAAATAATTCAGAAATTTTAGTACCAGCAAATACATGGATTTCAACTGCTGAAGCAGTTTTAAACAATAACCTAAAAATAAAATTTGTTGATGTGGATGAAACGCACAATATTTGTATTAATGATTTAAAAAATAAAATTAATCCCAATACAAGTGCAATTATTGTAGTTCATTTATATGGTAATCCGGCGAATCTAGGCGAAATTATAAAACTTAAAAAAAAATATAATTTTAAACTTATAGAAGATTGTGCTCAGGCCCACGGTGCTGAGTATAAAAGAAGAAAAGTATCTAACTTTGGTGACATAGGAACTTTTAGTTTTTTCCCTTCAAAAAATCTAGGATGTTATGGTGACGGTGGATGTGTGGTAACAAATAATAACAAATATTATTTGAAAATGAAAAAAATTGCAAACCATGGTGGTCTTAAAAAAAATTCTCACCTAATTCTTGGAAGAAATTCTAGATTAGACAATATACAAGCAGGAATTTTAAGAATAAAATTAAGAGAGTTGGAGAAATGGATTAAATATCGAAGAACTCAAGCAGATATTTATTACAAATATCTATCTAGAATAAAACAAATCAAATTTGTATCAAAAATTAAAAATACAAAATGTTCATACCATCTAATGGTGATTAGAACTAAGTTTAGAAATAATTTAAAAAAATATTTGAATAAAAATGGTATTGAAACTGGAATTCATTATCCAAAATCACTCCCAGAAACTCCATTATTTAAAATCAAACATTTAAATTATTCCAAGAACATGAGAAGCATAAAATATAGCAAGGAAATTATTAGTTTACCAATCGGTGAGCATCTTAACTCAAAACAGATTAAATATATTTGTCAAAAAATAATTAAATTTTTTAATGTATAAATTTTTAAGAATATCCTCTTCTTATCCTAAGTTCCTAAGTTTATACGAAAAAAAAATAAAAAAAAATAAGTATCACAAGTATGATGATATTTTAGAAAATTATTTTGAAGAATCATATTCGGTGTCTAATAATATAACGATAGAATTAAAAAAGAGAAAATATGAGTGTTTTGAAGTAATTAGCAATTTCACTTATTTACAAAATAAATGGATAGAACAATATGGTAATAAAAATAGTAATGAAAATATAGTTTTACAACAAATAAAATTTTATAAACCTGATATAATTTACTTTGGCAATGTTGATCTTGTAACTAATAATTTTATTAGTGAAATAAAAAAATTAAAATTTATAAAAATCTTGATTGGTTTTCATTGTGCACCTTTCAATAATCGAATTTTTACTAATTTAAATAATCTGGATTGTATTGTTACCTGCACCAAGGGTTATTTGCATATGTTAAAAAATAAATTAAGTAAACCAATATTGCTAATGCAACATTCCTTTCCTGTTCGTTATTCAAAAAAGAAATTAAACAGATCAATTGATATAACTTTTATAGGATCAATATTTGTGGGTGAGTCATTACACAATAAAAGAGTAAATTTGATTTTTGAGTTAATGAAAAATTTTAAAAATTCATTTATTGCTATAAATTTCTCAAAAAAACTTTTATTCACACTGCTATTTAGATTTTTTAGATCGATATATAAATTTCAAATTTTTAGTGAAATAATTTTTATTTATAAAATCATTTACATTTATTTTTTTTCAAAAAAACCTGTATTTGGTCAACAAATGTTTGATATAATATCAGACTCAAAAATATTGGTTAATACACATATAGATGATACTGAGTATGCTGGAAACATGCGTTTATTTGAAGGAACAGGCCTTGGATGCCTAGTTTTAACTGATATAAAAAAGGAACTGAATAATCTTTTTAAAATAGGAAAGGAAATTGACGTATTCGAGAATGAAAAAGAACTAATAGAAAAATGTAAATTTTATTTGTCAAATATTCAAAAAATAAATACTATCTCTTTGCTAGGTCAAAAAAAGACTATCGAAAATTATAATTATGAGAAAAGAATTTCAATACTAGATGAATATATAAAAAGTAAACTAGAAAAAAATGAGAAAAATTTATAATAAATTAGAGAATTTTGTCAGTTTTGTACCTAATTTTTCATATTTTTTCTCATCAAATGCAATTTCTTATTTTTTTTCTTTTTTTGTAATTGTTCTCTTTGCTAGAAATTATTCTCCAGAATTATTTGGAAAATTTACAATTGCTCAAACAATTTTCTTTATTGTTTACTCAATCTCATTTTCAAATATTCATTATTATTTAAACAAATCTCTTTCAATAAATTTTGATAAAAGAAGGAGAGAAATTGGCTCTTGTTTCCTCATTACATTTTACTCATCAGCTTTTTTATATATTATTTTGTGCATAATATTAGTTTTTTTAAAAATTGACCAAGACTTAAAAAATTTAATTTTAATTTTAAATCTAATTCTTCTTTCTGAACCATTTTCTATTTTCTATAGTGAATTATTTGTTAGGGGACAATTTAAAAAAATATTTCAAATCAAATTCACTCAAAATATCGTTTTTTTGATTTTTAAATTATATATAATATTTAATCAAATTGATTATTTATATCTTGCTTTTACTTATTTTGCTGAGAACTTATTTTTTTCACTCATAGTTATTTATTACTACAAAAAAAACGGTAATAATTTTCAAAATCTAATTTTCTCAAGAGTTCACACAATAAAAATTATAAAAGCTATAATTTTGTTTCCATTGCTTGCTTTTGCTTTTCTTATATCGATGAGAATCGATGTTTTAATGATCTCATCACTTTTGGGTGTAGAACAAGCTGGTTTTTATTCTGCTACGTCTAGAATAATTACAATTATCCTTTTATTTGGCACCCATTTTTTTCAATTTATTTATCCAAATATGAACCGAATAAGTTCTAGTAATAAGGAAAAATTCAATTTAATTTATCAAAATCTTATATTTTTAAGTTTAATAGTTGGAATTTCTGTATACATATTTTCAGTTTTTTTTGGAAATTCATACCTTAGTCTGTTTGGAGAGGAATTTAAAATTGTATTGACCTCTTTAAAAATATTATCTTTAAATGTTGGTGCAGCATTATTAATTAATTTATGGGTTCATAAACAATATGTATATTCAAAATATAATCAAATATTGCTATTTCAGTTTAGTACAATTATTATAAATATACTCCTTAATTATTATTTAATTAGTATGCTTGGTGTAAATGGAGCAGCATTAGCTACTGCTTTATCTGCAATAATTTCTTTCATTTTAATTAATATCGCTCAACCTAAAGAGTTTTTTGTAATTTTTTCATCCTTTTCTGTTACTAGACAAAAACAAATGGCTAACGCAATATTAAAAATTATATTTGTAAAAAGAAATCCTGAGAATAAAGAGAGCATTAAAGATTGAAAAAATATAAAAATTAATAATAACTTATCAGATGTAAAGAATTTTAAGTTTTTTAATATTCTAATTATAAAATAACTATATATAATTAAGCCAATCAACCCTGAACAAACTATTAAATCTATAATTAAATTATGAGGATATAACGCTATCTGATCTGAAAAGATATTGTTACCAATTATAAAATTTAAATTTGTAGAATAAAGTAAAAAGTATTCAATAGTTTTTACCCTGATAAAGATAGAATTTAAGAACGTACCAGACTCATATGACAAATTTAAAAAATAAGAGTAATTAAAAATACTAAAAATAATTAATAAAACGAATAAAATAAATATTATAGATATAAAATAGATAAATTTTGAATTTTTTTTAAAAATAAATAAATAAGTTAAAAGTGTGAATATACATATAAATATATGAAGAAAACTATTAAGAATATAAAAACTTAAAAATATTAAAATTATATTAAAAAAGTATTCAAATTTTAGATTTTGATTTCTATAAATTTTGTCCACAATTAAGAAAAAGTAGATATTGAATAAAAATAACATTGAGTGAATGTTAATAAAGTAGCTTTCAATCCCTCTTAATGATTTTATTTCAATATCACTTTCAAAAAATAAATAATATTTATATCCAATAAATAATATTAGACAGTAAAAGTATATCTTGCATATTTTAAAGCTAAGTAAATAAAAACTGCTAAAATCAAATTTTTTAAAACTAATAAATCCAATTAAAAATAGCGGAATTATAATGTTAAAAAAATTTATTGTTATAATTTTACTTTTGTTTGAGAAAAAATTATCATGTTGATCTAAAAATGTATTAATTTCCCTAAAAAAATCAATACCATCAATACTAAAATTTAATTTTGCTTTTAACAATGAATTAAAAATAAAAATTAAGCAAACAAAAATTAATATAAATATTTTTTTTTCAATTTTTTTTTTTATGAAAAAAAATAAAACCAAAGATACCAGGATAATAGAAATTCTATATAATATTAGAAAATTTAAATCAGTATTTATAAAAAAAATTAAGTTTAATTCTTTTAATAAAATCGATATTGATAATCCATAAAAAAGTATTAAAAAAAAAATAATCTCACACTTATTTTTTATTAATTGATAAATTTTCATTATTATTATTTCTATTTTGTCAAAAATAATTATAAACAATTACATAGTAAATGATAAAAAAAATAATAAAAAATTTTCTTAGGTTATTTTCTTATGAAATAAAGAAAATAAATCATAAAAAAGATATAACCTTTAATATAGAAAGTATAAATTTATTTAATAAATTTTATAAAATCTGTGAAAAGGAGTCTTTAAATGTCAGCAGAGATAGATTTTTGTCTTTATTTCAATCCATAAATTATATTTATAAAAATAATATAGAGGGAGATATAGTTGAGTGTGGAGTTTTTAGAGGTGGATCTGCAATGATGATTGCATTATCAATGAAACAATTTGAAAATACAGAAAAGAAAAAATTATGGTTGTATGATACTTTTGAAGGTATGGCTAACCCAACCAAATTTGATATAAATATCCTTAATCAAAATGCAATCGAAGAATTAAGTAAAAACAAAAAATCTGAAAATAAAAAAGATATTTGGGCGTATTCATCATTAGGACATGTAAAAAAAAATTTATCAAAGACAGGAATAAATCAGGAAAATATTATTTATATTGAAGGTTTAGTAGAGCAAACATTACAAGCCAAACGACCAGAAAAAATAAGTTTGTTAAGATTGGATACTGATTTTTATGAATCTACTAAAGCTGAACTTGAAAACCTTTACCCATCTCTTCAAGCTGGTGGAATAATAATAATAGATGACTATGGACACTGGGAAGGGTGCAAAAAAGCAGTAGATGAATTCTTTTTTAATAAAAAAAATATTTTTTTTCAACAGATAGACTACTCAGGAATTATAGGTGTCAAAACAAAGGATTAAACCTAAAGTTATACTAATTGGTTATAAAAGTTTTTTACAACAAAACGCTTATTTATATTTTTCTAAAAAAAAATATTCAGTAAAAAAATTAAAATATACAAATACAAAAAATTATAAATTTAAAAATAATGATATAATAGTTAATTTTAGTAATCATAAAAAATTTTACTATGGAAATTATTCAAAAAATATAGATCGAAATTATAATCTTGCAAAGAAAGTTGAAAAAAGTGGATCTACTTTTGTTTTAATAAGCACTAGACAAATCTATGAACCAAAAATGAATATTAAAGAAACCTCAAGAATTAAACCTTTAAATAATTATGCTAAAAATTGTCTAAAATCAGAAATAAAATGTAAACAAATATTAAAAAATAATTTATTAATCATCAGACTCTCAAATATAATTGGACTTGAAAAAGGAAAAAAAAAAAAATCATCTTTAATGAGTTTAATCATTGCAGGAATTGAAAATAGAAAAATTTTATTTGATAATAATTATTATCTTTATAAAGATTTGCTGCCCGTAGAATTATTTTGCGTCTTTTTAGAAAAATTAATCTTTTTAAATTTTAAGGGAGTAATCAATCTAGGATCTGGAATTCCAGTAAAAATTAATTTTTTTTTAGATAATATTATAAAAAATAATAAAATTAAAATTAAAATAAAATTAAAAAGAAAATTTAAAGATAAAAATTTTTGTTTTAATACATCTTATTTGAACAAAATTACTAATATAAAAATTACAAAAAAAAACCTTTTTATTTATTTCAAAAGACTTAAAAAAGAATTAGAAAAAATAAGATGAAAAAAATACTAATAACAGGCGCTGCAGGTTTTATTGGATCACATGTTGCAGAAAAGATATTTAAAAAATTTAAAAAATCAAACTTAGTTCTTTACGATAAAGTTACGTATGCGGCTAATATTAAATACTTAAAAAGTATAATAAATAGCAAAAACGTCAAATTTGTTAAAAGTGACATACTTGATTATAAATGTTTAGAGAAAAACTTAAAGAATGCTGAAATAGCCATAAATGTGGCTGCCGAAAGTCATGTAGATAATTCATTTGGAAACTCTTTGTTGTTCACTAAAACCAATGCTCTTGGAACGCATTCATTTTTAGAAGCGTGTAGAAAACAAAAAGTAAAAAAAATAATTCATGTAAGTACAGATGAAGTATATGGAGAAAATTTAGGCAAAACACCTTTTAATGAAGATCAAATACTTAATCCAACAAATCCTTATTCCGCATCAAAAGCTGCTGCAGATATGATTGTAAATTCTTATAATCATTCATATAAACTGAAAATTATAACTGTGAGAGCAAATAATATTTATGGTATTAGGCAATATCCTGAAAAATTAATATCTAAAACAATTTATTCATTTCTAAAAAATAAAAAAATGACAATTCATGGAAGAGGTAATTCTGTAAGACATTTCTTGTCAGTAAATGACTTTTGTGACGGTCTTATAAAAATTTTAGATAAAGGTAAGCCTAATACAATTTATAACATTGCAGCAAAAAAGTCTTTCTATGTTATGGATGTAATTAAATTAATTTCTAAACATTTTAATATTAATCTTAATAAAAATGTAATTTTTGTAAAAGATAGGCCCTTTAACGATAAAATTTATAAAATCAATTGTGAAAAAATTAAAAAATTAGGGTGGAACGAAAAAGAAAAATTCGAGTCAAAAATACCTGAAATATGTGATTGGTACAAAAAAAACTTAAAATTATTTAGTTAATGAGAATATTATTCTTTTCGTTTAGCGATTTTAGAGGAGGTGCTAATATTGCTGCATATTCTATTCATAAGGCTGTTAAAAAATTCATTAAAAATGTTTCTTTTCTAACAGTTCAATCAAAATATAAAAATTCTAAAGATATAACAAGCTTTGTAAAAAAATTTTATATTAATTGCTTAAGAACTTTTGAAAAAATATTAATAAGTATTTTTTTAAAAAAAAAATTTCATCAATCATTGAATATATTTAAAACAAATATTTTGACAATTTATAAATTTTCGAAATTTGACCTATTAAATATTCACTGGATAAACAGATCTATGATTTCTTTAAATGAATTAAAGAAATTAGATTGTAAATTAGTTTTTAGTTTACATGATATGTGGTTATTAAATTCAACAGAGCATTATTCATTAAATCAAAATGAAAATGACGATTATGTATCAAAATACTGTTTAAAAAAAAAAAAAGATCTTATTAATAGTGATAATTCTTACTTTATAGCACATAATAAATGGATGCTTAATCAATTTAAATTAACATATCCTAAAAAAAAAAATAAAATTTTTTTATGCAAATACTATCCAATTAATTTAAAAAGTTTTAAGCCAAGGAACAAAACATATTTAAGAAAGAAATATAAAATACCTATTAACAAAAAAATTGTTCTTTTTTCAGCACAAGATTTATCAGATTTAAGAAAAGGATATAGGTATTTTATAGAAATAGTTAAATTACTAAAAAATAATAAAGATATTTTTTTTATATCACTTGGTGACAATATGAACAATTCTAATAATTACTCCAATCTAAAAGTGTTTGATTTTATGCCCCAAGAGCAAATTCCTGAGTTATATTCAATGTCTGATATATTTATATGTACTTCATTAGTAGACAATTTACCACTTACAGTTTTAGAAGCTATCTCTTCAGGAAATTTAGTTATAAGTTTTAAAAATGGTGGTGCAGAAGAAGTTTTAAAAAATATTGGATATACTTTTAATATTGGTGATAAAAAAAATATAATAAAAAAAATAAAAAATATCTCATATAAACAAATCTTGTCTAAATCAAAAAAGTCAAGGTCATTTGCTATTAAAAATTTTAATGAGGAAAGAATTGGTATTCAATATAAGAAAATATTTAATAAAATTCAAAATCAATGTTGATAAGTATTATAACTCCGACATTTAACTCCGAGAAAACTTTAGATAAGTGTATAGATTCTGTAATTAAGCAAAATTTTGACAACTACGAACATTTAATAATTGATAATATATCAAAAGATAATTCTGAGAAAATTGTCAAAAATTATAACAACAATAAGATTAAATTTTTATCGGAAAAAGATAATGGTATTTACGATGCTATGAATAAAGGTATTAAAATTTCTAAGGGTGATTATCTATTATTTTTAAACTCAGATGATAAAATTATTGATAATAATTTTTTTACTAATGCAAGTATAAAATTAAAAGAGAGATCTATTGATATTTTATATTCAAATATAACTTATTCAAAAAAGAATTTACTTTCTAGAAAATATATAACCGGTCATAAAAATAATATTTATAAGTTGGGTTTTCATCTACCACACCCTGGAACACTAATTAAAAGAAAATATTTATATAATCTTGGATTGTATGATACCACGTATAAAATTTCAGCTGATTTTGATTTTTTTATGAAAGCGAAGAAACTAAATAATACCAGATATTATTATTACAACAATTTCACAATCATGATGTCCCCAGGTGGTGCAAGTTCAGGCTTTAAAAATATTTTTTATGCAAATATTGAATGTTATAAATCTTTAAAAAAAAATAAAATAGAAAAACCAGTATTATTTATTTTTTTAAAATTAGTTAGAAAGTTTTTTCAATTTTTTTAAATAAATGAGAATTGAACAATAAAAAATAATATTTAAAACTATTAAAATTATGATATTAAAATTGAATATTAAATAAATAAAATTAGGCCAAATAATCATTGAAATATAGGCAAATATTGATTTTTTTAAACCAAAATTTTTTATTAATAAATGGTGTAAATGATTCAAGTCACCTTTGAACGGATTTCTATTTTTTACAAGTCTTTCTATAAAAAGCCTAAACATATCAATTCCAGGTACCATAAAAATTAAAAATATCTTTTCACATGATAAGTTTTCACTACCATAATTATATCTTTTAATTACATATAAAGAAATTAAAATAGATAATAAGTAAACTCCAGAGTCTCCCAAATAGACTTTATTTTGAAAGTTATAAAATAAAAATATAATAAGAGGAAAGATAATTCCTAAAACAAAAAAATTTAAATCATTATTTTTTTCATATAATAAGATTATATATGATAAAACTATAAAAGCTGAGTTTCCGTTTATTCCATCTGCCATATTTAAACTATTTAAAAGTAATAAAATAAAGAAAGGAGTAACTATTAACGAATACTCATTTAGTAAAAATGTTTTATCAAGACTTTCAAAATAAAGATATGATATTAGATAGTCCTCATTAAAGTTTAAAAATATTATTAAAATTATATAAATGAATATAAGTCTAAAAACATAACTAATTTCTCTCAAATCGTCATATAAACCAATTAAAAAAATGATTAGAACTAGAAAAAATACACTTGACTCATTTATCTTCAAAAAATTTCCATTTATAAAAATTAAACTAAAATAAAGAATTAAAAAAAAAATAAACAGACCTAATCCACCAATTAAAGGTGTGTTGTCTCCATTTTTTTTATACAGACCAAATTTCGAAGAAATTAATTTAGATTTTAAATAAACAAAATTAACTATAGTTAAATTAATTAAATAAATGATTACAAACTTAAGATCCATCAAATCTTTTTTGCAGGATTACCAGCATAATTTCCTGGTTTAGAAATATCTTTTGTTACTACTGATCCAGCACCAATAACAACATTTGAACATATTTTTACAGGAAGTATTGTTGAATTGCTTCCTATGTATACATTTGAAGCTATTTTAGTGTTTTGCCAATTACTTTTGTTTCCTTGTGCTGGTTTACCATTTTTAAATTTATCATTAATAAACATAACTCCGTGACCAATAAAACAATTTTTCCCAATATCAACAAGTTCACAAATAAAACTATGTGACTGAATTTTTGTATTATCTCCGATTTTAACATTTTTCTGAATTTCACAAAATGGGCCTACAAAACAATTATTTCCAAATTCCGCACCATAAATATTAACTGGTTTCACGATCTTAAGATTCTTTTTTTTTTAATTCTTAATATTTGAGATTTAAAAAGTTTCATTGTAAGTATGTTAAACCAATAATTATAATATGTTTCAATATAAAAATTTAGACAACTATATTTATTATTTAATTCTATTTTTTCCTATTTCAATAATACTTGGAGATTTATTTTTAAACCTAAACTCAGTGTTAATTAGTATAGTGTTTTTAATTTTTCTTTATAAATTTGATGAGTTAAAACTAATAAATAATAAATACTATTATCCATTTTATATTCTTTTGTTATTATTTTTTATTAGTACAGTTTTTTCTGATTATTTTATTGAGTCCGCAGAAAATCTTTTATCCTTTTTTTCACAGCTTACTCTCTTTGCGTGTTTAGTTTATTTTTTGAATAAAAACAAAAAATATACGTTAAAATTATCAAAAATAATATTTATTATTGTAGCTTTAATATGCATAGATTTATGGATACAAAAATTATTTGGAAAAAATATTTTTGGTTATGAGCAACAACAAGCAGGGAGATTAACATCTTTTTTTAAAGAAGAGCAAATTCCTGGAGGTATACTCTTTAAATTATCACCTTTGATTATTTACTATTTGTTTAATCTAAATAAAAATATTTTTATATATAAATATAAATATATCTTTTTAATAATATTGTATTTTTCAATTTTAATAACTGGAGAGAGACTACCTTCTATTTTGTCAACCATGGCCTTGATAATAATTTTACTATTTAATGTAAAAAAAATTAATAAGAAGGAATTAATTATTTATAGCATTATCTTTTCTTTAGTCTTTATCTTTTTCTTTTTTCAAGAAGATAGCATAATTAGAGAAAGATATAATTATACATTTAAACAATTTGACGGAAACGTATATTTTAAATTTTATATTAATGCCCTGAATATTTTTAAAGAAAATTATTTATTTGGTACAGGACTTCAAACTTATAGATATGAGTGTTCAGAGATTTTTACTACATGTAGTACACACCCTCATAATTTTTTCTTTGAACTATTAAGCGATACAGGGATATTTTCAGCCTTTCTATTTTATTTCAGTTTAACTTATATTTTAGTGATAAAGTTAAAAAGAAATAATTCATCTTTGAATAAGTCATTAATAATTTCTTATACAATTTTACTTTTCTTTCCTTTGCTACCTTCGGGCAGTTTTTTTAGTTCATTTGCTATGAATATAACTTGGTTTTCACTTGGATTTGTTTACTCTTTAAGCGAGAATGTGTAAAAATTTATATTAAATAATAAATACTTTAATTAATTTAAGATGATCAAAGATAATAATCTTATAATAGGTTCTGGTGTTTTAGGTGCTTATTTAGCAAAAGTTTTAATCAAAAAAAAAAAAAATGTTATTGTTACTTCAAGAACAAGAACATTTTCAAATTACAGAAAATTAAAAATATTCAAAAATATAAAGGTTGAAAAATTAGATATAAATAAAAAAAATAATATTAAAAAAATATTAAAAAAATATTTACCCGAGAATATCTTCTATTTCGCAGGCCAAAGTTTTTTACCCAAAAGCTATGAATTAAGAAAAGAAACAATCAATTCTCATTATGTTGGTACAAAAAACTTTATAGACGTATTGAAAAAGACAAAAATGAAACCTAATTTCTTTAAAGCAAATTCTGGCTACATATTTAAACCAATTAACGGAAGAATTAGTATTTCAAATAAATTTTCTAAAAATCAAAATCCTTATGTGGTAGCACAACAAAAAACTTTTAAACTTTTAAAAAAAAGTAGGACGAAAGGATTTAAAACATTTAACCTAGTCTTTTTATCAGTCGAATCTTTTTTAAGAAAGAAAGAATTTTTTGTGAAGAAAGTTTGTATTAATGCAAAAAATAGGAAAAAAATATTAGTTGGAAATTTAGACACTTATAGAGACTATAGTTTTGCAGAAGAAATTGCAGAAGCAGTATATCTGGTATCTAAAATTAAACCTCTAGATATAATTTTATCAACTGGTAAAGGAATTTCTGGAAAAGATATTTTGAAAATAGCGTACAATCTAAATAACCTTGACTATAAAAAATTTTATAACATAGATAAAAAATTTATAAGAAAAGACGATATTAAATATTTTATTGGGCATACTGATAATCATGAAATATTAAAAAAAAAATTTAATTTTAAATTTAAAATTCACGGTAAAAAACTAATAAAAAAAATATTTCACAATACTTAATTACTT
>MDTD01028432.1_pt1 | contig 18949 bp, 20 predicted proteins | sample 811221 | NCBI WGS metagenome assembly MDTD01 (sample SAMN05326646, study PRJNA326480) | marine metagenome | isolation source: seawater | place: Pacific Ocean: South West | collected 2011 | reverse complement strand
CTTGAATTAGCCTTTTTAATTTCAGATGAAATTAAGAAAAATTCAAATTACGCAAAAAATATTATTAAAGCGGCTTCATAAGCCTAATTTAAATTTAATTAGGTATGACTATTATTTCTATACAATATTTATTAAAAGTGACTATATCTTAAAATATGAACAGAAAACTTAAAATTGCTCTTGCCCAATTAAACCCTTTAGTCGGTGATGTAACAGGAAATATTGAAAAATTAATATCTGTTAGATCTAAATTGAACGAGGATATTGATATTTTAGTTGCACCAGAACTTTACATATCAGGTTATCCAATAGATGATTTAGTCTTAAGGGAGGATTTTTTGAATTTAGTTGAACAGGAAATAAATAAACTTGTCTTAAGCACTAATGACAATAAATCAGCAATTATTGTTGGTGCACCAAGAAAAGAGAAAAATAATATAAAAAATTCTGTTTTTGTAATAGAAAATGGAAAAATTATTTCTATAAAAGATAAATATGAACTTCCAAATACTGGTGTATTTGATGAACAAAGAATATTTAAACAAGGTTCTTTGCAAGATTGTGTAATAGTAAAAGGTGTTAAGTTTGGTTTACCGATTTGCGAAGATATATGGGAAAGTACAGTATCAAAAAAATTGTTAGAAACAGGCGCAGAAATTATAGTGGCTATCAATGCTTCTCCTTTTACCATGTCTAAAAGTGACGAGAGAAATTCAGTAACCTCTTTAAGAGTAAATGAAACTAACCTACCAATAATTTATTTAAATAGAACTGGTGGGCAAGATGAGCTTATATTTGATGGAACATCATTTGCATTAAATCATGACGGCACAAAATTTCATAAGTCTTCTGAATTTAAAGAGGAAATATCTATTATAAATTTTCAAAAACAAAATGGAAAATGGATAGGTAGCGGCAAGTTAAATGACAATTCTTCATCTGAAGAAAGATTATACAAGGCATTAGTTCTTGGATTAAGAGATTATGTAAATAATAATAAATTTCCAGGTGTTGTTCTTGGATTATCTGGAGGAATAGACTCAGCTTTGGTAGCAGCTGTAGCTACAGACGCGTTTGGACATGAACTCGTACAGGCAATTATGTTACCAAGTCCATACACTGGGAAAGAGAGTTTAAGTGATGCTAAAGAAGCTGCAGAATTATTAAATATTAATTATTCAAATCTTAAAATAAGTGATGCAATGAAAATCATTGAGAATATATTGGGTGATTTTAAAGGTCCTAGTTTTTCACCAGGCATAACCGAGGAAAACATACAATCAAGATTGAGAGGTTTATTGCTAATGGCTTTATCTAATAGGTATGGTTATATGGTATTAGCTACAGGAAATAAATCAGAATATGCAGTCGGATATTCGACTTTGTATGGTGATATGTGTGGAGGATATGCACCTATTAAAGACGTTTGGAAAACAGATGTTTTTAAACTTTGTGATTGGAGAAATAAAAATTACTCAGATTTATTTAAGGGTCCTAAAGGAAAGGTAATACCTGAAAATATAATTAAAAAAGCACCTACAGCTGAGTTAAGGGAAAATCAAAAAGATACAGACAGTCTTCCAGAATATGAAGTTTTAGATGAAATCTTAAAGGGACTAGTAGAGCAAGAAATTTCAGTAGAAAAAATTTCATCCAAAGGATTTGATAAAAAAGTTGTTGAAAAAACTGCTCAACTTTTAGCTAAATCTGAATACAAAAGATTTCAAGCAGCCCCTGGTCCGAAAGTTACTTCAAAAGCTTTTGGAAGAGATAGAAGATTTCCATTAACAAGTGGATTTAGAAATTGGAATTAATGAACAAAGATATTTTTTTATCTAATAGCCTTGGTGGAGAAAAGCAGAAGTTTAAACCTATAAATAGCAAAAAAATCGGTATGTATGTATGTGGTCCAACAGTCTATGACGAACCACATATCGGAAATGCAAGACCAATTGTCATATTTGACATCCTATTTAAAGTTCTTAAATGCAAATATGGTAAAGACTCTGTTACATACGTTAGGAATATAACAGATATTGACGATAAAATTATCAAATCTTCAAAAGATAATAAAATTTCAATTTCGGACTTAACAAAAAAAATTACCAAAGTTTTTCATGATGATTGCAGTTATTTAAATTGCGAAAAACCATCTCATGAACCCAAAGCTACAGATAATATTAAATTAATGATCGATATGATTAAAGAATTAATAAATAAAGAATTTGCCTATGAAAGTGACAAACATGTTTATTTTAAAGTTAAGAATTTCACTAATTATGGAAAACTTTCTAATAAGTCTTTGGAGGATTTGATACCTGGGTCGCGAGTTGATGTATCAGAAAATAAGTCTAATCCCGAAGACTTTGTATTATGGAAACCTTCAGATGACGATGAGCCGTCATGGCCCTCTCCTTGGGGCAAAGGTAGACCTGGATGGCATTTAGAATGCTCTGTAATGTCAAAAAAATATTTAGGAAGTACATTTGATATTCATGGAGGTGGTAGAGATTTAATATTCCCACATCATGAAAACGAAATTGCTCAATCTGTATGTGCGAATGATACACAAAATTTCGCAAATTATTGGATTCACAATGGCTTTATTACAATATCCAAAGAAAAAATGGCAAAGTCCCAAGGTAATGTTTTAAAAATAAACAATTTTAAAAAATTATTCAACGGTCAAGTGCTAAGACTAGCTTTGATAAGTACTCATTATAAACAATCTTTAGATTGGAACGAAAAACTTATGGATGACTGTTATAAAACCTTAGATAAATGGTATTCTTGCTACGTCAAATTAAATAAAAAAGTTTTAATTGAAGAAGATGATTTAATGCCTCTCTATGACGATTTAAATACACCACGTTATATTTCACTATTACATAAATTGTTTGAAAAAGCTAAAGACGGAAGCACGCAAGATAAAGAAAAGTTTGTTGCCGGATGTAACTTTATTGGCCTCTTAAATGAAACCAAAGATCAATGGATATCTTTTAAAAAAAATAAATTACAGTTATCTGATAATGAAATTAATTCTATGATAATAGATAGAAATAAAGCTAGGGATAACAAAAATTATGACTTAGCTGATAAAATTAGAAATGATTTAATGGATAAAGGTATTTTAATTGAAGATAAAAATGGTAAAACAACTTGGAAAATTAGATGAGCAAAGAAAGACTTTACATATTTGATACTACTTTAAGAGATGGTGCACAAACTGAAGGTGTTCATTTTTCTATTGATGAAAAAACAAAAATTGCTCATGCTTTAGATAATCTTGGAGTAGACTACGTAGAGGGTGGTTGGCCAGGCGCAAATCCCCTAGATACAGAATTTTTTCAAAAAAATTTAAATCTAAAAAAATCGAACTTTACAGCTTTTGGAATGACAAAAAAAACCGGAAGAAGTGTAGAAAATGATCCTGGTTTATCAGCTATTTTAGATTCAAATACTAAATCAGTTTGCTTAGTTGGAAAATCTTGGGATTTTCATGTTGATGTGGCATTAGGCATAACAAATCAACAAAATCTTGAAAATATAAAGGAAACGACAAAACATTTTGTAAAAAATGATAAGGAATTTATATTTGATGCAGAACATTTTTTTGACGGTTTTAAAGCAAATTCAAAATATGCATTAGATTGTATTAAAGCTGCTTATGATAATGGAGCAAGATGGATTGTTTTATGTGATACTAATGGAGGAACTCTTCCCCACGAAGTAAGCGAGATTATTAAAAAAGTTTCAAAACATGTACCAGGTAAAAATTTAGGTATACATGCACACAATGATACAGGTAACGCTGTAGCAAATTCAATTGCCGCGGTACTCTCCGGCGTTCGACATGTTCAGGGAACAATCAATGGACTTGGTGAAAGATGTGGAAATGCTAATCTAATGTCTTTAATACCAACATTTCACTTAAAAAAAGAACTTTCAGATAAATTTGAAATAAATATCAAAGAAAAAGATATTAGATATATAACGCAATGCTCTAGATTATTAGATGAAATTTTAAATAGAAAACCTAATAAACATTTACCATATGTTGGCGCTGCTGCTTTCTCGCACAAAGGTGGTTTGCACGTTTCTGCAGTACAAAAAGATCCAAAAACTTATGAGCATGTAAACCCTGAGGATGTAGGCAATAATAGAAATATTGTAGTTTCAGATCAATCTGGAAGATCAAATATTATGTCTAGATTGAAATCAATAGGAATTCAAATAGAGGAAAATGATCCTAAAATAAAAAAACTTTTAGAAGAAGTTAAGGATAGGGAATTTATTGGTTATAGTTATGATGGAGCAGATGCATCTTTTGAATTGTTAGCAAGAAGAATAATTGCTAAAATTCCTAGATACATATCTATTAAAGAATACGATGTTTCTGTAACCAAAAACAATGGTGGCAAAATTATTTCAAAGGCTAAAGCAAAGCTAGAAGTTGATGGTGAAAATATAATTTGTGAAGGTGAGGGCAATGGACCAGTTCACGCTTTAGATAACGCAATAAGAAACAATGTTGACAAACTAGAAAAGTATGCTGAGTATTTAAAGGATTTAAAATTAGTTGATTACAAAGTAAGAATTTTAAATACAGGCACAGAGGCAGTAACAAGGGTTTCAATTGAAAGTACAGACTCTAATGGTAAGAATTGGTTTACCATTGGTGTTTCGGCAAATATAATAGAAGCATCTTTTAGAGCTTTAGTAGATAGTTTGGATTATAAATTATTTAAAGATAACGCTCCTGCCAGTAATTGATGCCATTTTCAAATATTTACTTTATTTTAAATAAACCTCAATTATCAGAGAATATAGGCGCATGTGCAAGAGCTATGAAAAATTTTAATTTTTCAAATCTTATAATCGTAGATCCAAAGCCCACTTTTCCAAATGATAAAATATATGCAACCTCAGTTGGCGCAAAGGAAATAGTCAAAAATGCGAAATTATATGACAAATTTGAAGATATGCTTTCGAATTTTGATTACTTAATTGCAACTTCCTCAAGATTTAGAAATAAAAACATACAACATATAAATTTAAATGAATTAGAAAATATCAATTTTAGTAAAAAAATTGGTTTTATTTTCGGATCAGAATCTTCAGGTTTATCTAATTACGAGATGAGCTATGTAAATTGTACTATGAAAATTCCATCTAATGTAAATTTTAAGTCACTAAATTTATCCCACAGTTTAATTATAGTATGTCAGAATTTATTCAGTCTAATTAATAATAAGAAAATTAAATACAACAAATCAAAAAAAATAAAAAAAGGTTCAAAAAGACAAATAAAATCTATGGTTGATCAATGTGTAAAAAATTTAGATAAAATTAATTTTTTTAATCCGAAAGAGAAAAAATTAATAATGTTGGAAAATCTAAGAAATATATTTTATAGAATGGAACTCTCAGAAAAAGAAATTCGTATATTATCTAGTGTATTTGCAAGTTTAGCAAAAAAAAAGGTTGATTGACAAAACTAAGCTTACCTTTATAAGACCGAATATTAATGACAAAAAGATTAAATTCAAAGCATAAAGTAGATAGAAGATTGAAAGTAAACTTATGGGGAAGACCCAAAAGTCCATTCAATTCAAGAGCATATCCACCAGGTCAGCACGGCCAATCAAAAAATGCTAAACTCTCAGATTATGGCGTTCAATTACAAGCTAAACAAAAATTAAAATCCTACTATGGAAATATGAATGAGAGACAGTTTAGAAATGTTTATAAAAAGGCTATTATGAAAAAAGGTGATACTGCTGAAAATTTAATAGGCTTATTAGAAAGAAGACTTGATGCTGTAATTTATAGATCTAAATTTTCTAACACCATATTTTCATCTAGACAACTAATTAATCATGGCCACGTAAAAGTAAATGGAAAAAAAGTTAACATATCTAGCTTTCAAGTCAAAGAGGAAGACACAATAGAAATTAGGGACAAATCAAAACAACTTGCAATTATTGATATTGCTTTAGCTAATAAGGAGAGAGAAACTCCAGAATATCTACAAGTAGATGAAAAAAATAAAAAAGTAAAATTTATAAGAGTGCCTAAATTCGAAGATGTTCCATACCCAATTACAATGGAACCTAATCTTGTAATAGAATATTACTCAAGATAATTATATCAAAAAATTTATTTTTTAAATTGAATATTATTTTCTTCAAAATGTTTGGCTAGATCACCATTTTCATACATTTCTTTAATAATGTCACAACCACCAACAAACTCTTTTTTTATATATAGTTGAGGTATAGTGGGCCATTCGCTATATTCTTTAATACCCTCTCTTAAATTTTGATTAGATAAAACATTTACTCCTTTGAATTTAACATCCATTAATTTTAAAATATTAGCCACAGCCATAGAGAAGCCACACTGGGGAGCTTCAGGCGTTCCTTTCATAAACAAACAAATTTCGTTTTCGTTTATTTCATTTGAAATTAAATCTTTAGTTTGTTGATCCATTTTTTTCCTTTGTTTTAAGAGCTAGAGCGTGAAGTTCATTACCCATTTTACCTTTTAGAGAATTGTATACCATTTTATGTTGTTGAATTTTAGACTTTCCTTTAAATTGAGACGAAATGACCGTAGCAGAATAATGATTACCATCGCCTGCTAAATCTTTTATCTCAACAGATGCATCAGGAAACGCTTCTTTAATTAGTTTTTCAATTTCAATTAAATCCATCGCCATGCTAATTTACCATATATCTTTTTAACCAAGTTTTATAAAATTTACTTAAGTCTTTTATATCAATGTTTAATTCATCTTTAAATTGTAATTTTTTTTCATTAACAATGCCTAATTCTTCAAAATGCACTGAATTTTCATTCAATATAATTTTTACTTTATCCAAGTTACTTCCATCAATTTCAACTATATATCTTCCTTGATCTTCAGCAAAAAAATATTCAAATTTATTTCTGAAATTTACTTGTGAATTTATTTTAACACCCTTATCTCCCTTTATGCACATTTTAGATAGAGCTATTATTATTCCACCTAGTGAAACATCATGACAAGATAATAGTAAATTCTTTTCTGCAAGTTTTAAAATTGTTTCACCATTATTTTTTTCGTTAAATAAATTTATGTCTGGGGGCGGACCATTTTTTTCAAGCAATATAATTCTTGAGAAAACACTTTGATTTAAATGACCTTCAGTCTTACCTATTACTAGAACTAAACTATTTTCTTTTTTAAGATCCATTGTTAGCATATTTTTATAATTATTTAATAAACCTATACCGCCAATAGATGGTGTTGGTTTAATCCCTTTGTCTTTAGTCTCGTTATAAAAAGATACATTTCCAGAAACAATTGGAAAATTCAGATATTCTGCTGCCTCAGAAATTCCAGCAACACACTCAACAAATTCCCCCATATTTTTTTCTTTTTCTGGATTACCAAAATTTAAACAATTAGTTATTGCTATTGGACTTGATCCGACTGAAATTAAATTTCTCCAGCTTTCACAAACTATCTGTTTTCCTCCTGTAAGTGGATGTGCAAAACAATATATTGCAGATGAGTCTACACATGCAGCCACAGCTTTTTTTGTTCCATGAACTCTTACTACACCAGCATCTCCTCCTGGTCTTTGTATTGTATCTCCCATAACAGTATGATCATATTGCTCCCAGATCCATTTTTTATCACAAACATTTGGATTAGATAATATTTTAGTCAAAGAATTTTCTAATTTAAGTGATTTAAAAGTATCCTTAGGGTAATTTATTTTTTGAGGCAACTTTGCTTTCTTCCATTTTCGATCATACATCGGTGCATTTTCAGCAAGATAATCTATTGGAATTTCTGCAACTTTTTCTTTGTTAAAAACAAGTTCTAGGTTTTTAGTATTTGTAGTTTTGCCAATTACTGCAAAATCCAAATTCCATTTGTCAAAAATTTCTTTTGCTTTTTGCTCTTTCCCGTTTTCTAAAATAATTAACATTCTTTCTTGGCTTTCAGATAACATTATTTCATAAGGAGTCATTTTCTCTTCTCTGCATGGAACTTTACTTAGATTCAGCTCAATACCAAGTTTTCCTTTTGAGGCCATTTCAACACTTGATGAGGTTAATCCCGCGGCGCCCATATCTTGAATTGAAATTATAGAGTCTTCTTTCATGAGTTCTAAGCATGCTTCCAATAAGAGTTTTTCTGTAAATGGATCACCGACTTGCACAGTGGGCTTTTTTTCCTCAATTTTATCATCAAATTTCGCGGAAGCCATACTAGCTCCATGAATTCCATCTCTACCCGTTTTTGAACCTACATAAATTACAGGCTTATCTAAACCTGCTGCTTTTGAATAGAAAATTTTTTTTTTATTAACTAAGCCAAGGGTCATTGCATTTACAAGTATATTTCCATTGTAAGATTCGTCAAAATTAGTTTGACCAGCAATAGTAGGAACGCCTATACAATTTCCATAACCACCAATTCCCTTTACTACTCCTCTTAATAAATTTTTAGTTTTTTTATGCTGAGTCGATCCAAAATGAATTGAATTAAGATTAGCTATTGGTCTTGCGCCCATAGTGAATACATCTCTCATTATTCCGCCAACACCTGTTGCAGCTCCCTGATACGGCTCTATAAATGATGGGTGATTATGGCTTTCAATTTTAAAAACTATTGCATCATCGTCACCAATATCAACAATACCAGCATTTTCACCTGGACCCTGAATAACCTTAGATCCTTTTGTATGTAAATTTTTTAAATGTATTTTAGATGATTTATAAGAGCAGTGCTCATTCCACATCGCAGAAAATATTGCTAATTCAGTTAAATTAGGTTTTCTTTTAAGAAGATCATTTATTTTTTTGAACTCTTCCTTTGTTAGACCGTGATCAATTGCAGTTTGTTCTATAACTTCCATTATTTCATGTTTTCAATCAAATTTTCAAAAAAAATTGAGCCATCCACCCCTGATAAATATTTATCTATCATTCTTTCTGGATGTGGCATCATTCCTAAAACATTTTTTTTTTTATTAAATATTCCAGCAATATTTTTTATTGCACCATTAGGGTTAAAATCCTCGATACTATTTCCCTCAGAATTACAATATGTAAGAGCAATTTGATTATTTTCTTCAATAACTCTTAATTGATCTTCCGAACAAAAATAATTACCCTCGTTGTGAGCTATATGAAGTTCCAAAATATCTTTTTTAATATCTTTGAAATACTTATTATTTTTATTATTTATTTTAACATAAACATTTCTGCATATAAAATTTAAATATTTATTTTGTTGCAAAACACCAGGTAACAAACCAGTTTCTGTCAAAATTTGAAAACCATTACACACCCCTAAAACCAAGCCACCTGAATTTGCAAAATCAATAATAGATTTTATAATTTTAGATTTTCCTGCAATGCTTCCACATCTTAAATAATCACCATAAGAAAAACCACCCGGCAAAACAACTAAATCGCATTTTGGCAAATTTATATCATCATGCCATATCATGTGGTTTTTAAATCCATATTTTTTAAGAGCAACATCCATATCTCTGTCGCAATTTGAGCCAGGAAAGATTATGACTGCAGATTTCATTAATTATAAAATTTTGTAATCCTCTATAACTAGATTAGCCAAAAGTTTTTTACACATTTCATTTATTTTATTTTTAGCCTTTGCTTCATCGATTTCGTTTATATCAATATCAAAAAACTTACCTTGTCTCACATCTTTTACTCCTACAAATCCCATTCCATTTAATGTTTGTTGTATTGCTTTACCTTGTGGATCAAGTACTCCATTTTTAAGAGTAACTATAATTTTGATTTTCATTTATTTTTTTTAATTTTTACTGCTTTTGGTTTAGGAAACTTTACAGTTCTTATATTCGATTCTTCATGTAAAATACCAAGTCTTCTAGCCACATCTTGATAAGCTTGCATTAAATTGCCTAAATTCTTTCTAAATCTATCTTTATCAAGCTTTTTGTCTGAAGATATATCCCATAATCTACAAGTGTCAGGGCTAATCTCATCTGCTAATATTATTTCTATTTTCCCGTTATTTTTATATCTTCCAAATTCTACCTTAAAATCAACTAACTTGATCCCAATACCTCTAAACATACCAATCATAAAATCATTAATTCTTAAAAGATAATTATCGATTTTTTCAATTTCTTTTCGCGAAGCCCAATTAAAAGCAAAGATATGCTCTTTTGCAACCAATGGATCTCCTAATTCATCTTTTTTATAACAATATTCAATTAGAGGATTTTCTAAAACGGTTCCATCCTCAATGTCTAATCTTCTTGTTATTGAGCCAGTTGCAATATTCCTAACGATAAATTCTATAGGTATAATTTCCACAAACTTTATTAATTGCTCCCTCATATTAATTCTTCTTACTAAATGATTTTTAATACCTACTTGGCCAAGGTAATTTAATATATGCTCCGATATTCTATTATTTAAAATTCCTTTTCCATCAATTTTGGCTCTTTTTTTATTATTAAATGCTGTTGCATCATCTTTGAAATGTTGAATTACTAAATTTTTTTCATTAGTAGCATAAATAATCTTAGCTTTTCCCTCGTATAATTTTCTTCCTTTTTTCATTATTTAAACACCCTTTTAAATATATAGCCCACATTTTTAAAATGTTTATTATAATTAAAAATTCTTTCGATTTTTTTTTCAGGAATTTTATTAGTAATATTTTTATCTTTTTTTAATAACTCTATTAAATTTATTTTATTTGCTAAGCTTTTTTTTGCGTGATTTTGAACTATCTTATAAGCTTTTTCTCTAGACATGCCAGATTTAGTTAGTTCCAACATTACTTCTTGAGAAAATACTAATCCTCTAGTGAAGTTAAGATTTTCTGCCATTTTTTTTGGGTATACAATCATTTTATCTAAAAGATTTGCTATTCTAACTAATGCAAAATCTAAAGTTATATTAGCATCAGGCCCAATACTTCTCTCAACACTTGAATGAGATATATCTCTTTCATGCCATAAAGCCACATTCTCTAACGCAGGAATTACATGCCCCCTAACTATTCTTGCGAGTCCCGTTAAATTTTCTGAAAGTATAGGGTTTTTTTTATGGGGCATTGCCGAGGAACCTTTCTGATCTTTTGAGAAAAATTCTTGAATTTCGTAAACTTCTGATCTTTGAAGATGCCTTATTTCTGTTGCTACTCTTTCAATTGAACTTGCAATTATACCTAATGTTGTAAAATATTGAGCATGTCTATCTCTTGGAATTATTTGAGAAGAAATAGTTTCGGGTTTTAATTTTAATTTTTTTGCAACATATACTTCGATCTTTGGATTTATGTTTGCATAAGTACCAACTGCACCAGAAATTGCACAAGTAGAAATGTTATCTATTGAATTTTTTAACCTCTCTTTATTACGTTTGAATTCTGCGTAAAATGATGCAAGTTTTAATCCAAAAGTTATTGGTTCTGCATGAATACCATGGCTTCTTCCAATACATGGTGTCATTTTATATTTTTTAGCTTTTTTTTTCAAAACAGATAAAATTTTATCAATGTCGGCTAATAAAATTTTTCCTGACTGTGCCAGTTGAATATTTAAAGTGGTATCTAATACATCAGATGATGTCATTCCTTGGTGCAAGTATCTTGCTTTAATACCAGCCTGCTCAGTAATTGAGGTTAAAAATGCTATAACATCGTGTTTTACTTTTGCTTCGATATCATGAATTCTTTTAACTTTAATTTTGCCTTTTTTTTTAACTATTGAAGTAACTCCTTTTGGAATAATTTTATATTTTTCCATTGCTTCAGCAGCCGCGATTTCAACATCAAGCCATATTTTGTATTTATTATCTTCTGACCAAATATCTTTAAGTACTTTTCTCGAGTATCTTTCAATCATTGATTATATGGAGGCTTTAAATAACCTTTAGCAGATTCTGTAAAAATTTCATATCCATTATCTTTTATACCAACAGTATGTTCAAATTGTGCAGATAAAGACTTATCTTTTGAAACTGCAGTCCAACCGTCATCCAAAACTTTCACATCGAACTTACCCGTATTAATCATTGGCTCAATAGTAAAAGTCATTCCAGGTATTAATTCAATACCAGTATTTTTTTTTCCGTAATGAAGAATATTAGGTGGCTTATGGAATTTATCACCAATACCATGACCACAAAAATCTCTTACAACAGAAAACCCTTTATCTTCAACATATGTTTGAATCTCATTTCCTATATCTCCAAGTTTAATTCCAGGTTTTAGAATTTTAATAGATCTCATCAAAGACTCGTAAGTTGCATCAATTAAGTTTTGAGCTTTGACAGATATTTTTCCAATTGAATACATTCTGCTTGTGTCACCATAAAAACCATCAACAATCGCAGTTACATCAACATTTAAAATGTCACCTTCCTCCAGAATTCTTTCACCAGGAATTCCATGACAAATTACGTGATTTAAAGAAGTACATAAAGATTTTTCAAATCCTCTATAATATAAAGGTGCAGAATATCCTCCATTATCCCTGATAAATTCAAAGCCAAGCTTATCTATTCTATTCGTAGATATCCCCTCTTTAATTTCACTAGTGAGCATATCTAAAGTTTTTGACGCTAAACATCCTGCTATTTTCATTTTTTCAAATTTTTCTTTAAAATCATTCATCAATAATTTTTACCTTTTTATCTACTTTAATTTCTTTGGAGCCTATCTTACAGTCATATGCAATAAAATTTACTCCTTCTTTTTTAGCAATTTTGTAATTTTCATAGTATTCTTTATCTATATCTTTAGCTATTTTAAAATATTTACAATTACTGATTTGTACTAAAAATAATACATAACATTGGTAACCTTTTTTTGAGGCTTCTACCAAAGTTTTTATATGTTTGCTACCTCTAGTAGTTACCGCATCAGGAAACTCAGAAATTTTACTATTTCGAATTAGTGTAACATTTTTTACCTCAATGAAATATTTTTTATTTTTTTTTTTCACTAAAAAATCAAATCGTGTTTCTTTATTATAAAACACTTCAGATTGTATTTTTTTTAAATTTTTAAATTCTATAAAACTATTATTTTGAAGACCTTCTAAGACTAATTTATTTGCAAGATGAGTATTAACACCAATAAGATTATTTTTAGACTTTAAAATTTCTAAAGTGAATTTTAATTTTCTTTTTGGATCGTCATTTTTAGAAACCCATGCGTCGTTATTTTCATCTAATAAACCCATCATTGATCCTGTATTAGGACAATGTGCAGTAATTACGCTTTTATTTACTTTAACATCTGCAAAAAACCTTTTATACCTTTTGACAAATTTGCCTTTAATTAAAGCTTTGGTAAATTTCATGAATAAAAATATATATAAAATGAGTGAAAATACAAAATTTAATGCATCAATTTTGATTATTGGAAATGAAATTTTATCTGGAAGGACACAAGATACTAACACAAGCACACTTTCTACCTGGTTAAATTCTTTGGGAGTAAAAGTGGGAGAAGTCAGAGTTATACCAGATATTGAAAATACAATTGTAGAAAATGTTAATATATTGAGAAAAAAATATAATTATGTATTTACTTCTGGCGGCATTGGACCAACTCATGACGATATTACTTCTGAATCAATATCTAAAGCATTTAAACTTCCGTATGAAAAACATGAGGAAGGTTATAAAATTCTTAATGCTTATTACAAACCAGGAGAGTTTAATGATGGAAGACAAAAAATGATTTGGATGCCAAAAGGCGCTAATCTAATTTTAAACCCAACTAGCGGGGCTCCTGGATTTTATATTGAAAACGTTTTTGTGTTACCTGGAGTTCCATCAATATTAAAATCAATGTTAGGAGGAATAAAAAATAAAATTGTTGGGGGCAACCCTATCATAAGTAAAACAATTAGTTTAAGAACTTTCGAAAGCCATATAGCAGACTCTTTAACTGCAGTACAAAATAAGTATCAAAATGTAGAAATAGGAAGCTATCCATTCTTTCAAGCTGGAAAGTTAGGAGTGTCAATTGTAATTAGATCTGATGATAAGGAGTTGATAAATAAATGTAGCTCAGAAGTAATGAGTTTTGTAAGTGAAAAAAAAATTGAAATTGTTAACAGAGAATAATGCTTTATTTTGCTTACGGAAGTAATTTAAACCACTTTCAAATGAAAAAAAGATGTAAGGACAGCAAATTTTTAGAAAGATTTAATTTAAAAAATTTTAAATTGACTTTTAGAAGTAAATATCGTGCAGCAGATATTGAAAAAAAAAATAAATATATAGTTCCAGGAGCTTTATTTGAAATATCAAAAATTGATGAAATAAAATTAGATTTGTATGAAGATTTTCCAATTTTGTATAAGAAGCATTATTTCTTCTATAATAAAAAAAGAGTAATGACTTATACAATGGTTAAAAAATCACCATTTACTTACCCAAAAGAAAGATATTTGAATACTATTAAACAAGGATATAAAGATTGTAATTTAGATAATATTTATCTTTTTAAAGCTCTAAAGAATTTCTAACAAATTAGTCTATTTTATAATTTGTATTTCTTATAATATTTATATATTTTATGAGCTTGAAAATAAAAAATTGTAGATCTTGTAAAAGTAATAGATTGCAAAATATTTATTCATTAGGAAAGCAGACTTTAACTGGAATATTTCCACCAAATATAAAAACAAAAGTTACACAAGGAAGTTTAAATATTATTATATGTTTAAATTGCAAGTTAATGCAATTAGATAAAAATTTCGACTCAAATGAAATGTATGGTGATAATTATGGCTATATGTCTTCGTTAAATAAATCTATGATTTCTCATCTACATTTAAAATTTTTAAATTTAAAAAATAAATATAGTCTTAAATCAGGAGACAACATATTAGATATTGGAAGTAACGATGGGACATTTCTATCTTTTTTTAACAAAAAATTTAAATTGTATGGATGTGATCCCACAATTAAAAAATTTAAAAAACATTATAGAAATGACATAATTAAAATTCCTAAATTTTTTTCTGCGGACTTATTTAACAAAACTAAATTTAAATTAATAACTTCAATTTCAATGTTTTATGATCTGCCTGACCCATTGAAGTTTGCAATTGAAGTCTATTCAATTTTAAGAAATAATGGTATTTGGCATATAGAATTAAGTTATATGCCGATGATGATAAAAAATGGATCTTATGACACTATCTGTCATGAGCATTTAGAGTATTACTCTTTAAGATCAATTAAACATCTGCTAGATAGAGCAAAATTAAAAATTATAAACCTCTCTTTTAATCAAATTAATGGTGGTAGTATTGCGTTGGACATTTCAAAAAAAAATTCAAAATATAAAGAATGTAAATATTTAATAAATTGGGTTTTGAAAAGCGAAAGATTTAATAGTTATAATGATATTAAAAAACATAAAGAATTTTTTCAAAACTGTAAAAATCATAGAATACTACTAAAAAAACTTTTGAGTTCCTTAAAAAGTCAAAATAAAAAAATTATAGGATATGGAGCTTCAACTAAAGGAAACGTTTTATTACAATTTTGCAAAATAAATTCTAAGCTAGTTGATTGTATTGCAGAAGTAAATAAATTTAAGTTTAATAAGTTTACACCAGGATCAAAAATTAAAATTGTTTCTGAAAAGCGTGCTAAATTAAAAAAACCTGATTATATGCTTGTTCTACCATGGCATTTCAAAGATCACATAATTAAAAGAGAACAAAAATATCTAAAAAATGGTGGAAAATTAATATTTCCACTGCCTGAAATAGAGATTATATAAAATAAGTTTTAAAAATAAATGCAAAAAAGTAAGACACAGTCAGGGTTTCTTGGATTTTTAGAAAAATTTATAAGAAGATATGTAATAATTTATTATCTAATGAGATCCTTAGCTATTAAATTTAATATATTTGAAGAAGATTTTAATATTTTAAAAAAAATATTTGGTTCAAGAAAAATTAATATTATAGATATTGGCGCTAGCGATGGAATCTCTGCGAATTTTTTTATTAAAAACCTTAATGTACAGAAAATATTTTGCTACGAACCACATTTATTTTTTATCAAAAAATTAAAAGAAATAAAAAAAAAATTCTCTCAAATTGAAATATTTGATTATGGTATTAGTTCTAACAATGAAGATATTTATGTTTATATTCCGATGATAAATTTTTTTAAAAAAAAAATTTATTTACTCACATATACTTTTTATAACTACAAAGAACTTAAAGAGCAAATCAAATTAGATTTTGTAAATAACAATAGAATTGTAATCAAAAAATTAAAACTTAAACTAAGAAAATTTGAACTAATAAAATCTAAGATAGATTTGATTAAAATTGATGTTAATGGATACGAAAATGAGATTGTGAAATCTTTAAAAAAACAAATCTTAAAAGATAGACCTATTCTTGTAGTAGAAAATAACTCAAAATTAGATAAAACATCTAAATTTTTAAATAATTTAGGCTATAAAAGATATTTTAATAAAAATAATAATTTATTAAAACATAAAAATCAAAACGTATTGGATGTTTTTTATATTTATAAGAAATGAAACTAATTATAATTCCAACTTTAAATGAAAAAAAAAATATTAAAAAATTATTTTTTCAAATAAAAAAATTAAAATTCAATTTCGATATATTGTTTATTGATGATAATTCGACAGATGGAACAAAAAATGAAATAGTTACTTTTTCACGAAAATTCATAAATGTAAGATATATATTCAGACCAAAAAAACTTGGAATAGGTTCAGCCCATAAGGTTGGTTTAATTTATGGTTACAAAAGAAATTATAAAAAAATATTAACCATGGATGCCGATGGGACTCATAATCCAAAATATATTAAACAATTAATAAATTTATCTGACAAATATGATTTAGTAATAACAAATAGATTTATTAATCCTAAATCTCTAGCTGACTGGCCTGTTTTTAGGAAGATTTTAACAAATATTAGATTTTATCTTATCAATATACTATTAAATTTTAATTACGACTCTTCAGGTGCTTTTAGATGTTACAATGTGAAAAATATTAAGATTAATCATATTTTATTAGCCAAAGATAGTAGCTATTCATTTTTTTGGGAAAGCATTTACCATTTAAATAAAAAAAATTACTCAATTAAACAAATTTCAGTCAATCTTCCTTATCGCAAATTAGGTAGTTCAAAAATGAGGATTATGGATATAGTTCAATCTTTATTATATTTATTTAAATATTTTGTTAAAAATTTAACAAAAAAATAAATTTCTATATTCTAAAACTCAATTTAAATATATTTAATTAGTAGTCAGTATATAAAACTTATTTGTTTTATAAATATTTTTATAAATATTATCGACTAAATATTTCTCTGCAAACACCGAATCTTTAGTTATTAATGCTTTTACATCACAATAATCGTTTTTTTTTCCAATAATTACTTCATGTGGGTAGTATTTTTCATAATACGGATGTGCAAGAATCCAACCACCCCAATTGCAAATTTTATTCATATCACCATCTAATTGGTTAGTATAGAAATCATAATCATCTGAAAATATATTTTGATATTTAATATTTTTATTTTTTAATATTGGAACCACTTTTTCTGAAATATCTTTATTTGTATGATATTTATCTGAAAATTTCTCTAAATATCTTTCAGATATATAAAATAGATGACCTACAATAAGTATAAATGTTAAAACGCTTTTAAAATTAAGTTTAGATATTTTTTTAAAACCAATAATAATTGGCATAAAACAAAAAAAAAGCGCAGGGTAGTATCCTCTACCATATCCAGGTGATATTGAAACTACAAATAACAAAAATAATATTAGTGAAATAATTACAATTTTTTCTCTACAAATTATAAAAGATATTATAAAGCAAAAAATAAAGGGGTATACTATAGTAAATGCATTTTTTACATGATCAAATATAGTATTAAGTAGAAGCTTAGTATCAACAGCCATTATATCAAAATTTTTTGATCTTTCAGAGTTAAGAATAAATTTGATATCTCTCCAATCACCCCAAGTATGACCATAAATAAAATAATTTAATTTAAGTGATGTTTGCCACTCTGCTACAGCATTTATAGTAAAAAGATGTATTTGAGATAAAATAAAGGGTATAAATACAATGATGCCAATTTTTAAAAAATTTTTATAATTATCAACAAATTTTTTTTTTAGATAATAAATTTCAAATAAGATAAAATTTAAGTATAAAAAAAAAAATGCTATCAAACCATGATGTCGAAATAGTAAAGAAATACTTATTAAAGATAAACCTATTATATAATATAATATATTTCTATTATAATAATAACTATATATAAAAAATATTAATCCGTTATAAAACAACATTATAAATATTGCGTCAGAATGATTTAAACCAACTGTTATTACTATTATACAGTGAATAAGAGTTGCAAATGTGAGAGTACATAATCTTGCATAATATTGCATATGCTTGGAAATTGTTTTGATTAATTTTAACAACATATAGCTGCTTACTAAATATAGTACGCAAATCACAGAAGTTAAAATAGTTAAAGATTTTGAAAATATTAAAGTATAATAAGTGTATCCTGGTAAAAATGAGCCGTTTATAAATTTAGAGTTTCCCTCTAAGGACGAAATTTTTAATATATGTAGTATATCATTATTATGAGGATATCCATTTGTTATTACAACGCTTGATAAAAATATGCTTAAAAAAATAAATATAAAATAGTATATAAATTTTTCATAATTGATCACAAAATATTTATATAAATTTTCTCATGAATATAAATAAAAATTATAAAGAATTTACATATTCATCTTGTTCAATTATAAATATTAGCATAAACATTAATGAAAATAACTCATGCCCTCGTGGTGAAATTGGTAGACACAAAGGACTTAAAAT
>MDTD01019427.1_pt1 | contig 18949 bp, 10 predicted proteins | sample 811221 | NCBI WGS metagenome assembly MDTD01 (sample SAMN05326646, study PRJNA326480) | marine metagenome | isolation source: seawater | place: Pacific Ocean: South West | collected 2011 | reverse complement strand
TTCCGGGCGGCATACAGGATGGTACTTGGGCCTTGTATCGGTTACCAACGCGATGATTGGATTCGCGAAGCGATTATATCCGCTTGGCTGGTGGGCCGACCACTGCCACCGTGGCTTAGGGGTATAGCACCTCATTGGTAATGAGGAGGTCGCGAGTTCAAATCTCGCCGGTGGCTCCACACTTCGCCATTTCCAGTGATGTTAAATTCGCCATATTTTTTTCAAAAGAACCTCAATGTATAAGAGGCGATTTTTCGGATTTCAACTTGAGAAGGCAACTTCTCAGATGGGATGCAGATGGAGCGTAAGCAACAACAAAACGATGAGATGCAACGACGGGTGAAGGAACTTCAGCACCAAGTCGATGAACTGAAAGAACTGGTGAACACGCTGTTGAGCGTGATTGTGGAAGAGCCTGATGGCGTCCACAGCGGTGCGGCACCCACCATTCCCGGCCAGGGAATGATGGAAGTCTGCATGTGATCATCCTTTGATGACCGCCAGTGGATTCATTCGGGCGACTGGGCGAGCAAGGCCTGCTTGTGCCGTCAAGCGGATGACCTCATCAACATCTTTGTAGGCGTCCGGAGCTTCTTCAGAGAGCACGTTCGGCGTGGATGCATGGACTCGGACGCCTTGTGCCTCAAGACTTCGCTTCAATGCCTTCCCATCGAGCGTTTTCTTGGCCTGACTTCGTGAGAGGGCCCTTCCCGCGCCATGACATGACGAGCCAAAGGCCATGTTTCCACCTTTGAGGGGTCCGGCCATGATCCACGAACCGTTACCCATGTCACCCGGGACGATGACCGGTTGGCCGGTTGATGCAAATTGTTTTCCAACCTCTGCATGGTCTCCTCCAAATGCGCGAGTGGCTCCCTTGCGGTGGACGCAACACGAGCAAGATTTGCCATGGATGACATGCGTTTCCATCTTTGCGATGTTATGAGCCACATCGTACAGTGTGGTTGCTTCGCCATCAACACCCATTTCGAGTTTGAGCACTGTTCGCAGGCGTTCAGCTAGCACCGCTCGGTTCGCAAAGGCGAAGTTGGCGGCTGCGTTCATTGAATCGAGGTAGGCTTGCCCCTCCACTGAATAAACCGGTGCAGATGCTAACTGCCTGTCGGGCAGTGCATAGCCCCATTTTTCGTTGACCCACATGCCTTCTTGTTGTTTGTACGTCGCTTCTAATCCTCGGACATGATCGGTACAGACTTGATGGCCAAGCCCGCGACTTCCGGAGTGAATCATGGCCACCACTTGGTCTTCGTACAGGCCCCAAGCTGCTGCTGTTGCCTCATCAACCACGCTCCCGACGGTTTGCAATTCCAAAAAATGGTTGCCGCTTCCGAGGGTGCCGAGGGATTTCATTCCGCGTTCCAAGGCTCGTTGTGAGAGTTCAGCCTCCTGAGTTTCAAGCAGGCCGTTGGATTCCAAAAACGCAAGGTCGGCGTGATGACCGTGGCCAAGGTCTGCCGCCGCATGGGCACCTCGCTGCAAGATATCCTGTAGGTCGGAGGATGTTATGTCAACACCCCCTTTTCCGGAACCTCCTGCTGGGATTCGACCGGCCAGTCGCCCAGCCAATTTCTTGAGATTGGGGATGTCATTTACCGTGGCATCAAGCGCTAAAAACCGAACGCCACAATTGATGTCAAAGCCTACGCCACCCGGGGAGATGGCTCCGCCAGCATCCCCGAACTCCGTATCTGTTGCGACCACGCCTCCGATGGGAAACCCGTATCCAAAATGCCAATCCGCCATGGCCCACGCTTCGCCGACAACGCCCGGCAGCGATGCGGTGTTCACGAGTTGCTCGGGGCCACGATCATCGGCATGGCGTTGCATGTGGGCGGCATCGGTGACCAATCTGGCGTCGACCTTCATGGTGCCATGTGCACGGATACGCATGGTTCCGTCCCCCTCCTCAACGAGGTGGTCACGCCATGCTTGGTCCATATTGCCGGGTCTGGACGATGAGATTTGATACTTTGCACAATGATGGTTTCCGGCCTTCGCATCAGCACAGCCTTGAAGGGGGGGCTCTGCTTGGCAAGAATATCCAACTGGGAGAGACCGTTTCATGTCGTTGCCACCGATTGAATTGGCCGTCTTCCACAACAACGGCTACGTTCGGAAACAGTGCCGTGTAACTTCGCTGTGGTTTTGGACCTGCGATGAAGCGCGGGAAACCTGTGGGGACACGCCTGAGGACGAATACACCTTCATCGGTGCCCCGCTGATTGAAGGGTTTGAACAGCGGGGCAAGGCATTGAAAGACGCCATGCGGGAAGCCTTCCTCGGATTTTTCGAAGACAGAGAGCACACTCGAATCGACCCCTACCCTGTCCTCGCACGCTGGCGAGATGATATCCACTTGACCATTGCATCAATTGCTGATTTTCAGCCTCATGTCACCTCCGGTGCGGTCCAACCACCGGCCAATCCCCTGGCTGTTTCCCAACCTTGTATTCGCCTGACAGATGTTGATGCTGTTGGGCGCTCAGGCCGACATTTGACCACCTTTGAAATGATGGCCCATCACGTGTTCAACCGGCCAGAGGACGGCCTTGAAATTTATTGGATGGAAGAATGCGTGGAACATTGCCACCGTATGTTGACCGAGACATTTGGCATCGATGCCTCCGAAATCACCTATGTTGAGAATCCGTGGTGCGGTGGGGGAAATGCCGGAGCTGCCGTGGAAGTCATCGTGGGGGGTTTGGAATTGGCCACGCTTGTTTTCATGGACATGGAAGAGCACCCTGATGGCAGTGTTGAACTCAAAGGTGACCATTACCGAACGATGCCGCTTCAAATCATTGACACGGGTTATGGATTGGAGCGCTTTTGTTGGGCGGCAGCTGGAACACCCACGATTTACGAAGCCATTTATCCCGAAACCGTTGCTTGGCTGAAAGAATGTTCTGGATTTGAGAGCGTCGCCAACCAGTGGCCATCTCTTGATTTGGAACGCCTCCTCAGTGAGATGTCTCGTTTGAACGGCATCATGAACATCGAAGCAGGCGTCGACGGCGAGAAATTGGTCAACATCTTCCTCGAACGTCTTGCTGAGAGAGGTGTTGAAGTGTCGGCCGAGCAGTTTTCGTCCATCACCGAACCCCTTGCCAACATCTATGCCATTCCCGACCATTTGCACGCCTTGTGCAACATGTTGGGTGATGGACTTGTGCCCTCCAATGCAAAAGCAGGCTACCTTGCTCGCATGTTGGCACGTCGTGTCCTGCGAATGCGAGATGAATTGGCCATTGATGTGCCACTCACTGAATTGGCAACCCATCACCTCGATGTCAACTTGGGGGGGCACCTCAACAAACAAACTCGAGAGGGGCTGCTCACCATTCTCGAATTGGAGGAGGAGCGCTATGTCGAAATGCTGCGAAAGGGGACAAACGTCATTCAGACCCAGCTCAAATCCTTGGCAAAGGACGCCACTGAAATTCCAGATCCACATTTGTTCACCATGAACGATTCTCATGGATTGGCTCCGGACATGGTCATTACGTTGGCACGAAATGCAGGATGGGACTCGGTCACCTTGCGAACGGGTTTCTCGGCAGAAATGGCTGAACGACATGCTCGCATGGCCAAAGAAGCTGCAAAGGCTTCCAGTGGTCAAGGAGATGCGCTTGCTGTTGACGCCTTCCCGGCCACTCGTCCGCTCTTTTACGACACGGTTTATTCACCCAAATTTGAGGCCAATCTCGTCGGTTCTCTGTCAGCTGGAGGACACGGCCCCGACGGGTCAACCCACGCCGTTGTTTTGGACGCAACCTTGTTCTATCCGGAAGGCGGTGGACAAGAGGGGGACCGAGGTACACTCCACCAAAACGGCAGCGAGGTCGTTGTTCTTGATACGCAGAGAGTAGGCGATGTCATCGTCCATTTCACCGACGGACCCCTTGAGGGCTCGGGAACCGTCGAGGGACAACTTGATTGGAAACGAAGGAAGCAACTGATGGACCATCACACTGCGGTCCACATTGTTGGGGGTGCTGCACGTCGTCTTTTGGGACCACATATCTTCCAAGCAGGTTCTCATCTCACGGTGGAAAGCGGCCGATTGGACATCACTCACTATCATCGCCTAACGAGGGCAGACCTCGATGCGATGGAAGACATGGCCAATCATGTCCTCAGCGAAGTTCGCCAGACGGAAAAATCGGAGTTGAACCGTCGTGACGCCGACCTTGTCCACGGTTTTGACCTCTATCAGGGTGGTGCACCAAAAGGCGATTCCATTCGAATCCTCAAAATCGCTGACCACGATATCCAGGCGTGCGGCGGAACTCACCATGACGAACCTGGACAAATCGGATCCATTCGAATCGTTCGTTCTTCGGCCGTTCAAGACGGTGTTGAGCGCCTGCACATCGTTGCTGGTGAGGCTGCCCTGGCCTATGCTCGTTCACAAGATGAACTGGTGCGTCAATCCAGCGATGTGTTCGGCGTACACGGGGAGGATTTACCCAAAGCAGCTGCACGCTTCTTCAAAGAGTGGAAAGAGCAACGCAAGTTGATTGAACAGTTGGAATCTGAAATTGTTCGTTTGAGAACCACAGGTGGAGGTGATGCTTCCACAGAGGTTGACGGTGTTCGTGTCGTCGTCATGGAAATTGATGGTGATTTGAAATCCATGACCACGATGCTCAAGGAATTGACCCTTGATCCATCCAAGCCCACGTTGGCCGTTCTTGGCTCGAAGGATGGTGGTGGGAAACTGATGATCGGTGTCACCGAAAACACCATCGCAAGTGAGCGTTATCATGCGGTTGACTTGCTTCGTTCAATCTCCTCGCACATCCGTGGAGGAGGCGGTGGACGTCCGACCTTTGCTCAAGGCGGCGGCTCCCACGCTGAGGGATTGAGCGATGCGTTACAGGCGGCCAGAGACGAGTTGGGTTTGTAATTAGAGTAAACTTCTGAGTGCCTCACGGTCAAAATGTGAAACAGCCTGTCCGAAGGCTTCTTGCGGGGAAAACCAAGCTGCTTGTGATATCTCTTCGGTCTGAAGGGTCAACTCGCCCAAATCACCGTTCCATGTTGACCGATACGTGAATGAGACGAAGGAAATGCCTTCATCGTTGAAGACTCGCTGTGTGACGACAGGTTCTGTATCGTCGAGGACAATGGACAGACCAAGTTCCTCCAACGTTTCTCGGACGCAACCGACGGCGGGGTGCTCGTTGTGGTCCATGTACCCTCCCGGAAGTGTCCAAAATCCACGAAAGTGGCCCCGTTCAACCATGCCCATCAACACATGCCCTGCATCGTTGCAGACCATGACTTTGGAAACGAGGCGGTGAATGGACCGGTAGATGGCGTCCCGAACCACGGGGTGAACGGCGTTATCCGAGGCACAATGGTCCTTCCACGCCCAATCCTTTGGCCATTCTATCTTTGGATAGGACTTGATGACGATGTAATCTCGGTCCGCATATCGAAGCACCAGTGAATCCTTCTCGATGAAATCAATGCCCAACTTACGAAGTTCTTGCTTTGTAGGAAACCGAAGATGCTCATCAACGCTGGTACGACCCTGAACGGGTTGTTGCGGGCCCTCGCCGTCTTCATTGACCAGGAGCACCTTTCCGTCGTGCTCAAGGTACACGACTTCGGATGGGTGCATGCATCGCCCAACCGGTAAGGCGTCATGAAGACTCGCATCCAATCGGACGCCTATGTCGTTAAACTTCAAATCAGTCTGCTCCTTCGGGGCAACCATGCGCTTTGAGCAGTTGAACGAAGGCGTTTGGGCCATGACGTATCTCATCGTGGATGAATCAACGAAGGAAGCGGCCTTGGTTGACCCGGTTTACGATTTCATGGACAACTACACCACCTTGCTCGAGGAGCAAGGCTTGAACCTCGTGTACGCCATCGCCACCCACACCCACGCAGACCACATCACGGCCTGCTTCAGCCTGCGTGAACAGCTGGGCTGCGAATATGTCATGTCCACCGAAACGGCAAGTCTTGGCGTTTCCATGCTTGTGGATGACGAGGAGAAAATCATGCTGGGCTCCATTCCCATCCAATTCCATGCAGCACCAGGGCACACGAATGATTCCATGATCGTCCATGTGCCCGGCTACATGATGACAGGCGATTTCCTGTTCAACGGCGAAGGAGGCGTCGGTCGGGACGACCTTCCAAGCGGTCGTGTTCATGTTCACTGGGATGCCCTTTCCGTGCTTGACCGCTTTGAGGGGCACACAATTGTCTGTTCAGGCCACGACCCGCCGGGCACCACCATGATGTCGCTTGATTGGAACCGAGCGAACAACCCCATTCTCTCCATGACGTCTTTCGAAACATTCCGTGCATGGCAAGAAGCAACGGCAGCCAAATTAGGCGGTGTTTCAAAAATCAAGACCGCTATCCCTGCGAACCTTTTCGGCGAATTGCCAGAGACCATCCCGTGGCTTGAGTGAACTCATTTCTTCAGTGGGTTCTTTGGCGCCTTGGTGTCCTTGGGAATCGTGGGGAGGTTTTGCAATTCCTCAAACGTCATTTGCTGATGGTTGGCTGAATCCAAGGTCGAGAGACGCTCATCCATGCCCATTCTAACATTGAAGTCAATTCGCCCTTTGGAGCGAGTCAAGTCGTAGGAAAGCGGTTGAAGGTTCTCAATGACTTGTGCTTCGAAATCGTGTCGCACTCGCTCGCCCCGCCACGAAGAGTAACCCCATCGGTAGGAGATTCCAACGATGGCGGCACCGTACAGTAGGGTCAGAACAACCGTAGCAAAAAGAATGGGGTTTCCGTCAACATTTCTTGATTCTTCGAGAAGGTTGCGGCCGAGCAAAAAGAGGAGACCAATGCCAACGACTGGGTTCAGCACACCCTCCAGCCACTGGTTCACGGGAACGAGTCGTCCTTTGGCGGGGTCGACGAAGACCAAATCAGCCTCAAAGGCCGTGTTCAAAACGGACAGGACCGAAAGGAGTACCATGTAGAGGAAGGAGGATACAATGAGTTCAACGACCAAGGAGTCGAGGTTGAAGACCCAATGAACAATGAGCCATGCGAATAAACCCAGGAAAGCGGCTTGAGGGACGTAATTGAAGTGCTCAATGTGTTGTGAAAATTCGGTCAATGACTTTCGTTGCTCCCTGCTCCCCCTGTGGGGTTTTGGAATGTGAATGACCTGCCAGTGCATCAATCGCTCAATGGACTTCAAACTCCAAATCAAGAGCTTTCGCCGAATCAAGAGGTACTCCATGAACAACATGAACGGAAAACCGATCAACACCAGGGGCAGTGCCATGATGGCTGAAAGGGGAAGAATCAACAGTGCGGGGAGCAAGAGGAAGTGGGAGAGCGTGAGCGGGTGAAGCATTTCGGCCTCAATGAGGCGTTGTTTTGCCGGTGGAATGCGAAGATTTCTGGCGATGTCGTCTAGCGTTTGGGAAAAGGAAGCCACTTGATGACCCGAGTCAAGAATTTGACGAACGATGGTTCGATATTCGGAAACCTCGTGGCCAACACCCACCCAGAACTGCCACGCAAGCCGCATTGGAAGGGCCAAAAGCAATGGCAGGGCGAGAATACCAGCGCCCCACAGAAGCTCTTGCATTTCCGACTCCACGGTGCTTCCTCGTCACGCCGACTCGCTTGGGGTTGTTGAAAACAACGGTCTCACACGCGCCAAAGGCAATGTTCTTTCCCCGTCGGGTTGTGTTCGGGCCATGGCAAGGATTGCCGTCACCGACGGAATGGATGAAAAGGCCGTGGTACGCCTTGAAAAATCGGGTCATGAAGTGGTCGTGGCCCACATTGAGAAGGCGGAATTACTCAACGGTGCGCTCCAATCCTTTGATGCCATCATCGTTCGTAGTGCAACAAAACTCGGCGGAGAGGTTCTGAAGGCATCCGGCGAACGTCTCAAGGTCATTGGACGGGCTGGGGTCGGCGTTGACAACATCGACCTAGAGACAGCGGGCACGCTTGGAATACAAGTCGTCAATGCACCTCGTGCCAGCACCCAATCGGTGGTGGAACTCACACTCGGTCACTTGTTGGCTTCCATTCGTCATCTACCAAGAGCCGACCGTTCACTTCGCGAGGGCAAGTGGGAAAAGAAAGCGATGAAGGGTTCGGAACTCTCCGGTAAAGCTCTCGGATTGATTGGATTTGGTCGCATTGCGCAATCCGTTGGTCGCATTGCTCAAACCATCGGGATGGAGGTCCATGCCTACGACCCTTACCTCCCACCCAAAGTGGCAAAATCGCAAGGAACGCGACTCCACAAAACGCTTGAGTCGCTGTTTTCCAATTGCACCCACATTTCGATTCACTGCAACTTAACCGACGAGACCCACCACCTTGTGAACGCCGAACGTCTCGCGTCCATGCCGCACATTGGCAAGGACGGTTCCCGGTGTGGTAGCCACATTGTCAATTGCGCACGGGGAGGTATTGTCGATGAAGACGCCGTTCTCCAAGCCCTTGAATCAGGTGCACTCACATCGGCCGCTCTCGACGTGTTCGAGCATGAACCGGTTGACCCCGACCACCCCCTCCTGCAGATGGAGCACTTCCACGGTACGCCTCACATCGGTGCATCCACGGTCGAAGCCCAAGGGCGGGTTGGCATGGACATCGCAACCAACGTGATGGATGCGCTCGACGGTCGCCCCTGTGACTTTGTCGTCAACACGACCTTCCTCTAGCACTTTCACTTTCAATAACTGGGTCTGCAATAAGCATCCCTTCCTTCTAGACCCCCATTGAGGCATGGGTCGAAGCGTACCTCCATGGCGAACACGGGTTGAGCATGAATTGCAATTTTTGGCGCCTTATCGGCGAGCGCTTTCCTCAGTTGACCAAACTGCATTTGATGCGCTTTTGGATGCGGTGCGAGAGCGACGTGCAGCGGGAGGTATGCTCCCTGCCGTGAACACATGGCAGCCCACCGTTCTCAGCATGATGGTCGGTTTAATGGCGCAGATTCAGCAACTCTCAAACCGAATCAAGACGCTTGAGGAACGGCATGACCATGATTGAAGGGTGGTTATTGGACGTTCATGAGAACGAGACAAACACCGAAATGGTGGCATGGATCGTTGACGATTTCGGCGCAGCTCATGGCTGCGTTCTCCCTTGGAAACCCACGATTCACGTTCATGCCTCACACCATTCGCTCGACCGCCTGGAACATTGGTTGACACAGCCGGAACTGCGTCAGCGCTTTGGCATTGATTCCCTTCTCACCACACATGCCCGTTTGAATTTGGAAGCAGAGGGGCAGGTCGATATTCTCGCCATTGCTTTACGCTCTTATCAACACATGCGTGCACTTGCGGAACACATTGAAGCAAGAGGAGATTTCCATCGGTTCAAACTTTACTCGGTCGATGCGCATTTGGCTCAACGCTTTCTGAATGACCACGGATGCACGCCGTTTCAACGAGTACGCTGGTCTTCTTCCGACCCATCCCGGCTTCAGCCGGTCAACGATGCATCGTCAGCGAGTGATGTGTTCCCACCGTTTCACGTGGTTCGACTCATCATTGAATTCACCCGGGAGGGGTTTCCTGCTCACGGCGATACGGTTGAGCGCATACGTTTGGATACGGTTCACGAACCAGGCCTCTCCCTATCGCAAGCAACGCATTCGTACACCTTTGAACGCAGGGAGTTTGACTCCCTGGCTCGGATGCTTGCGGCTTTCCAAACGGTCTTTGAATCCGTTGACCCCGATGTTGTGTTGACCGCTGGGGGCGACCAGCACTGGTTTCCGTGGTTCGCTGAACAGGCCAAGGTGCACAGGATACCGTTTGTTCTCGGGCGGACCCCAGAACATTTGCAGCAGTCAACCGGCCAGCGCACCGTCCGTTCCTACGGGCAAACGCGGCACCGACACGGGGCGTTCTTTCTCAAAGGGCGTCTTCATCTTGATGTGAAAAACAGTTTCATCGTGAACGAAGGAGGTCTTGCTGGTCTGTTTGAATTGGCACAACATTCACGGCAATCTGCACAAATCATTTCCCGCCTTTCGCCCGGTTCGGTCATCAGCGCCATACAAATGCGAGTGGCCATGGACGATGGGGTCCTGGTGCCTTGGAAGAAAAATCGCCCTGAGGACACCAAATCGGCCCTGGACCTTTTGCATGCAGACCGAGGTGGCTTGTATCTTGATAGCCGTCCAGGCGTGCATGCTTCCGTGATTGAACTCGATTTTGCGAGTCTTTTCCCAAGCATCATCGCCACCCGCAATATTTCACCTGAAACGCTCAACTGCTCGTGCTGTCAAGCGCCCATTTCCAACACGACACGAGGGGTGGTGCCGCTGCATCCTCGTGAAGCCGCTCGGGAGTTTCGGGAGCGAACGGTATCATCGAAATTTGGGCACGGCCTCTTCCCGCTCGCCAATGAGAAGGCCCTCCCCGTGCCGGGGCTCAACATGCACACATGCGGGCGAACGCACGGTTTTCTTGGTCGGGTGGTTGCGCCGATCATTGAACGCCGACGGGTGTTGAAAAGTCTGCGAAAGCACAAGGGCGATGCTCATGATTTGCGTCAAAATGCGTTGAAATGGCTGCTTGTGACCTGCTTTGGGTACACGGGTTATCGCAACGCCCGTTTTGGTCGTATTGAAGCACACGAGGCCATTTGTGCATGGTCTCGAGACCTCTTGCTGACGACGATTGAAGCGGCTCAACACGAGGGGTGGGATGTGCTTCATGCCATTGTTGATTGCGTTTGGCTTTCTGATACGAGGGGGCGTTCTCCCGAACAACAGCGTTCTGCAGCTGAGGATTTTGCGAAACGTATCTCCTCACAGGTTGGTATTCCCCTTGAGTTCGAAGCGCATTACGATTTCATTGCTTTCCTTCCAAGCCGGATGCACGGTTCAGGGTCTCTGACCAAATATTGGGCCTGCACAGGCAAGGAGTTCAAGGTTCGAGGCATTGAACTCCGTCAACATTCCACGCCCGAATGGGTGAGGGGTCTTCAGGAGAAAGGGTTGCAATTGTTGGCTGACGGCGACCGTGTCCAAGGCCTTCCATCGCCTGCAACCCAACGGTCGGTGTTGGCGCACTATCGAAGCGAACTTGAGCGATTAAAAGCAGGAGAAATTCCTCTTTCTTCCCTCGTGGTCTCGCGAAGAACCTCCAAGGCGTTGGCTGATTATCGCGTGAAGAATCTGACCTATGGTGCGCTCATGCGTGCGCACGAGCGAGGCTATGTTGTACCTCCTGGTGGGAAAGTACGCTACGTCGTCGTGGACAGTTCATCCACCGAACCTCTGCAGCGTGTTCGTTTGGTGGAAGAACTTGAAGCGTCCAACGGGCATCTCTCCGGTTGCAGTGCTCACTACGGTGAACTCGCTGAGCGAGCCATTTGGGCCCTGCTCGCTCCGTTTGGTTGGACCACCGAACAAATTCAACACGATGGCCGACAACCAAGTCTCCTCGAGTTCACTCGTCCTGGTGCTGAAGGCTGAGGATTCCAACCGATGAACGCCTTCTTTTGCGAATAAATCTCCGTTCCGTGAGACGAAAACGGGTTTGCGAGGTGTTTTCGAAAGGTTGCCAATGGCCACGAAGTCCTGAGCGGCGGTGCCGTAGATACAGTCGCCTTCTTCGTGCCCCATTCCACGTCCCCTCGAGGTGATTTTGGGCGTGCCGGTGGAGGTGCTGAAGCAATCGTGGGTCGCTGTATGGAGAGTCAGCGATGCCAGTGATGGCAAGAACAGCGACATGTCGCCGCAGTGCCAATTCTCGAAGAATCCGGACATGTCTGCGAAACAGGGTTCTGGATTCAAGGCGTGAAACAGCATCATCGCTGTGCATGGCAAGTATCCCGTCAACCACGACCATGGGTGCTCGCGTGATGGCAAGTTCGTGCGGCAAGCGCTCAATTTGTCGGTCCAATTGATGAAGCGTGAATCCGCGACTCAAGTACAGCCGTGCGAGGCAGGCTTCCACATCCGCACCCAGTGCTTCCAATCCGGGGATGAAGCGGGAGGGGTCTATCCGACAAGCTCCGTCCACCCAATGCACCACTTCTCCCTGAGCCAATGCATGGATCACCCAATATTCTGCAACACAACGAATGCTCTTGCCTGCACGCCCAGGGCCACTGAGTTGGTAGAGTTGTCCACGTACGGGTTGCAGGGCGCTTGGGTCAATGCCCCAGCGTCGCTCAAGAAACCCTGCGTTGACGTTCGTTGTTGGTCGTTGGTGTTGCATACGAATCATTGACTGTCGGTGAACGAAGCCATCTATCCTTACGCAGACCCCTTGGTTGAACTGAATCTCCACATCAAGTTCAAACACCCCTGGCAGTGTTGTAGCCATGTGGTGGACGGTTTGAGTGGAGATGGAGGCGACGGCCCCCGTGTCATCATTCACTGTGACCTCGATGCTTTTTTTGCAGCGGTTGAAACACTCCACCACGGTTTTGATGACGACGTTCCTCTTATCATCGGCTCCGACCCCAAACAAGGGCGGGGGCGAGGTATTGTCTCCACCTGCAATTACGCTGCGAGGGCCTACGGCATCCGCTCGGCCATGCCAGTTTCCGAAGCATGGCGCCGTTGTCCGGCCGCTCCGTTTGGCCCGGCGATGTACATTCGTGGAACTCGGGGATTGTACAGCAGAGCGAGCCGAAAGGTGATGTCGGTTCTGAGTGATGTGGCTGATGTGTTTGAAAAAGCGAGCATTGACGAAGCCTATCTTGACGTCACAGAACGTGTGGGCGGGGATTGGGATGCAGCTCTCGCTTTGGCGACGAACTTGCAGCAGAAGATTCTCGAAACGGTGAATCTGACAGCGTCGTTTGGAATCGCACCGACCCGTCTCGTTGCGAAAATGGCCAGCGAGGTGAACAAACCCAACGGCGTGTTTCGTGTCATGCCCGATGAGGTCCAATCTTTCTTTGACGGGCGTTCCCTTCGGGACATCCCCGGAATCGGACCAAAGCGCGCAACACAACTGGCCGAGTGGGGCTACACCACGGCGGATGAACTCTATGAGTTGGGTGAATTATCACTTGCACGGCTTGCTGGTGAACGCTTTGCAGCGTGGTTCATGCGAGTGGTTGACGGTGAGAGCAGCGATGTGGTCAGTCCGTTGCGAAGTCGTAAATCAATTGGAAAGGAGCACACGTTCGAACGCGATCAAAACGACCACGAAGAGGTCATGCGCCGATTGGAGCAATTGGTGTCGTTGGTGATGGAGCGTGCGGTTGGCCTGGGTGTTTCAGGGCGATTGGCCGAAGTGAAGATTCGTTATACCGGATTTGAAACGCACACCTCCGGTCGAAGCATTCCCGTGGCCATGGACGAAGAAGGGGTCTTCAAACGACTTGCGAGCGTTCTTTTTGCGACCAACATCCGCCCCGATTCGTCCGTTCGCCTCATCGGCTTTCGGCTCGGACAATTGGAAATTCCTGAATCCCGTCAAACCACGCTCTTCGAGGAGGAGTGAATTCACTCCAACTGGTGCATTCTCGTTAGGGTGGCCGTAAATTCTACCAACTCGTCCGGAATTGAGAGGCCTGCAATGGGTTGATTTAGCGAGATGCCAGCTTCTTTCTTCTTAGCCCATGTTTGCCCGTTGAACTCTTGCAAGGCATGCGAAAGCCCGCAAAGACGACCGCCTTCATCGGTTCCGACCGCCACTTCGGTGAGCGGTGCTGAGGGGAAGGCGTCCACATCAACCGATGATGTCCCGTACACCGTGCTTGAAATGTGGTGGGTGAAGAAGGGGCAGACGGGGCTGAAAGCGGCCATGTAATCACGCACGATGCGGTGCAGGGTCCACGCTGCAGCTTCGTCCTCATCGTAGAGTCTTGACTTGACCATTTCGAGGTAGTGGCTTGGAAGCAGACCCGTACCGAACGTTTTCAGAGCCTGAGTTGCTGTGTAAATGTCCAGGTTTGACCACGATGATTCAACGGTGTGCATGGTGTTTTGGAATTCAGCGAGAATCCAACGGTCCTCAGGGGCCAAGGATACGGGTGGCGCATCCAGGTCCTCGGGCACATCAAATTGAGAGACAAATCGGGCGACGTTGAACAATTTCGTTAAGACGCCGAAGTACTTCTTCTCAATTTCTTCGGGATTGATGTGGAAATCATCACCCACCTGAGCGTCGCAAGCCTTCCACAATCGGAAACACTCACTGCCAATTTTGTTCGCTCGCAGTTTAACCGAACCGTCAGGTCCCTTCACTTGCCAGGAACCGGTTCGCCCACCCGCTCCACATTCAAGAACGGAGTCGGCATCGATACCGTTGCCGAGGGATTTGCTCATCTTTCGTCCCCAAGGGTCCATGCCGAGGCCATCAATCCACACATGGTGGAAGCCAGGCTGGTCCAAAACAAGGGTCGACTTGAGCAGCGTGTAGTACAGCCAGGTACGAACAATTTCTTTGCCTTGTGGTCGCAGTGCAGTGGGGAAGGCCTTGGCAAAGACATCGGGGTGGTTGAGATATCCGCTGACAAAGAGGTTTGAGTTTGAAGAATCCATCCACGTGTCAAACACTTTTTCCTCACCGACGATAGCCCCGAGTGTGTCTCGGATGTCCTCAAACGCTCCAAGGTCCTCACGAGTTTCTCGGTCGAGCACTCGGCTTCCCGAAGGGGGGCTATCTTTCCATGGTTGCACATAAGTCCCAGCGGGTGGAACAACCACCTTTGACTCGTCTTCACTGTACCAGATTGGAATTTCTGTGTGGTACCATCGGCGGCGACTGATGGGCCAATCAATGCTGATGTTGTCCATCCAGTCAAGGAGGAATTGGCGATTACGAACCGGGTGGAATTTGATCGAATCGATATGTTCTCGCATGCGGTCTTGGATGTGGGTTTGACGCACATACCACTCTTTGAGAAGGATGATTTCAACAGGGTTCTTTCCACGTTCTGAAACGGGTATATCCTGGTCTCGCTCCACCGCTTGTACCAATCGGCCTGATTGTTCGAGCAATTCAATGGCTTGTGCTCGCGCTTCCAAAACCGTCAATCCCTGCAAGGGACCGGCGACGTCCGTCATCTTTCCTTCGAGGTCAATGGCTTGGAACGGTGCAAGGCCCAGTTCTCTGAAAACGGCTACGTCGTTTTGGTCGCCAAACGAACAGACCATCAACACACCCGTGCCGAAATCGGATTTCACGGAGGGATGTTGCTGAACGGTCACTGTGGTTGAGCGTCCACTGGTTTGCATTGGTAGCGAAATCTGTTGGCCAACCAAGTGTTTGTACCGCTCGTCTTCAGGATGAACAACAACAACGCCACAGGCACAGATGAGTTCAGGACGCGTTGTCGAGATGACCAATTCAGTGCCGTCTTCACAAGTCCAACGCACATCAACGAGTTTCGTTTTCCGAGGAAGTCGTTCCACTTCAGCATCTGCGATGGTGGTGCCCTCAACGGGGTCGTAGATATTGGGGCGGAGGTCTTCAACGATGTCCCCTTTCTTGAACAATTCAACGAAGATGGACTGGGTAACGCTGCGATAATCTGGGGCATCGGTCAGGTATTCCCGGGCAAAATCACAGGACAAACCGACTCGCTTTGCTGTGTTTCGCATGGCTTGGGTAAATGATTCGATGGTGGTTTCACAGAGTTTGAGAAATTCTTCTCGGTCGTATGTCTTCATCTTACGCTTGGTGTTTTTCTCAACGGTGAATTCAATGTTAATCCCGTTTCTATCAACACCCCAAGGGAAGTAAACCTCCTTTCCAAGAAGTCGTTGACTTCGGGCGAGGACATCGATCATCGAGTATTGAGCAACCGCACCGATGTGCCATGTGCCGGAGGGGTAGGGAGGTGGCGTGTCAATGACGAAGAATTCCTTCTCGCTGTTTGGGTTGAAGCCGTAGCGTCTGCTGTACGCTTCCTCATCAGCGTAGTGGGCTTCTTGAATGGTCTTCTCGAGGTCAATGGACCATCTTTTCTCGGGGATTTTTGGGGCTGGCATGTGCCTCACCTGGCCCCGCCTCGGTCAATGAGGTGGGTCCAATCCGTCGGGTGAGGACCATCATTTCAACCCGTCGGCTGAACCGAGAAAGAGGAGGTGCCAACGTCCGTGGCGAAGGTAAGCCTTTGAAGGTCAATGGTTTGGCCTACATTGAGGTGATGGTGTGGCTTCGCAAGATGACGCTTCAAAAATCACCGCACCCGAGGAATCTACGCCCGTCTCCCAAGGAAACCGAAGGCTTGATGCCATCTCGGGAAAGAGTCGAGCGGTCAGAGACCAACTCGTTGGGCAAATGAAAACCATTGATTCCAAGAGAACGCTCGATGCTGTGTTGGATGCACCGAAGCGATTCAAGCGAGAATGGCAAAAAACCGGTGCAACCGGAGCCATCACAAAATTCCCTATTCCAACCATTCTCGTCTTCCTGCTGCTCACTGTTTACTTCGTAACACAGTCGGGTTTCCTCGACGGCACGCAGTTCGACGACGACCCCGAAAATCCGGCTCTGAATGTCAACGGGGATTTGGAAGTCTACTTGCCAGATGGAAGTCGGGTGGCTGAACTCATCGGAAAAGTTGAGGAAGATTGGTCGACCAACGTGATGGTTGTCTACATTGAATCGAACAAGAATAACATCACGGACCAGCGGATTTTGCAAGAAATCAGTTATGTGGAAAACATTCTCAATCCGTACCTCTCTGATGATTCTGACGACGTCATCTACATTCTCTCGCTCTCAACCGTGCTCAAAGAAGTGAATTCCAGTGCACCGCGCATACGAGAAGCCATCATCACAGAAGTTGGGGAGCTCGGATGTTCGAACGACCCGACCGAAGATTGCCCTTCACGGAACTTGGCTGAAAATTTGAACGAAGCCATGGCCACAACCGACGACACCTTGGGGGGGTCCTATGAAATTCCAAGTCAGACCACCATCGATCTTGTTGTTGGTGAAATGTACACCGACGAAGGTGAGCCATCGGCCGGTATGAACAAACTTGCTCGGGACATTGAGGGTGGCGAAGACGGTGGGCCCGATGGCCTGCTCGACCGAGCCATCATGGCCATTGCCGTCACGGAAGAGCGACCGGCCAAGGACATCATCGCCGACACACAGGAAGTTCTTGACACCATTTCGATGATGGAACGCGCTTGCTTGTACGATGCAAACGGCAACCCGGTGGAATCCGAGGGCGTTTGCAACTGGGAAGACCTTGGACTGACCATGGTGCTCACCGGGCCAGTTCCAATCACCAACGCCGTCACAGAATTTTCGTTCAAACTCTTTTGGGACATATTCCCGAAGGCCGTTGTTCTGGTTGCCATCGGATTGTTTGTATTCCACTCTGACCTTCTCCAAGCCGGTTTGACGGGTATTCGCCCGCTTCAAGGCTTCAAGGTCATCGTCATTGCCGGTCTACCAACGCTTTGTGCCGTTTTCTGGACCTTAGGTCTCATCGGTGCGACAAATTACGAAGTCACCATGACGGTGATTATCGTCGGACCCATCTTACTCGCGTTGGGTGTATCGTACGGGTTACACATTACCAATCGTTATGCGGAAGAAGAAGGAACGAAGAGCGAGAAAATGCGGGCTTCGTTGAGTTCTACAGGCCGGGCAGTCTTCCTATCTGCTGTAACCACGGTGATTGGGTTCATCTCCCTTGTGTTCACACCGATGGCGCCCATCCAAACGGTGGGTATAGCCCTCTCCGGTGGTATTGTCATCGTCTATTTCCTCACGATGTTCATGGTTCCCAATCTTACCCTCATATTGGATTTAAAGAAACCAAAACATCCTCCACTCAAGGCTTTTGATGTCCTGGTCGATATCCCTGTAAAGCGAAACAGAGGCGTCATTGGGATTTTCATCTTGATGATTCTTCTTTCGGCCACGATTGGTCAGGCCAACGTCGAGGAGAACATCGATTTGCTCGGTATGGCCCCGGAAGGAGAATCTCCTGTTGTCAAAATGAAGCAGTACAGTCATGAGTTTGAAGCCGGCCAGGTCGGCATGGTGCTGGTCAACGCCAACGTCAGCGGTGATTTTAACGACGAGGATGTCTCGAACGATGACCCCGTGGCGATTTTACAGAAAATAGACAATCTGGAAGCCTCTTTGAACACCGTTGAGAACACGACGGCCGTGTCGGTTGTTTTCTTGATGAAATCCTCGGGCGTACAGGTGACCGTTTCGGGTGAACAGGTCAATGAGTTGTTCCAATTGATTCCATGCGCTGGTAATGAACAATGCGAAGACGTCAAGTCCACCGCTGATGTTTTGCTCAATCAAAGCCAGTCATTGGACGGCTCCTTTTGGGACCTCCTCAACGACCCAGACGCTTTCGGACTACCTGGTTCACAGCAGAGTCAGATTTTCCTCTTGGACGTGTTTTATGCTTCGTTGACAAAGGAAACCCGGGAAATCTTCGTCAGCGAGGACTTCAGCCGTTCGCTCATTTACGTTGACATGCCGTTCATTCCTGTGGCCGACACCGCCAAGAGCGTTAATTCAGTCAACGAAAAAGCCGCCACGTTCCAAGGTCGATACGGCGAAACAGCAGAGGAGTTGACCGGTGTTGCTGCAACCGCCATTGAAGTCAACGAACTCATTGTCGGCTCTCAATGGACTTCCCTTGGCTTTGCAATTATCTTGACCCTCATCACCCTCGCCATCGTGTTCAGAGATATTCGCTACTCAATTTGGACCACTTCGCCGGTGATTGCAACGGTGGCTTTGCAGTGGCTGGTCATGTGGCGGATGGATGTACCGTTATCGCTTGTAACGGTCATGATCGGCTCGATTTTGGTCGGTGTCGGTGTAGACTTCTCAATCCACATCGCGAACAGAATACGCGAACTCGGCGGAGGCATCCAAGCGATTCGTAGCGCAGCAGTTGGCACGGGAATGTCCCTGTTTGAAGCCGCTGTGGTCACCTCGCTGGGCATGTTCACTGCGTACGACATTCCGATTCCTGAAATCACGCCGTTTAT
>MDTD01068217.1_pt1 | contig 18956 bp, 9 predicted proteins | sample 811221 | NCBI WGS metagenome assembly MDTD01 (sample SAMN05326646, study PRJNA326480) | marine metagenome | isolation source: seawater | place: Pacific Ocean: South West | collected 2011 | reverse complement strand
CAGTCGGGCTGGGCGCTCGGCATGCCGTTCATCATCCTCGGCGGCATCTACAGCGGCTATTTCACGCCCACGGAAGCGGCGGCGGTCAGCGTCATCTACGCCATCCTCGTCGAGGGACTGATCTTTCGCGAGCTGACCTGGCGCAAGCTGTTCGACGTGACCGAACGCGCCGCGATCTCGACCGCGATCATCTTCATCCTGCTCGCGATGGGCAGCCTCCTGTCCTATTTCATCACCCTGGCGCAGGTGCCGACGGCCATCACCAACTTCCTGGAGGCGATCCACGCCGGGCCGGTGATGTTCCTGCTGATCGTCAACGTCTGCTTCCTGATCGCCGGCATGTTCATCGATCCGAACTCGGCGCTGCTGATCCTGGTGCCGCCGCTCTTCCCGGTGGCCATGGCGCTCGGCATCGACCCGGTCCACTTCGGCATGGTGGTCACGCTGAACATCTCCATCGGCATGATCACGCCGCCCTTCGGGCTCGATATCTTCGTCGCCTCCTCGACCCTGTCGAAGCCGGTGATGACCATCATCTCGGGACTGTGGCCCTTCATCATCGCCAATCTGATCGTTCTCGCGATCATCACCTATGTGCCGGACATCTCCACGTTCCTGCCCCGGCTCGTGTTCGGATGAGTGCTATGCTGCAAACACCCAATGCAACCGCCGGTCGGGTCGCGCCTACCGCGTTCGACCTCGACCTTCGGGTCAAGAGCAACACCGCGGTCAACGGCGAGTACCGCATGATGGTGCTGGACGCGCCCGCCCACGTTCTGGAGCAGTGCCAGGCGGGCCAGTTCTTCAACATCCTGTGCCCGCAGGCCGGTGGCGAGACCCCCTATCTGCGCCGGCCGATGAGCATCTACGGCTTCTATCCCGAAAAGAACGAGCTGCATTTCCTCTACAAAGTCGGCGGCGCGGGCACCCGCGCAATGGCAACGCTCGGGGAGAACGACAGTCTCACCGTCTTCGGACCGCTGGGAACGCCCTTCACCATCGAGCCCGACTGGAACCATCTGGTTCTCGTCGCCCGCGGCGTCGGGCTCGCGACGCTCGCCCCGCTGGCGCTGGAGGCGAAACGTCTCGGCCGCCGCCTGACGGCGGTCTGCAGCGCGCGCCATCCCGACTACCTGATGTCCATCGACCTGTTCGAAGGCCTCGGCGCGAAGGTCGTCGCGCTGACCGATGCGGAGGGAACCTCGGCACCCGACAACCTCGAAAAGGTGCTGGAAGGCCTGATCGCCGAGGGCCGCGCGGATGCCTTCTACACCTGCGGGTCGAACCGCATCCTGCGGCTGCTGCAAAAGCTCGGCGAGGCACACGGCATTCCCGGCCAGGTGGCGCTGGAACAGCAGATGGCCTGCGGCATCGGCATGTGCCAGTGCTGCGTGCGCAAGTTCAACCGGGACGGCAAGGTCGTCAATCTGAGGGTCTGCCGGGAAGGCCCCGTCTTCGATATGGCAGAGGCCATCGCATGGTAGATCTTTCAGTCGATATCGCCGGGTTGAAGCTCAAGAACCCGATCATGCCGGCCTCCGGGACCTTCTCGGAGGAACTGGCCGAGGTCTTCGACCTCGAACAGCTTGGCGCCCATGTCACCAAGACGATCACCCGCGACTGGCGCGACGGCAACCCGACGCCGCGCGTGTGCGAGGTGAACGGCTCGATGCTCAATTCCATCGGCATTCCGAGCAAGGGCGTCGGCGCCTTTCTCGAGAAGGTCGTGCCCTTCTTCCAGCGCTACGAGACCCCGCTGGTGGTGAGCATCTCCGGCAACACGGCGGATGAGTTCGCGGCCCTGTGCGCGGAGGTCAGCGTCGCCGGCGTCGACGCCATCGAGGTCAACATCTCCTGCCCGAACATCGAGGAAGACGGCAAGGCCTTCGCCATCCGCCCGTCCTCGACCTTCGAGATCATGCAGCGCCTGCGCGCCGCAAGCCCCCTGCCGCTCTGGGCGAAGCTCACGCCGAACACCGGCGAGGTCCCCGACGTCGCGCGGGCCGCGGAAGAAGGCGGCGCGGATGCGCTCGTCGTCTCCAACACCATCCTGTCGATGGCCATCGACATCCACACGCGCCAGCCCCGGCTCGGCAACCTGATGGGCGGCCTGTCGGGACCGGCGCTGAAGCCGATCGCCCTGCGCATGGCCTATCAGTGCGCCCGCGCGGCCAATATTCCGGTGATCGGCTGCGGCGGCATTTCCACCGCCGAGGACGTGATCGAATATCTGATCGCCGGCGCCACCGCCGTGCAGGTCGGCACGGCGACCTTCATTCATCCGACCGCCATGCTCACCATCCTTCACGATCTGGAAGCCTGGCTTGCCGCACAGGGCATCGCCTCGGTGTCCGAGCTGATCGGCTCGGTCATCGACGGCGAGCAGGACATCCAGACCTCAGCCATCGCGGTGGCCCAATGACGCTTGCACAGAAGACTCTGAAAACCGCCTCGCGGGAAGACGACCACGCGCTCGCCGAGCGGCTGTTTCGCGAGATCGCCGAAATGACCCCGGACGTCGAGGGGGTCAGCCGACCGGCGTTTTCCGATGTCGAGACCAAGACGCTTGCCTATCTGGAGGACTTCGCCCGCGCCGAAGGCCTCGACGTCTGGTACGACGACGGCTGCAACGCCAATTTCTGCCTGCCGCAGGACCGCAACGCGGAGCGTTTCATCGTCATCGGCTCGCATGTCGACAGCGTGCCTTTCGGCGGCAATTACGACGGTCTTGCCGGCGTGATCGCCGGGCTGATGTGCCTGGTGCGCGCGCGCCGCGCCGGCACCTCCTTCCGCCGTCCCGTCCATGTGCTCGCCATGCGCGGCGAGGAAAGCGCCTGGTTCGGCCCCTGCTACATCGGCTCCAAGGTGCTGACCGGCCAGCTGACGGAGACCGAGGCGAACGCCCGCCACAAGGGCGACGGCCGCACGCTGGCCGAGCACATGGCCGAGATCGGCCTTCCGACGGAACGGATCGCCAAGGGCGAACCGCTGATCGACTGCAGCAGGATCGAGGCCTATCTGGAACTCCATATCGAGCAGGGCCCGCTGTTGATCGGCAAGAACCTGCCGGCCGCCGTGGTCTCGGGCATTCGCGGCAACTTCCGCCATCGCGCGATCAACTGCATCGGCGAAGCCGGGCACTCCGGCGCCGTGCCGAAAGCCTATCGCCGCGATCCGGTGCTGGCCTTCGCCGACCTGATGGTGCGGCTGGACGAAAGCTGGACCACGATCCTCAACAAGGGCGCGGATCTCGTGCTGACCAGCGGCATGGTCTCAACCGACCGGGAGACCAACGCGCTGTCGCGCATTCCCGACCGCCTGACCTTCAGTCTCGACATCCGCAGCCAGAGCGCGGATACGCTGGACGAGATGCGCAGCCTCGTCGCCACCGAGATGAAGCAGATCGAAAAGGACCGCAAGGTCCGCTTCGAGCTCGACGAGGGCATGTATTCCGCCCCGGCGGTCTGCGACCCCCAGGTGGTCGACGGTCTGCGCGAGGCCATGGCGCGCAGCGGGCTGGAGCCCTTCGTCATGCCGAGCGGCGGCGGCCACGACGCGGCGGTCTTTTCCGCCGCCGGCGTACCGGCCGGAATGGTGTTCGTGCGCAACCGCAACGGCTCGCACAACCCGGATGAAGCGATGGACGTTTCGGACTTCCTGCGGGCATGCGATATCTTCTCCGCCTATCTCGAGGAGCAAGCATGACCACACTCACGATTCGCCGGCCGGACGACTGGCACCTCCATCTGCGCGACGGCGACGTCCTGGAAGGTGTCCTCCCCCACACCTCCCGCGACTTCGCCCGCGCCATCATCATGCCGAACCTGGTGCCGCCGGTGGTCACCACGGCCCAGGCCGCCGCCTATCGCGACCGCATTCTCAAGGCGCTGCCGAAGGGCGACGACTTCACGCCGCTGATGACGCTCTATCTGACGGAAACGACCGATCCGGCGGATGTGGAAGCGGGCTTTCGCGACGGGCTGATCACCGCGGTGAAGCTCTATCCCGCCGGCGCCACGACGAACTCCCAGAGCGGCGTGCGCGATCTCGCCAAGGTCCATCCGGTTCTGGAGAAAATGGCCGAGATCGGCCTGCCGCTCTGCGTCCACGGCGAAGTGACGGACCCGGCCATCGACATCTTCGACCGCGAAGCGGTGTTCCTGGAAACGGTTCTCGCCCCCTTGCGCGAGCGGTTGCCGGAACTGCGCGTGGTGCTGGAGCATGTGACGACGGAAAACGGCGTCGACTACGTGAAGGCGCAGGACAAGAACGTCGGCGCGACGATCACCACGCATCACCTGATGATCAACCGCAACGCTATCCTCGCCGGCGGCATCAAGCCGCATTACTATTGCCTGCCCGTCGCCAAGCGCGAAAAGCACCGGCTGGCGCTGCGCGCCGCCGCGACCTCGGGTGACGCTCGCTTCTTCCTCGGCACCGATTCCGCACCGCATATCGATCCCTTGAAGGAATCGTCCTGCGGCTGCGCCGGCATCTTCACGTCCATCAACACGATGGCCTGTCTGGCGGAGGTTTTCGAACAGGAAAACGCGCTGGACAAGCTGGAAGCCTTCGCCTCGCTCAACGGGCCCGCCTTCTATGGCCTGCCCGCGAACGAAGCCACAATCACCCTCACCCGCCAGGACGAAGCGGTCGTCTTTCCCAGGAAGGTCGCGGTCGGACAGGAGGAGGTGACGGTGTTCGATCCGATGATCCCGATCCACTGGAATGTGGGTAGCTAGACCGGTCCAGATTCAGTAAAGCACCTAGCGAAGAATCCGCCCGCAGCACAGGACCCAGCCCATGTTCCCCAACACCTTCCCCGACAAGGCCCTCGTTTCCGAGTTGGTCGCCAAAATGCTGCTCGAAATCGAAGCCGTCCATTTCCGGGCGGACCAGCCGTTCACCTTTACCTCCGGCCTCGCGAGCCCGGTCTACATCGATTGCCGCAAGCTGATCTCCTTCCCGCGGATCCGTTCCGCCGTGATGGATTTTGCGGCCGGCACGATCCTGCGGGACGCGGGCTTTGAACAGTTCGATTCCGTCGCCGGCGGGGAAACGGCCGGAATTCCCTTCGCCGCCTGGCTGTCGGAGCGCCTCGGCCTGCCGATGCAATATGTGCGCAAGAAGCCCAAGGGTTTCGGCCGCGACGCCCAGATCGAAGGCTATCTCAAGGAAGGCTCGCGCGTCCTCCTGGTCGAGGATCTGATCACCGACGGCGGCAGCAAGGTCAAGTTCGCCGAGGCGATCGCCAAGGCCGGCTCGAAGGCGACCGACACGTTCTCGGTGTTCTACTACGACGTCTTCCCGGGCACGCCGGAACGGCTGGAGGCCGCCGGCATGCGCCTGCACTATCTCGCGACGTGGTGGGACATTCTCGACGTCTGCAAGAAGCAGAAGCACCTGTCGCCCGAGGTTCTCAGGGAAGTCGAGAACTTCTTGCACAATCCGCTGGAGTGGTCGGCCAACCACGGCGGCATTGCCGAACTGTCCAGTTAATAGGATCGGAGTTGGAAATGTTTGAAAGTCTCGTCGAGATCGTTGTCGATGGTGGTCACGGGGTGCGCGCCTACAATTCCTGCGCAAAGGCCGCGCGGGCGCGGATCTCCAGCGAGCCGGACAATGCCGCCGCCCTGACCCTGATCATGTTCGCCGCCCAGGGCGTGGTGGAAGCCTATGACGACCAGCCGCTGCCGATCGATGCCGCCGACGCGCTGCTCGACAACTTCCGCGGCATGGTCGCGACCCTCGACGCGGCCTATGCGGACGGAACCGGCGAGGCGAAGCTCGCCGCGCTGAACGCCGTCTCGGTCCAGCTCGTGGAAGCCGCGAAGAACTGATATCGAAACACGCTCTCCGGCAGCGCCGCTCGCGCTCTGCCGGAGGGCCTTGCCATACTTGGAAACGCGGCCCCGACGCATGTCATCCCGGGGCTTGCGCTTTCCCGGTCCAGGCGCCGGACGGCGGCAAATGTCCGCTGAAACGCCTTCCGACCCGCAACGCTTCCCGCCTTATGACCCGCCCCGGACCAAGGGCCGTGCCGGCAGCACCGCCCCGCAACCACGTCCGACCCGCGCCTCGCCCTGTCCGACACTGGATTGCATCCACCTGGAACAGTTCCTTCCGGAATTGCATACGTTTGCAATTTCGAAAGCGGAGATTTGCGTTTTGCAAAAGACGTCTGCTCTCGTTCCAGGCCATTTGCAATACGCAAAGCGAGAGCTGGAGGCCGCGAAGAAAAGAACCCAAGACGACAAATTACGTCACTTATCAGAAGTGGCATGCTTCTTGGATATATAAACCCGAGCCTGGCAGGCATCGCTTCGGAGGGTCAGCCCGAAGCCCGCAAGCCGGTCACAAAACCGCGATGCCCCATCGACCAAAATCGCGGAAACAAAAACTCCCGAGCGCCCGCCGCGGCATATGTCATCGTTTCCACCCCAGATGACTTCCCCCGGCGGGCGTTTTCTCTTGTGCCGACGCCCCTCTTCCGGTCTGCCGCGCCTGGCCGCTAGCCGCGCGCAGCCTGTGCGCAGGCCATTCCCCCACTGCCCGCTTCGGACATGAAAAAACGCGACTTCATAGAAGACGCGCAGCCGGAGTTTTCAGGATTGCGTTCCGACCCGCGGCTTGACTGCCGCGGGCCGGATGACAAGCGCCTGCGCCCTAGAAGCGCAGCTTCATCCGCGCGTAGCCGCCGAGATCGGTGGTGTTCTCGCTGAAGCCGGCCTGGCCGAGAAGCGACACGGAGAAGCGCTCGCTGATATCCATGTCGAAACCGGCTGCGAAATCAGCCCGCACCCGGTCCGAGGTCATCACGCTCGACAGCGATCCGAAGGAGGCGTCGCCGCCGGCGAGAACCGCCGTGGTGGAGACGGACGGGTCGGTGAGCTGCGCCGTGAAGCCGCCCCGCAGGAAGACGACCGTCGGGCGCTCCTGAAGATCGAAGGCATGACCGATCTCAAGCACGGGCGACGCCGCAACCGAAGTCTTCGACACGCTCCTGACGTTCCAGTTGAGCGGCCCGGTTCCCGTCTCCTGGAAGGCATCCTGCCAGAAGTGGGTGACCGACATGGCAACGGCCGGCTTTGCGTAGAAGCCGTGATGCTCGAACACGGCCGAGACGCGGCCCTCTGCGGTCAGGAAGCGCCCGCTGATATCGGCGGAGGCACTGTGCGGTGTCCCGCCAACGACATAGCGCCGGGTCTGATCGACATTGTAGATCCCGCCGCCGACCGTGGTGGAGAAGGTCAGCATGCCGACCTCGCGCTTGAGCGCGACACCGGCGCTGAAGCGGGTTCCCGACTGGCCGTAGCTGGCACTGGTCACATCGAGATATTCGAACAGGCCGCCGACCTCGATGAACGTATCATCGAAGATCTCCTTCTGGAACGCGCCGGACACGCCGGTCGTCACCTCGCGGAACGCGTCGGTGGTGGCCGTCGCGCTCTGGTGATGACGATTGCCCACGGCCTGGATCCAGACGCAGTCACGCTGGCGGAAGAAATCCTGCCCCATGTCGGGATCGAGCGTCGGACAGCTCTGCAGCAGGGAATGCAGGGCGTTGGAGGCCGCGACCGCCTTCATCGCACCGTTCAGGCTTTCCTCCGGCGACAGCGAACTGTACTGCCGCTCGGTTTCCGAGGTGTTTCCGGAGTTCAGCAGCGCCGCGCCGAACTGCTGAAGCCCGCCGGACGTGTCGTCGCTCATCCCCGCGGTGCGGATCTGATGGATCGCGTTGTCGAAATACTCGGCCGTTCTCGCCGCGTTTCGGCCGAACTGGCTCGTCCCGCCCTTGTAGTCGACGGTATAGTCCAGAAACATCTCGTCATTGGCAGAACTGCTGCGCAGGGTATAGGCGACAACGCCGTTATTGGTCGCCTGCGCCTTGGACCAGTCGATGGTCTCCCCGTTTGCCGATGCGAAGAACTTCAGCGTACCGCTGTCGCCGGAGGCCATCGTCGTGGTCTGCGACCATTTGGTTTCGATCTGACCGCCAAGGTCGATGGCGTTGTTCCTGCCGTTGACGTCCACGACGATGAGGTCATTCGTGACCGTGCCGCTCGTGGCCTTGTCGGCATCGACAACCAGAAGATTGCTGCTCGAGAAGTTGCCGGTCGTGATCGTCGAGGTGTGGATACCGCCGAGTTTGCCGGCGGTAATCATCGCCTGGTTGTCCAGGACCGTTCCGGTATGCGTGCCGAGATTGAAGGTCGTGCCAAGCTCGATCAAACCCGAATCGACATTGGAGAAGTTGTGCGCGTTCGGGCTGTTGAGATCGAGCGATCCCGTGAAGGTGCCGCCCTGGTTGATGATCTGGAGAGACGATTCCTTGTCGTTTCGCACGACCACGGAATCCAGGTCGGCGCTTCGAAGCGTGCCCGAGTTGCTGATGAGGTTCGAGACAAGGATGTTTCCGGAGGTGTCCTTCACCGTCCGGCCGCCCATGATGCCGATCGTCTCATAGGCGTCGCTCGACGTGGTCTCCACGAGGCCGCCCTTGCCGATGAACACACGCACGATGCCTTCATCAGGCGACTTTCCATCCTCGTCGTGCTCGTAGAACGTCGATGCCTGGGCGAGGATCGCGCGACCCTTGGCGCCCTGCGCGCTGACGGTGCCGTTGACGGAGACCCTGACACCCTTTGAGTAGCTCTCGCCGCCACCGGACGCGCTCTGGGCGAAGATACCGTGCGCCCCCTCGCCCTTCACGGTGATCTGACCGTTGACGGAAACGTCGACCGCTCCGCCGAGCCCCTCGCGACCTTCACTGCCGATGGACGCCTTGTCGCTCTCGACCCCCAGTTCGCCCTCCGCGCCGCCGCCGCCGCCGACCGAATAGGCGAAGATGCCGTGCGCGGCCTTGCCGGTCGTCGTGATGCTGCCATAGGTGTCGACGGACGCCGAGACATCGCCGCCGTCGCCGCCCTTGCCGCCATCGGCAACGGTGAACACCTGCGCGCCAAGCGTTTCCCACAGGTTGTCCACTTCGTTCATGATGCTGGATTCGATCTCACCGGCGGAACCGCCGCCGCCGCCGACCGACTGTGCCTGGATACCCATGGCGCCATCGCCGGACGTCGTGATCGAGCCTTTGTTCGTGACGTCGACCGCGCCGCCGTGGCCGCCGCCGCCGGAGCTGCCGGCAACCGTCAGCGACGTGAGAAGTCCCTGCGATCCGTCACCGCCGGTGCCGCCGCCGCCACCGACGGACTGGGCGAAAATGGCCGTCGCCGAGTTGCCCGACGTGATCAGATTGCCGTCGTTCTCGACAGTGACGTCGCCACCATCGCTGGCTTCACCCGCGCCGCCACCGACATTCACCGAGAAGCCCTCATAGAGGCTTTCCGGGAGATCCTTGACCTGCTCGTAGATCTCCTTGGCGGTGTTCAGCTTCTCGTAGACGTCATAGACGTCGGCGAGCCAACCCTCGAGACCGGGCTCGCCGTTGCCGCCGACGCCGCCGGAGCCGCCGACCGACTGGGCGAAGATCGCGTAGGAGGCCGTGCCCTCCGTCGAAATCGTCGAGCCCGAGGCATTGGACACATCCACGGCGTCGCCGTGGCCGCCGCCACCGCCGCTGCCGCCCATGGTGAAGGACAGGCTGACGCCCTTGCCTTCCGCGCCCTCGCCCTCGTCGTTCGCCGGGGTCATCGTGTAGCCGATGGAATAGGCGCCGGCATTGCCGCCGTCGCCGCCGCCGCCGCCGACCGACTGCGCAAAGACACCGTAGGAGGTGTTCTGCTTGGTGGAGATGTCGCCGCTGTTGTCGACGGTCACCTTGCCGGCGTGATTGCCAGAGCCGCCGCCGCCGCCCACCTGCGCGTTGGCCGTGACCTTGATGTAATCGGAGGTCTGGCGCTCGAAGTTGCCGAGGAACGCAATGCCCGAGCCGCCGTCGCCGCCGTCACCGCCGACCGACTGCGCGAAGATGCCGTGCGCGTTGCCGCCGGTCGTGGCGAGCTTCTTGGTGTTGGTGACGCTGACGTCGCCGCCCACGCCGCCGGACCCGCCGTTGCCGCCGACCTGAACGTTCGATTCGAAAGTATTGCCGGTGCTGACATCCAGCGTGCCGGCGTAGCTTGCACCGCCCGCGCCGCCATTTCCGCCGATCGACTGCGCGAAGATGGCGTCGGCATAGTGACCGTTGGTGGTGATGTCGCCGTTGTTGACGATGGTCACGGCGCCGGCCTTGCTGCCGCCGCCGCCGCTGCCGCCGACCGTGACCGCCACGGTCGCGCCGCCGTCCATCGATACGTTGAAGGTACCGGCATAGACCGCACCGCCCATGCCGCCGTCGCCGCCAACCGACTGCGCGGCAAGACCGAAGGACATGTAGCCGGAGGTCGCGATCACCCCGGAATTGTCGACCTTGACCTCATCCGCGATGCCACCGTCGCCGCCGCTGCCGCCGACGCCGACATTGATGGACCCGGAGATTTCGCCGGCCGTCGCGGAGCCGATTGCCAGCATGCCGGCATTGCCGCCGGAGCCGCCCAGACTCTGGGCAACCACCGCCGAGGAATGATCCCCCGAGGTCGTCAGCTTGCCCTTGTTGCTGACGTTGACCGTCCCGCCGGTGCCCCCGGAGCCGCCATTGCCACCGACGCCGATATTGACGTCGATCATGCTGACCGCGCCCGAGGCCGTCACGGCGCCGTTGCCGCCGCCGCCGCCCAACGACTGGGCGAAGATCGCGACCGAACCGTCACCGTCGGTCTGCACCTCGCCGTCGTTCTCCACGGTGACGTTTCCGGCATCGCCGCCGTCACCGCCGTCGCCGCCATGCGTGTAGTCCATGCTGATGCCGAGATCGCCGTTGACCGTGGTGTTGGCCACACCGCCGCCGCCGGCAACGCTTTGCGCCAGAATGCCGGTGGCCGCCGCTCCCTTGGTCCAGACCTTGGCCTTGTTGGTAACGCTCACGTCACCGCTGACGCCGCCATCGCCGCCGGACTGACCGAGCGTGACGGCACCGGCCGAGAGCGTGATATCGGCGTTGATCGTCGAGCCGGCCTTGCCGCCGCCACCGCCGACCGATTGCGCCAGAATGCCGAGCGAAGCGTGACCGCCGGTGGTGATCGCGCCATTGGAGACCACTGTCACCTTGCCGCCGTGGCCGCCGGCACCGCCCTTTGCGCCCTGGTTTCCGATATACTGGCTGAGGTTCAGACCGCCGATATTGCTGTCGAACACATTGCTGGAATGCCCGCCGCCGCCGCCGACGGACTGGGCGAGGATGCCATCGGAATCGTGTCCAAGGGTGGTAATCGCGGCATTGTTGGTGAAATCGACCGTTCCGCCGTCACCGCCTTTCTGTCCATCCGCGCCCATGTCGTGATTGAACTGGATCGCGGCACCGATCTCGATGCTGTTGCCGGCCGATCCGCCGCCGCCGCCAACCGACTGGATGAAGGCACCGGCGGAATTGTCCCCGTCCGTTTCGATCGTGCCGCCGATCGTACCGGAGACCGTCCCGCCGTGATGCTCGGTATCGGAGGCCTGCTGTCCCGTCGTCGGGTTCAGCATGATCCCCAGGCTGATCTGGACGGCATGGCCACCAAGACCGCCACCGCCACCGATCGACTGCGCCAGAAACCCGCGCGAATGATCGCCGGACGTCTTGATGGCGTCCTTGTCCGACCCGGTGAAGGTGACATCGCCGGCCGATCCGCCGCCGCCGCCGCTCGCGCCGACAAGCGGTTCGATCATCGAGATCAACTCAAAGGAACTGGCCCCCTTGCCGCCGCCGCCGCCGACGGACTGGAGCGCGACACCGTCGGCATGATCGCCCTCGGTCGTGACCGACACACCCTTGTTCTTGCTGGTGAAGGTGACCGTGCTGCCGTTCCCGCCGCCGCCGCCGTCCTGGCCGATGGCAAAGGCACCGCTTGGAGAAAAGGCGTCACCGCCGCCGGCTCCGACACTTTGCATGAGAATTCCGACGGAGGCATCCCCCTTCGTGGAAACCGTTGCGCCATCGGCCGTCAGGGACACGGCACCGGCCGCACCGCCAAGCCCGCCCTTGCCGCCGACCGCATAGAACCCGTCCGCGGCCCCCGAGCTGCCGCCGCCGCCACCGATCGACTGGATCTTGATCGCTGCCGCGTTGAGACCTTCGGTGGAAAAAGAGCTGTCGCTCAGGCTGACATTCACCGTACTGCCGACGCCACCGGCACCGGCCTCCGACGCAAGCGCCGACAGGCCGGAGGTCGTGCCCGCCGTGCCACCGCCGCCGCCGATGGACTGGGCATGCAGCGCGCTCGCGTGATCGCCCTTCGTGGAGACCGTCGACGTCGAGATATTGGCGGTGACCTTGCCGCCGGCGCCGCCGCTGCCACCCTTGCTGCCGTAGGAGAACACACCGGACACATCGCCGCCGTTGCCGCCCATGCCGCCGATGCTCTGGAGCAGAATGGCATCCGACCCATCGTTGTCCGTCTTCACCGTCGATCCGGTGAGCGTCAGCGTCACATTCCCGGCCTCGCCCGGCTCGCCAGGATTGCCGGAATGGTTCTTGATGCCGCCGTGATCGCCGCCGCTGTCACCCGCCTGACCGCCGGCGCTCTTCAGGTAGATCGCCGGACCGGATCCGGAGCCCTTGGTGGTGACATCGACCTTGAGATCCGCCGTGACATTGCCGCCGTTGCCGGCGTCGCCGCCATCGCCCGCGTAGTCGTGGCCGCCCTTGCCGTCGCCGCCGTCGCCGCCACCGCCGCCGATGCTTGAAATATAGATCCCGACCGGACCGGTGGTCACGATGGTGCTGAGCGCGGAACTGGCGGAGACATTCACCGTGCCGCCGTTGCCACCGTCGCCGCCGTTACCGCCATAGGCATCGTCGGCGTCCCAGCCATCGACCTCACCATAGCCGGCGCCGCCACCGCGACCGCCCTGCGAGGACACCAGAAGACCGACACCCCCGTCCGCGGTGCCACTGGCGTTATAGGTGAAGTAGTGGCCGTCCTTCAGGCTGAGGGTCGCGGTCCCGCCATCGCCGCCCGTACCGCCGACACCACCGTCGGCATCCTTCAGTCCGCCCTTGGATTCCGCCCAGCCGCCATTGCCGCCGGCACCACCGGTGGTGGTAAGCTGGATACCGCGCGCCGCGTTCCGCACGTCCGCATCGGTCGAATCGGACCCAAGCCCCTCGATTGCCTTGGGCGCCTTTCCGCCGGACGCCTTCTGCGCCGTGAAGGAGACATCTCCGCCGTCGCCGCCGTCGCCGCCGTTGCCGCCCGTCGCGTGCTTGTCCGTGTGCTTGGCTTCGTGACCGTAGCTGCCTTTCCAGCCGGTCGTTTCCATCACGACGCCGCTCGGCCCGCTGACCCCGAACCCGCTATCGAGACTGATGGTGGCGTTCAGCGTCGCTCCGGCATCGCCGTCGACGCCGGTCTGGCCGTTCCGGTTCGAACCGGACCAGTCGTCGGGCGCGGGCGTTTCGCCGCCCGGATCCCTGAGATAGATCGCGGGACCGGTCTTCTTTCCGGCATCCGAGCTGTCGGAAGAAGCAAGGTCCGTGGTCAGGCCCTTGAGCGTGAGCGTGTGAACACCGTTCTGGTCATGCACGATGGCGCCGCTCATCGCACCGCTGCAGGTCTCCACCTTGTTGCTGATGCTGCAACCGGCTTCCGCGGGCGTGAGAGCCGTCGCCGACAGAAGCGCGACCGCTAGCGGGACACCCAGGGGACGGAGGGAAGCGCGATTGCGAATGGGAGAGGCAGAGGACACGGGCGCAAGACGGATCATCGATGCAAAACCTGTATTGGCATTCGGACCGAAACGGCCCGTAGAGGCTGGAAAACCCGTCGAGACAAGACGCTTCCCCCGCCGCTTGCCAGAACGATGACGGCCGGAAACGCAGAGGAGGATCAAATCATGAAACAGTTGAAATGCCCGATGCCCCGACGGCCTCGCCCAGTTGCGAGACGACTCGTATGATCTGCCACAAATCTTAAACAACGACTAAACTTTGATTATTTTCAGATACTTATGCGCAAATGCAATCTGACTCTAAGGAAACCGCCAGGACAGCCGAAAGTCGCAACGCGTCGAAATCGAAGAGCCTGCGATTGAGCGAACAGAAACGTCACTTGCCCGCAAGACATCCGGCGCCATCCGCGCGCGTCCGTCCTTGAGTTGCAAAGACGACAGGACATCGGACCTGTCCGCATTCGCGGACAAATGCAGCGCACGGCGCCCTGAACTTGAGAAAAACTTGCCCAACGCCGGCAAGTTCATCGAAACTGGGGAAAGTGCGCTCCGAAGCGGCGCATTCAGATCACTCTGAGGAATGATGTCGGAAAATGGTGGGCGGTGAGAGACTCGAACTCCCGACATCCTCGGTGTAAACGAGGCGCTCTACCAACTGAGCTAACCGCCCGCAGCGGCTGGAGGCAAAAGCCCGTGCCGCGCGTGTGCCTGTTGCGCAGGCCCTTCGGGAGGTGCTTGCGACGAGGCTGAGTGTCTCTTAAGCCGGCGCGGCGGCGATTTCAACAAGCTCTTGCAGCTTCTCCCGTGCCATCGGGCAATGAGACCCCGACAGGCGCGCCCTCAAGCGCCGGCAGTGCCTTCCCGCCCTCTAACGGGCAAGATCGACACCCGCAGGGTCGGACTGCGCTCCTGTGCCCCCTCAGGGCCGTGCTGACGCGCGTTTGCCGCCAGGACGGCGTTCCCAGCCTGAAAGTGCCGACCGGACGCAGGGCCCGCTTTCAACGGCGGAAAGGGCGGCGGGTTTGAAACCGCGGGGCCCCAAACGCGAAGCGGCCCCGCGTGCTTTCGCTCGCAGGGCCGTCACGCAAGTTTCGCGTCGTCGCGTCCTCAGACGTTGACGGCGTCCTTGAGGCCCTTGCCGGCCTTGAACTTCGGCGTCTTGGACGCCGGAATCTGGATCGTCTCGCCCGTGCGCGGGTTGCGGCCTTCGGAGGCTGCGCGCTCGGAAACCGAGAAGTTGCCGAAACCGATGATGCGGACTTCGCCGCCGCTCTTCAGCGTGGTGGTGACGGCGTCGAGCGCGGCGTCAACCGCTTCGCCAGCCTGCGCCTTGGTGAGACCGGTCTTTTCGGCAACAGCGGCGATCAGATCGTTTTTGTTCATGGCAGTCCCTTTCCTGGAAACAGCAGCCCGTCGATTCGTCACAGGCTTCGGCAGGGACACTCATGCGATTTCGGGCGCAAGGCAAGCCGAAAAGGGCAGAAATCCGCGATTTTGTCGCCTTTTTATATGACAAAGGGGCCCCGGCGCGAGCCGGGACCCCTTTTTTGTGCATAACCGGTGGAGTTAATGGGCGACCGGTTTGGCCGCTTCCGCCTGCGCGCGCACCGCTTCGCGGGCCGCATCGGCCGCCGCCTCGTCCCATTCGATGGGCTCCGGCGTGCGCTCCAGCGCCGTCTTGAGCACATCCTCCATGCGCGACACGGGGATGATCTCCAGACCGTTCTTGACGTTGTCAGGGATCTCCGCGAGGTCCTTGGCATTGTCTTCCGGGATCAGCACGGTGGTGATCCCGCCGCGCAGCGCCGCAAGCAGCTTTTCCTTCAGTCCGCCGATCGGCAGGATCCGCCCGCGCAGGGTGATCTCGCCGGTCATCGCCACATGGCGGCGCACCGGAATGCCCGTCATCACGGAAATCACTGCGGTGGCCATGGCAATACCCGCCGAGGGACCGTCCTTCGGTGTCGCACCCTCCGGCACGTGGACGTGGATGTCGCGCTTGTCGAACAACGGCGGCTCGATGCCGAAATCGACAGCCCTGGACCGCACATAGGAGGCGGCCGCGGAAATCGATTCCTTCATCACGTCGCGCAGGTTGCCGGTCACGGTCATCTTGCCCTTGCCCGGCATCATGGCGCCCTCGATGGTCAGCAACTCGCCGCCCACCTCGGTCCACGCCAGCCCGGTGACGACACCGACCTGATCCTCAAGCTCGGCCTCGCCGTAGCGGTAGCGCGGAACGCCCAGGAACTCCTCGACGCACGCCTCGTCGACCGCGATGGTCGACTTCTCGCTCATCAGGATCTCCTTGACCGCCTTGCGCGCCAGGGTCGCCAGCTCGCGCTCGAGATTGCGCACGCCCGCCTCGCGGGTGTAACGCCGGATCACGAGCCGCAGCGCCGCATCCTCGACCTCGAACTCGCCCTCGCGCAGACCGTGGTCCTTGACCGCCTTCGGCAGCAGGTGACGGCGCGCGATCTCGACCTTCTCATCCTCGGTGTAGCCGGCGATGCGGATGATCTCCATCCGGTCCATCAGCGGCGCGGGGATGTTGAGCGTGTTGGCCGTGGTCACGAACATCACGTCCGAGAGATCGTATTCGACCTCCAGATAGTGATCCATGAAGGATGCGTTCTGCTCGGGATCCAGCACCTCCAGCAGGGCCGAGGACGGATCGCCGCGGAAATCCATGCCCATCTTGTCGATCTCGTCGAGCAGGAAGAGCGGATTGGACTTCTTCGCCTTCTTCATCGACTGGATGACCTTGCCGGGCATCGAACCGATGTAGGTCCGCCGGTGGCCGCGGATCTCCGCCTCGTCACGCACGCCGCCCAGCGACATGCGCACGAACTCGCGCCCCGTCGACTTGGCGATGGACTTGCCGAGCGAGGTCTTGCCGACGCCGGGAGGACCGACGAGGCACAGGATCGGCCCCTTGAGCTTGTTGGCGCGCTTCTGCACGGCCAGATACTCGACGATCCGTTCCTTGACCTTCTCCAGGCCATAGTGATCGGAATCGAGCACCGACTGGGCGTGCTTCAGGTCGTGCTTGACCTTGCCCTTCTTGCCCCAGGGAATGCCCAGCAGCCAGTCGAGATAGTTGCGCACCACCGTCGCCTCGGCGGACATCGGGCTCATCTGCTTGAGCTTGCGCATCTCGGCGGTGGCCTTTTCACGGGCCTCCTTGGACAGCTTGGTCTTGGCGATGCGCTCTTCCAGCTCGGCCACCTCGTCGCGGCCTTCCTCGCCGTCGCCGAGTTCCTTCTGGATCGCCTTCATCTGCTCGTTCAGATAGTACTCGCGCTGGGTCTTCTCCATCTGGCGCTTGACGCGCGAGCGGATGCGCTTTTCCACCTGAAGAACGGAAATCTCGCTCTCCATCAGGCCGAGCACGCGCTCAAGCCGTTCCGACACCGAGGTGATGCCGAGAATGTCCTGCTTCTCCGGGATCTTCACCGCAAGATGCGAGGCGATGGTGTCGGCAAGCTTGGAGTATTCCTCGATCTGGCCGACGGCGCCGAGCACCTCCGGCGAGACCTTCTTGTTCAGCTTGACGTAATTCTCGAACTCCGAGATCACCGACCGCGACAGGGCCTCGACCTCGACCGTGTCGCCCTCTTCCTCCTCCAGCGCAACCGCATGGGCCTCGAAGAGGTCGCTGCGGTCGGTGTAGTCGGAAATGCGCGCACGCTTGCCGCCCTCGACAAGCACCTTCACGGTGTTGTCGGGCAGCTTGAGCAGCTGCAGGACAGTGGCCAGCGTGCCGATCTCGTAGATGTCAGACGGCGACGGATCATCGTCGGAGGCGTTCACCTGAGTGGCAAGCAGGATCTGCTTGTCGGCGGCCATCACCTCTTCCAGCGCACGGATGGATTTCTCGCGACCGACGAACAGCGGCACGATCATGTGCGGGAAGACCACGATGTCGCGAAGGGGAAGCACCGGATACAACGTTCCCTCGCCCTCGGGCCGCGCATCGAACTCAGTCATTGGTTTTCCTTTCCTTGCGAACCCGCCGCCCCCAAAAAGAGTAGCGGACACGGACGGGCGCATTGCCGGCTGCGTTGTCGTTCCGCCAGGCACAGCCTGTCGGTTCGATCCGGCCATCGACCGCCGCCCCGTCATGGGCACGCCGGGCGATGCCACGCCACCTGTTGTTTCCTTAGGTGGAGTCGTCCTCGCGCAGTGTCAAGGCGCGCGGGCATATGGTCACCGTGTGTCAACGCCGAGTCTAAGCCCAAAGCCGGCTGATTCGCCGAAAAACCGCGCCGAAACCGCAATCCTTCGGTGGAAATCGTCATTCTTGGTAAGTGTGGCGGGATCGAAGCCGGCAAACCGCCTGACGCTGCGTCTTCAAAGGCCGGCCGCACGCCTCCCCAAGGGGCGCACCCCAAACCAAAAAGCCCCGGCAACGCGCCGGGGCTCCTTGAGACATGCCGGAGCGAAGTCCGACCCGTCCAACGCTCAGGCGCTGGAAACGGATTCTTCCTGCCGGTCTTCGTAGATATAGAGCGGGCGCGCCTCTCCGGTGACGACCTCGGCGGAGATGACCACCTCCTTGACGCCCTTCAGGCCCGGAAGCTCGTACATCGTGTCGAGCAGGATCGTCTCGATGATGGACCGCAGGCCGCGCGCGCCGGTCTTGCGCTCGATGGCCTTGCGGGCGATCGCCTTCAGCGCCTCCTCGTGGAAGGTCAGCTCGACGTTTTCCATGTCGAACAGGCGCTGGTACTGCTTCACCAGGGCGTTCTTCGGCTCGGTCAGGATCTTGACCAGCGCTTCCTCGTCGAGGTCGCCAAGCGTCGCGATCACCGGGAGACGGCCGACGAACTCGGGGATGAGGCCGAACTTCAGCAGATCCTCGGGCTCGAGCTCGCCGAAGAGCTCGCCGGTCTTGCGATCCTCCGGCGCCTCGACATTGGCCTTGAAGCCGATCGAGGTCTTGCGACCGCGTTCCGAGATAATCTTGTCCAGGCCGGCAAAGGCGCCGCCGCAGATGAACAGGATGTTGGTCGTGTCGACCTGCAGGAACTCCTGCTGCGGATGCTTGCGCCCGCCCTGCGGCGGAACCGAGGCAACCGTGCCTTCCATGATCTTCAGCAGGGCCTGCTGCACGCCCTCGCCCGACACGTCGCGGGTGATCGAGGGGTTGTCGGCCTTGCGGCTGATCTTGTCGACTTCATCGATGTAGACGATGCCGCGCTGCGCGCGCTCGACATTGTAGTCGGCCGACTGGAGCAGCT
>MDTD01085927.1_pt1 | contig 18958 bp, 18 predicted proteins | sample 811221 | NCBI WGS metagenome assembly MDTD01 (sample SAMN05326646, study PRJNA326480) | marine metagenome | isolation source: seawater | place: Pacific Ocean: South West | collected 2011 | reverse complement strand
TGATGTTGCAGATTGTACAGGGATAGATGCGTTAGCATATAAACCACCTCTACGACCAAGTGTTTCTTCTGTTTTTAAACTTTGACCGTTAGATGTACCAACAATACCACGAGCATAATAAGTAAGCTGATTTGCCGATGGCGTGGACTCAATAATAAAACTACCATCTGCACGTGAGAAGCCTGCGGTACCAGCATTTAAACCTGATACGTTAACAACATCACCCACGCTCAAGTCATGCGCCGCCTCTACGAATTGCATACTAATTAAACTATTCGTTGTACTAGTTGTGTTAAAATCTGTTGTAATTGTACTAACTGTTAAGTCAACACCTGGTTCATCAAACGTTGATGGGTAACCTTTAATTGTACCATAACCTGCCCATTTAGTAGGCTGCAATCCGTATTCAAAGTCAGCATCAATAAGTGACTGAGGAGCTGACATACGTTGTCGTTCAATAGCATCAGTACCAAATTGATATGGTCTAACAACTTGACCTTGTTCAACCATGCCTTCAGAATAAATTTGTAATAAATCTGTACTACTCATAGATGATGTATTTGCAGCTAATGTAATTGTTGTAAATCCACTTTCTGACTGATCAGCAGTAGGAAAATGAGTTGTATTTGGACCTTTTGTAAATACACACGTCGTACCAGCAAATGAAGCATCACCGAAGTTGTAGATAATAATATTATCAGTTACGTTTGTAATTAATAATAATTTATCTAAAGAGAATCTACCAGGTACAACAATAGTACCTGCGCCAGCTGCTCCAGGTGTAAATACATAATCTCTTATTAAATGTTTAGCCATTCTTTATTCCTATCCTAATCCTATGGCAAATGCGATAGCTGACGAAGTAGTTGCAAAACTTCCTAGATCAGCCGAGTCGCCTTTATCGCCTTTTTCACCTCGTTGACCAATTGAACTATATACGTTCCATGTGTTATTTATATAGATTAATTCAATTATGCTTTGACCTAAATCTAAGTCAAAGTTATCAGTAAATCCTTCAATAGTAGAACCATTACGATTAAGTAGAACTGTTTTATTTCCACTCCAATTTGATATATCTATAAGTTTTATGTAATCTCCTGTAGATGGAGAAGCAGGTAATGTGCACACAACTTGACCATCTGTTGTATCGACAGCATAACGATTTGCTGTTACAGCACTAAAGTCAGATTCTTTGACTTGATAATTTGTAGAAAATTGTGTAAAGTCTGAATCAAAGCCTAAGTACTGACCACGTAATGCACCGAAGTTCCATGTAGGTAACTCAACAGTCGAATCAGTAAGGTTTATAGTTTGAGCTCTTGGACTACTATCGATGTTATCTTGTACTAAGTTATCAAAAACATACCATTCACCATTAGACGCATCTCTTATAAAACCTGTTCTTCTAATAGTTGTGCCACCGTCTTCTGAGTAACTACCAACTACACCAATATCAACAGTATCACCTTGGTTAGAATCTGCAACTGTAATGTAAGCATTAGAGACTGATAGATCAGCTTGTGCTTGTGCAGACTGTGTACCTGTAATAGTCAAGTCACCTTGAATAGTAACATTACCAGTAAATAGACCGCCGCCATATTCAACTGAGTCTGTAGTACTAACTCCTTGACCAATTGATATTACGCCACCTGAACTAATACTTACACCAGTACCTCCAGTAAAATGCGATCTTACTTCAGTAGCACTTGGACCTGTGTAAGTTAATAATCCAGTTGCATTGTTATATGCTAATGAACCATCTCCACCCGCATCATTTACACTAATTGCATTCTTAGCATCTGAGTCTGCTCTTGCACTAGTATAATATTTGTTACTGCCTTCAGGTAGGTGTGTAGTAGATGTTGCACCTAAGTCTGAATCAAATCTTGCAGTTGTATAATATAGGTTTGTACCTTCGGCAAGATTTGTTGTACTATGATTTGATATATCGTCTACTGTACCATCAACATTACCGATAAATTTACCGGATCCGTTTGTACCAGCCTGAATATTATTAACTACGACTATGTCATTAGATCTAATAGTCTTATCAACGCCTAGACCACCAACAAGTACAAGAGAAGCTGAAGTTTTACTTGATGCATCTGTGCCAGAATAGAATTTGCTGTTACCGCTAGGTGCAATTTCAAATAGAGTACTTGGGCTTGTAAAGTCAATTGGATTAACACCTGTACTCTTTACAAACTTATATGTTAGATCAGCGTTTTCTGTACCGAATATAAATTCGTTATTAAGAGTCAGGCCGATATTAGCATTTGTTCTATTATCAATTGCAAGATTAAATACTGCATTTCTACTTGAGTCATCTGAAGTATAACCTAATACTGAAACTGTACTATCACCGAGTTGATTATTTTTGTTTATATTGACCGCACCATGGTTACCGCCAAATATTCCTCTACCGTTAATAGCTAGTTGACCAAATTCTACATTTGCTGAACTATCTGTAGACACTATGCCAGATGTTATTGATATACCATTGCCAGCTGTAATATGTGCTTGTACTTCAGCCGCACTCGGGCCTGTGTATGTTAAAACACCTGTTGCCTCATTATATACTAAAGATCCGTCACCGCCTGCATCTGTAACAGATATGGCTCGTTTAGCATCTGAGTCTGTTCGTGCACTAGTATAATACTTATTTGTAGAACCTTCTGATAGATTGTCTGTTGTTCTTTCAGCTAAGTCAGAATCAAAGTATGTAGTACTATACAAAGCATTTGGAATTGTACTAAAAGCACCTGTTGATGCATTGTAAGATAAAACTCCACCAGCAACACTAAAGATATTTTTTACATTAGTAGAGTCTAAAACATTAGGTGTATTCGTAAAATTAGTATAGTCTAAATAATGTCCACCTGCTTGGCCATTTAATTGTGTTGCGTTAATACCTAAGTTATCTACGAATGATTTATTTACCTTTAATCCAATATCAGAATCAACACGTAACTTAGTATAATATAGATTAGTACCCTCTGTAAGATTTGTTGTTGTTCTTAAATTAAAGTCAGAATCAAATCTACCGAGAGTATAATATAGATTATTGCCTTCAGTTAAATCACCTGTCGTTTTATCACCAAATGCTGAATCAAATCTTGCCTGCGTATAGTATAAACTTGTGCCTTCAGTTAGATCTGCTGTAGTTCTTAAATTGAAATCAGAATCAAATCTACCTAGAGTATAATATAATCTTGTACCTTCAGGTAAGTTTGATGTAGTAGATGATGTCTCATCTAATAACTTAATCCAACCGCCAGCGTGTGAAAAATAACCTTTTCCTGTTCCATGTACGTGAGCAAACATACCATGATATGTCGATGCACTAGGTAAGTCACCTTCTGCCATGTATAAATTAGCATAAAGAATTTTACCGGTAGTAGTTATATTATTACTACCCATATTAAGGTTAGTACCTTCTACTGCATCAATTGCTCTGTCATCTGTAAAATATAGATTAGTCGAACCTTCAGAAACACTATCTGTAGTTCCTTGTGTAAAACCAAACACACCACTATTTGCGTTATAACTTAAAGCACCAGTTACGCTGAATATATTCTTAACCATACTAGAATCAAGAATAAACGGAGTACCTGTAAAGTTACTATAATCTAAATAATATGCACTATCTTGACCTTTAAATAATACTGTATCATCAGCCGTAATAGATAGCTGATCTACAAATGTACCGGTAACTCTGGCATCAATTGATGAATCTACACGAGATTGCGTGTAATATAAATTATTACCTTCAGAAAGATCTGTCGTTGACTTATCAGCAAATGCACTATCAAATCTAGCTTGTGTATAATATAGCTTATTGCCTTCACTTAATTGTGTAGTACTTTTTGCATTGAAGTCAGAATCAAATCTAGATTTACTATAAAGATATTCACCTGTTTGTGTACCAAATGTACCGGTAGCTGAGTCATATGTTAAAACACCACCTGTAACAGAAAATATATCTTTAGCTAATGCTGAGTCAAGGTAAAATGAACTATCTAAAATATCTTGTACGGCTGAGTCAATGAAAAAATCAATACGAGAATTTATTTGATCTGAGTCTAAATAATTTAAAACTTGTAATTGTGAATCTAAGAATGTTTCATCAATTACATCTAAAATTACATTAGAGTCTATTTTATGTTGATTAATGTTACTGGCTGCAAGTTTAACTTCAGCACCAGTTGTATGGTTTGTAAACCTAACACGACCTGTATGCTCAGACATAACAAGGCCACCAAAGCTAACAGAGTTACCTGAAATGTATAAGTCTCTAAATCTATTGAGTGAGTCACCTAAATCATATAACTCATTTCCACGTGGCACAATGTGCTGATCAATATTACCAAACATCGAGTCTAGTATATTATGAGCTTCACCAGAATCTAAGAATAAAGATGCATCTAATCTAGCATTTACATAAGCGCTATCAACAAGAGATATAGCTTCAGCAGAATCTAAATAGTTTAAATTGACACGATCATCAATGTAAGCACTATCGATCATACTCACTATCTGACCGGAGTCTAAGAATTGTGCTATGGCATCGGAAGAATTTTTATAATAGAGTTTACCATCAGCGTAGTTAATCGCCAATTCGCCGTGTTCTAAATCACTCGGCGTCGGATCACTTCCTGATACACTCTTTCTTTTTAGTTTAATTACAGTTGTCATAATTCTTCCTTAAAACACTATTTATTAGTATGTTCCACCATCTAAAACCGTGACTGTTACATTGCCTGAAACAACGGTAAAGTTAGAAGAGTCAAAAGTTGATACACCCTTTTGAGTCTTAGTAGCATCAACTGCTTTCCATGTCATCGAATTTGCTACGTCATCATATGTTATTGTTACAGCATTATTTGAATCTGTGCCAAAGAAGTTATCTAAGTGATCTTCCATGACTTCTCTTAGAGCGACACCATTCAAGAATACGGCACTATCGAGAGATACGAATGGTATATCAATAGGTAAGTTTGGATCCCATCTGTATGTAGCAGCATCGAATACAAATTGTGGTTTAGTAGCTGTGCTATCAAATTGATCACCGCCAACTATTAGACCTGCTCCATCTGCTACTGCAGCTGTAGCAGCTGAATCTGCAAGAACAAGATTCTTATCATTCAAAGATACTACTGAGCTATTAACAATTGTCTCAGTACCTTGTACGATAAGATTACCACGAATAACTAAATCACCTGAATCACCTACAGGAAATGGATCAATGAATAATTGATTTGAAGCATCAGTTGATGATATAGTATTACCATTAATTTTAACGTTATCTACTGTGACTTCATCAAAGCTTGCTTTAGTAAGAGTTACACTATCCTCAAAATTTGCTGGACCTTCAAAAAGTACTTTTCTAGGAAAATAAACTCCTTTATTACCTGTTGAATGTAATTTAATGTCGCCATTGTTATAAAAATCAAACTCACCATTGGTACCGCTACTCCTGAACATAGTGGCAGATTGAGCATCGCCTGTAATACCTGTGTGACTATGATCTTGAAAACATAATCTAGTAAAGTGTGGTATAATTACTTTATCATTTGGCTGATGAGAGAACCTGACATTATTACCAAACTGAACACTATCAGCAAATTTAGATATTTCAACTACGTGTGCTGTACCGTCACCTGTTGTAATTGTAAAATTATTATCGCCAACTACTGCACTCATTGGACTACTGTGAAGAGATGAAGAACCCCAACTAGCAGAGTCAACTCCTGCAACAGCGACTGAACCAATTGAATCAATTAGACCTGATTGATTAACTGTAACTACTGGTATTGAAGATGCTGATCCATATACACCAGAATCTACAACTTGTGGTCTATTAAAATGATCGGCATAAACTGTACCAAACCTAGTACCTGATGCACCTAGATCTCTACGATTTCCTTGATTGTATAAATTAGATCCACGCCCTATTGCAGGTAAAACATTACCGTCTAAATTAATGTAACCATTACCTGATATGGCTCCCATACCACTTCTAAAATCATAAGCAGGATCATAACCTATAAGTGTAATACCTTTACCAGCAATCTCTATAGATGTCGTATGACTATCCGCAAGCATCTCGAACCAGTGATCAGTAGTATCATGGCGCATTGTTGTACGCCCTGGAACAGGATTACCGTTAAATGTATAACCATTACCAAAGACTAAGTTCTTATCGTTATAGATTACAACACTATCATCGAATTCATTAATCGTTACATCATGTATTGTACCATCGCCAGTGGCAATGTTTAAAGTATTAGTTGATTTATCCCAAGATGCAGAGTCTACACCTGCAACTGCAACTGTACCAACTGAATCTAGTAATCCAGAAGAGTCAACAGAAATAACAGGAATTTGTGATGGTGAACCATATACGCCAGGAGTAATATTACCCGCTTCTAATTTTAATCCACTAAATATTGCTGAGTCTGTAAAGTTAACTGGTACATTAAATGTAATTGATGAGTCTTTAGTATTAACTACCATTAATGGATTATTATTATCATTCCAAGCGGAAATACTTAATGCACTATCTTTTAAGTTATTAAGCTGTATTTTTGGTTTTACAAAATTATCTCCGTCAAGATTACTTCGACCAAAATGGATACCATCTTGAAAAGCTCCGCTTGCCCATGGAATTGTAAAATAACCTACATTTCCAAAACCTAGAGATTTAGGGTTCCAGTCTCCGTCGACTCTTGTATTATTGGTTTTGATATAATGGGCATTAATATTTGTACCAAAAGTCATTTGACCAGATAAAACTATATCATCTGCATGTAATGATATTTTAGGCCCACCCCTTATACCAACACTATCACTAACATCTACATTATAGTTAGCACCACGAAAATTAATATCTGAAGTGCCTTGTATGGATAAACCAGCAAATCTTGCAGAATCATCTGAATCTAAAATTTCAATGGCAACATTTTTTGCACTGTCTATTCTACCATAATTATCAACCTTAAATGTAGGTATTGATGTTGTAGAACCATATGATCCTGGAGTGACGTTAGTTGCCTGTAAACCGATATCGACTCTATTGTCTGTGACAACGGCGAGCATCTGCCCTGGCACACCTGCGAATCGTAGTGATGAATCTTGTAGCGTGATTGTATCACTACCTACATCGCCTGCAACTGATAATGTTTGAGATATACCGCCAACCGCAGAATCTAAATCAGATCTTAATTCTGCTGTAGCTGAGTCTAAATCAGATCTTAATGCACTTGTTACTGAATCAAGATCATCGTTATTTGCTAATGGTATCCAAGCACCGGCATGTGAAAAATAACCCTTACCTGTAGCATGTACGTGTGCAAACATACCATGATATGTAGATGGACTTGGTAAGTCTGCTAATGTACTATATACGTTAGCATATAAAATTTTACCTGGTGTTGTAATAGTATTTGTAGAACCATCAATTACGATATCACCAGATAAAAGCTGATCTATCTTTTTATCAGAATCTACTATTACACCGCTGTTAGCTGTAAGTGTACCCTTTACATGATCTAACATGTCTGTAAAGTACGAACCACCAATTACTGTTATGCTTGTTGCATTTGAAGATCCATCATCACCTGTACCGATGAATAATCTTTCACCCATATTTCCAGTAGTACCCACACCATACGTGTAAGCCATTTCTGCAGTTTTTAGGGATGATGGTGCTATACTACCAGTAGATCGTTTGATTCTAATAATTGTAGCCATTAGAAATTACCCCCATTGAGCACTTGCCCACCCAATGAAGTAGATACAATAAATTTTTGTGATGCTGAATCGAATTGTAATAAATCGCCGTCCGATAGACCTGTTAGATCTACGTCAGCAAGGTTCGACATATTGAGTGCACCTTTGACTCTTTTTATTGGCGTGCCGATTACTACCTTTGAAACGTAGTTTCCACCACTAACTATCTTTATAGCCATTATTACCTCGTTACACTAGGAGAAACAATCATTTGTCCCTGTAAAACACGTTCTATGATGGTATCACCGCCGCTGTCGACGTATTGCATTTCAACATCATATAAGTATTTTCCCTTGCGTAACGCATCGGTTTGTGTATTTGTAAGAGAAGCTGTCATAATACCGGCGTTAGCATCACTAACAATAGTGGCCCAATCTACGGTATCTGCGGAGTCGCTATTGTAACTCCTTTTCATTTTCATATTAAAAGCGTGACTAGCAATGTTTCTTGGATTGCCATCTTTCTGTACGATATGCATTTCTATCGCAACATCTGACCCTTGATCAATAGTAAAAATTTCTTCTTGTGCCATTGGGCCCTCTCGTGATTATATGGTCTTATTTATAATATTTTGTATTGCTACTATTTATACATTAAATCCAATAATCCTTAATCCAATGTTCATCTACTTTATGCATTAGGTTATTTCCATTAGAAAAGTGAACCATCTTAATCGTATCACAGAAGTTACCACCCATAACATATGGTTCATTTGGATTCACATCGCTTATCCAATTACGATTAATTTTTCTATAATCAATATCATGATATTTTGCAAACCATTCCATAGGCAACCATAGTTTCATTACTGCATGTTCATCAATAAAGTTTTGTTCGCCATTAACTGGTCCTTCAGCAAATCCATTATCAACATAATAATTTTGCCAGTATTCAGGATCTTTACTAAATTCTTCCCATATATAGTGAGTCTCACCCATATAATACATTTGAAAACCACCATTTAGTTTACAAAAATGCCTAAGATTAGACCACCATCTTTCGAAACATCCAAAATGATGTCTACCTAAACCATATGTTAATATTGGATCCATATCTCCAACAATTATCCAATCTATATCAAGGATTAAACATTTTTCTCCTTCTGGTATATCACCAAAGCCAGTCTGATGAAATATTAATTTATGCCATTGAAGTTTATATTCATCAGGATTTTCTAAAGGTACTACTATTATGTCAGGGTCTAATCCTATAGGATCTTCTGTATAACAATAGAGCTTATAATCTACTGTACTATTTCTTCTTATACTACTGTTTAGTTTATTTACGTATTCTGAAGAGTACTTTGTTCCTACTTTGAGAGTTATTATATTAATCATTGAACATTCCAGTCGTTATTTTATGTTCTTCACACTCCTTTGAAAATCTTTGTTTAAATTTTTTATATTCTATAAAATTATTGTCTTGTAGGATATAATATAATTCATGCTTTTTAAGATATTCATAAACAGATTCAGATGCGGTGTGCATAAATTCAGTGTCAGATCTATCATACCACGGCTTTTGTATTGGTTTAACAAAAAAATATTTTAAGTTATTATAATCTAATAAATCTTTTATAGTTTTTATTAAATATAAATTTGTATCTATTTCATGATATGGATTATAAAAATTTTCTATATAATGATTTATACTCCATTTTATTTTAGACATTTTTTCGTGATAATAATCTAATTCATTACGTTTTACATATTCATTATAATAATGCGACCATGGATGTGGGTCGTCTGGTGATTTCCATTGTTTTGTACAGTTTGTAGCAGTAACTATACCAAATTGTTTTTGTCTTTTCGTCATGTTAAACTTATTATATGGAAACTCTAATGTATCAAAAGTATTTAAAACTATGTAAACTGGCTTTGTTACTTTTGATAAGTCTCTCTTCTGCATCTCTCTAATAATTTGCATATTAGATTGTGGTATGAATATATCATGTGGAAATAATTCTATAATATCTTTAAATGCCATTAAGTAACGCCACCATCATACATGTTAAACGCCCATTTCTTTTCTCTACACCACCAACATTCTTTGCATGGTTTAGTAAAATAATCTGTTTTTTCTGCATACTCGACGCATGATGCAGTCAATGGAAATAAATTATCCATAAGATTAAATTTTTTATATTGAGTAGCAACAAACCTTTTATCTACAAATTCAAACGGACAATAGAAAGGTTTGCCATGATGCTCATGATAAGGAACACGGTCATGTCCATGCCTATCTCGTCGCTCTTCTCTCTTATACATTAGATTATGCTTTTCAGCTTCTGACTTTGTAGGATTAGCTGTTCTACCATGAAACAATACTTCTATTGTACCATTATCTCTTAATCTTTCTTCATGTGCTCTATGATGATTTACTTTATCTTTCTCATGATTTTTATCGTAGTAGTCTACTGCATGCTCACCAATATTTACTGATGTAAACATTTCTTTAAATAGTTGTACTATCTCTTCTGCATTCCAAATATTAGTAGGCCGTTCATTATGTACGCCTGTAATAGGAATTATAGTAGCATCAGACTTTCTTGCTTCTAATTCTCTACATGTCATAAACATTACAAGTGATGAATCTGCACCACCAGATAAATTTATTCCTATCTTCTTAAATTCATTTAGTCTTGGGTATGGATCCCAAAAGTCAACATTTCCATAACGAGATTTATAAATCATTGCCACTCCACTACTTTTTCTACTTCAGGTACTACTCTTTTCTTTGGATTCCATTTAGTTTCTAATGGGTAACCTAATCCCAAACACATTACAATATCATAATTCACATCTATTCTATGATCATTATATTCCGTATGCAAAGTTATGTCTTGACAAAAACTAGATGAAATATTTTTTTCTGCTGCTAAGCAAGCTATATTATAAGCATGCATTGAAGATGATTGTGTAGCTTTAATCTGAGTATCACTTTCTTCCATTTTAATATTCGGTGTAAGAAGATCACCTTTATTTTCATGTTTATTATAAAAAATAAAAAGATAAGGTGCTAAAACCTGAGGATTGAAATTATAATAATTAAATCTTTTTCGTATAACAGATTTTTGATTTGCCTGCCTGGGTATTTTTAAATGCATACGAATCCATTCTTCATATTCACTCCTTGCAAATTTAATCCTTTCTTCACCATCGGGTATTTTTTTATATTCAGGATCACAATTAGTTTGTATAACTAATTTTTCTTTATCATCTTTATACTCTGGACCGTATACTTTTACCTTATGATAAGGTATAGTACATTTATTTGGTGTATATGTAACAGAATCTAAAATAATATCATCTATAATATTTTTATCAGGTATATCATCATTAAAAAACATTACACTTCTTCTATCTCTTATACCGTCCCCCATAGTTTCCTCCAATCTCCTCTTAAAGCAGATAACCTATCTAAATATTCTTTTAAGTTATTCCTTTGTTTTTCTATTTCTTTTTTACTTGATTTTTCTAATTCATTTTTCATTCTTAATGATACTGGTTCAAATTCAGTCCCCATATATTTTTCTATAATTCTAGGTGCTTCTATATGTAAGTGAGGTTGAACATGTTTAGGATATTCAACATATTGAAACGAGTACTGACCTACACTTAAATTTAATGTTCTATAATATTCGAATATATCTTCTAAATCGTCTACATTTAAAACTGAAACTGTAGGTGTTACTAGCATAGGATAAGTAGGTCTTCGTCTTCCCCCTTTATACCGCCCAATGCTTGGGTATGAGGAGCTATTGACATATCTATAATTAGGAGAATAGTCGCTAATAACTTGATTTATATAATTAATGTTATCTTCAAATTCATTAAAATTAATTGGCCATCTGATCCATTCTTCTTTTTCCATAAAATGATCAGCAGAAATTGTAATCGCTAATCTATGAAACCTTTTTATATAGTCTTCTAGCTTATGCCCCTTAAACTCTATTTTTGATAAATTTGTACTAATAGCAATGTATATACTTTTTGCATACTTGTCAGGAAATTTATCTAAAAATTCATAAAACTTTTTAACTTGTAATGGTTCACCGCCTAAAATAATTATTTTATTAATATGTTCTAAATTATTTAAAATATGATTTTCCATTTTTTCATATGATATTTTATTATGTCTTTCAGGTATTATATTATAACCAAAATCTTTTAAATCATATCCTAAAGATTTTAAATCATTTCGTCTGCCTGAAGAATGATTTGGATGACACATATAACATGATAGATTACAATAACTACCAAACATTCTTAGCTTAATTTCAACTTTGCCAATATTATTAAGTCTGCCTTGTTGATGTAAATGCATCTTACGGGGCGATGGAACATTTAATTTATCCATTTCATAACATCTATTACAAGCATCAACATATTCATTATTATTCATTTTATTTCGTAAAGCTTGCATATCATCACTAAAGAAAAAATCAAAAGGTAAATCTTTTGTTACATTCCATTTTGTTCTAAGATTTTTAGATGCAGACATTTTAGTATTAGCATGACAACACATATCAAATTGATTAGTGCTATCATTGAATATATGCATGAACGGCAACGGGCAATACCTATCCATAATAGTCATCGTCTTTAAAATGATTTTTCCATTCGGGAAAATAATTTAGTATATTATCTTTTCTTAACTTGTCTCTTCTTTTTATATGTGCTATCATAGAGTGATATTTCATTTCATCGAATTCTCTTTTCTCTAGATAGTCAATAGCCTTTGTACATTTTTCAATCATGTCATATGAGTTACTATATAATCGATCTAAATAAAAATCTCTTACGTCATCTGGTAATGACTTTAGTGTAAACCATGCTGGTCTTGTAACATTAAAATAACTCGGTGTTATGCCAAATTCTTTACCAGCCTCCATTGCTTCATCTACATAACCAATCGATATAGGATTCAAAGTCATTGCAAATCCTATATTTGTATTAGGTATTGCATGCATCATTCTAATATTCTTTTCTACTTCAGGCCATTTAGATGGGTATCTAATATAATCATTTTTAGTACCCCATAATTCCATAGAACATTTGTAATGCACCTTTTGAAACTGTGCAAGTAAATCTCTAATATACTCCATCTTAGGATAGCCATAGTTATTAGAAAATATAAAAAGCTTTTTATCCTTTGCCCATCCTTCTTTAACACACTTTTCTAATATTTGTATGTACTGCTTAATTAAGAATGTTTCACCACCAATAAGTTGTATACGTTTAGTTTTTTTAATCGTACGCCAAAATTCTTCTTCATCTATATCATTGTCTTCATATCTAATCAAGGGTGGATTAAATGGTACAGTAGATCCAGATCTTTTTTCAGATCTTTCAATAATTTCTTGCGGAGTAAATTCGCCCAATGCAATCCATTCTTCTGCAACAGATGATGAATCTTCTGCTGAGCACATGAGACATTTTAAATTACAATAATTACCCCATACTTTTATTTGTGATGTATGTATTTTATCTGGTACAGGATATTCAGATGCTGGATTTTCTCTAACAAATTTTACAAGTCTATCTAATTCTGCAAGTTCTTCATGATCATTTTTCATATCATTATTATATGCCATTCGTGGAGTACTGAATCCTAAATATTCAGTCTCAATGCATCTATAGCAAGTCTTTATAGTTCTCTCTCGGTCTTTATGGCCATTAGCCATTTCATCTCGTAAACCTCTTAGCTCAGGTTGATTCCATACGCCTTCGATGCCAATCTCAGCAATATGCTTTTTTACATTCATTGTTGTATTACAGCATGGATGTGCAAATCCATACGTCGGAATATACATATGTATGAAAGGCTGTGAGCAGAAAAACTCACCTTTCTTCTTTATGACTTCATCTAACATATATCCAATATCAGGCTTGTCTTTTGAAATAGGAGAAGCAGCATTGGCGAAATCATCTGGATTATTTTTTAATGGAATCCTTTTTAGATTGATTTCTTTTTTACTAGTTATTTTCATTATTTTCTTCCTATTACAGTAAACCTGTTATAATCTTTATAATTTTTTGTATCAGCATACCAAACCTTTTCAAGGTTATATTGTTCAATTAATTCGTCCGGACTATTTACACAATTAAAATGTTCTTCTACATTTTCATAATCATTAGATTGTAATGCTACATATCCATTTTCTATTTTTAATGGAGCCATATGTTCACATGACGTATTAATAGTTAATTTATCATTACCAGAAAACTTAATTTCATTAGCATTTTGCATAATCCATTTTATATCAAATCTTTCTGGAAAATAAATATTTTGAGCAATAGATAAAGCTGTACTATCAATCTCGTAAAAATTTATTTCTTTATATGTCAAAAACCTATCTATCAACGGGATAATAATGTTACCGTACCATCCGCCTATCACATTTATTCTCTGTATACAAGAAGGTAAAGTACCTATCTCTTGATAATAATTTAGCTTTATCATCATCCTAGTTTTAGCTTTTACTTTTCTTTCTTCAAAAGATTTAGCTAAGTCTAATGCACGTTCAGGATATTTTGATATTGCTTTTTGTGTCGCTTTGTCTATATTAAATTGCATAATAAATACCTCATACGCTATTTATAGTAGGTTTAAATGATTAATGTTATATGTGTGAAACAAGGTGATCGATATGATCACATTTATCCAAATAGACTTAAAACTATGGTAGAACGCAATCTATCTATTCCTCATAATTTTTATTGTTATACTGATAATGATTATAAAGTAGATTGCAATATAATTCATATGCCTGATGATGGATTAGAATTATGGTGGCCTAAACTCAGAATGTTCGAAGAAGGCTTTGGTGGTTTAGAAGGTAGATGTTTATTCTTTGATTTGGACGTTGTAATACAGAAAGATATTACATTCTTGCTTGACTATAAAGAATTTCATATGATACAGACATATTGGAAATATGGAATAGAAACGACATATGAATCAGGTATGAAACAAAAGCAGGCATATGATATGAATAGAAATAGTTCATGTCTATTATGGACGGCCGGAGAGAACACACATATATGGGAATACTTCTGGAAAAATCCAGAGTTTTATATGCTTAAGTATGCTGGCATAGATCGATTCATGTATCATGAGGGACTAACACACAAAGTATTTCCAGAAGGAATTTTTTATTCTAGAAAGCATGGAATAAAATATGGCGATAAGCCTTTGAACGAACCTCCTTGGTATAAAAGCGATGACCATGCAGTTTGCTTAATGAATGGTATGCATAAATTAGAAAAAGAATATTTTGATAAGTGGAATCCTTATGAAGGTTATGAACAATATTATCTATAGCATATATTCTCCGGGATGTAAACAGTTAGATTTAAATTATGATAAAATAAAAAGAAGACACGAACAATATGCTGTGTCTGTGTATGCTAGTTATGTATGTTTTCATTATGATAGTATGGATTATAATGAACTACAATTTAAAAAATTATTTTTATTAGAGCATATGTCTCAGTATGCTAACAATGTTTTATATTTAGACTTTGATGTTATACCTACAGAAAATGCAAAGAATATATTTGATATGAATTATGAACTAGCTATGCTACCGTTAATTAGGCATGAGTCATATGATTTTAAAACAAAGATTAAAAACAAAAATCATAGAAAGTATAATACATTAAATAAAGCTAGTGAAATTATTTTTAATACGGGGGTGATAGCAGCACAAGATAAAGCAATATGGGAACTAGATCTTAAAAATACATATCCAATGTTTGATGGTAATAATAATGAAGCATTTATGACATGGGTAGTAGAATCATTTAATGTGCAATATCAAATATTACCGTTAAATTTTAATTATATTTTAGATGAAAAAAACGCCACTATACCTAGTGACGTTCATTTTGTACATTACTCTAATAAAGACTTTTCGCTTATCTAGGTATCCATATATCTTTTTTCTTATCATAAAGATGATCTCTTTTATAAAACCTTCTGCATTCACCTAGACGAACTAGGCTTTGAAAAAATTTGCCTACTTCTATCTCACCGAAGAAATTTTCTCTTTTAAAAGAATCTGGATCTATTACTCTTAAATTATCATCTGTGTCTATAACTACATTAGATAGTTTATAATCTGCATGAAAAAAGTAATGAGTTTTTAAATGATTTAAACTAAATTGAAAAAAATTATTCCATATATCTAGGTATTGTGCAATATACTTATTTAGTTTATCATGATTATAATCTGTATCATATTCACGTATATAATAGTTTAAAGTACACTTATAATCTACTTTTTCCATAGTAATAGTATTATCAGTCATATCATATATTTTTACTATTCTATTATCATAATTATAAAGTTGTTCGTATATTATTAGCCATTCATCATTAAGTTGATTATTTGTTCTGTGTTTTTTCTTTGTTACTAAATTATCTTCAACATATACTGTACTATGGTTTCTTTCAATTATGGTACCCGCACGTGATGAAAGGCCTTTTCTTTCTATTTCGTTTCCCATAATTCTATTGCTGCTTTCAATGCGTCAGGTACTGTTTTAGATATTCTTAGATTTTTCTTAAGTTCTCTATCAGTATTTTTCTTTATAAAATCCATCTCAAATAATTTTAGTTTTAGTTCAAATAGATATTCTGTTGATGTGTTATTAGTAAATACGTGTTCGCTTAAAACTTCTGGTAATGATGCAGCAACTTTTATTTCTTTTGTTTCTACAATAACATTATTATTACCATCAGGTACTTCATCTTGTCTTTGATATGCTGCATCATCTTCTAGTGCAACATCAGATAAAATCCAACCGTTTTTCTTTGCAACTTCTATTGCAATTCTTTTGATTTCATTTTGTTCAGCTCGTATATTCTTAAAAGTATCTTCATGAATCTGATCAATTGTATATGATTCCATTAACATCTTATAATCAGTATCATTTTCATCTGCATCTAAAAAGTAATCAATAACTTTAAACTCACCAGCTTCATTTGCTTCTTCTGATATTAATTGTGCACATATAGTATCGCGTTCATTATTTGTAAAGAATGCTCTATCTACTGTATATCCTTCAATGAGTGCCATTTTTATCTCCTAAGTTTGGTTCACTCTAAGTGTCCAAGTACTAATTGTTTGTGCGCTACCGTTTGGAAACTCTTGTGCTCTATAATCGTCAGCGTTCACAAAACGCGTTTGATAATCACCATTACCATCTAGTCTAGTATCTACCATACTTGTACCCATTGTAGTACCGGTACCATTTATATTATATCTGATTCTTGAACCTGTAATTCCTGCTGCAACATGTCTCATTTCATTTTGCAAAATAGAATCTATACTTGATTGAGTATACTCTTGTAGGTTATTATCAGAGTTTCTAATAAATAACATCTCTTGCATTCCTGGCGCTGATATATTATTTTTTGATAATAAGTAATAACTATTTATCGTAGTCGGCTGATCAAGATCTTCTGGTATACCGGCGGCTGTATAAGCACTAGTGTCTGCCCGTGTATCTGTAAATACTGCACTAGTCGATACAGCTGAATAACCAGATAGACTGGTAGATGTATGAATACGAAATGACCCTGGTTGACCTACAGCACTAGTCAGTGTATCAATAGCAGGAAAGATAAAAGTATCACGTAAATCAGTTAATGTCATTGCTCTGATACTTGAACCATCATAATATATCGGAAACTTTACATTATTTGTATCTGATGTTGCTGATGTAGATGCAACCGATTGACTAATATGATCATAATCTGCATGTGCATTTCCAGGTTCATCGGTCACATTTTCTGGAGGAGTTGCTGATATGCTAGTTTCATGTGCACCAGCAGTTTTTCTAGTATCTCTCATCTGAGGAGATATATTACCACCACTACTTACACGTGATAATGTAACAGACGGATTAGCACCATATAAATAGCGGCACCTATCCTTTACAGCATCACGTTGTGCATTAGTCATTTCTATCAGGTCGTTACTACCTGTTAGAATTAATGGTCTTCTGACTGCCATAATTAAGATCCTGCGCCATAAAGTTTCTTTAGTTCTGTGCCTGCAGAATTAAATATTATCAACTCTACTTCATCTTTTAACTTTGCTCTAGTAACAGCGTCATTAACAATATGTTCTGTATTTACGGCGTCAATTGCAATATTATCTCCCTCAACTACTCGTTGCTGGAGCAAGGCATTTGTAATTGATGAGTCTAAGATATGATCCGAATCTATTTCATCATCAGCAATCATGTGACCTAAGATAGAATCAGAATCCATTGTAATAAGATCATCTTTAAGATTACCATCACTATCGACAATTCTATTAATAGCATCGACAAGAGTTAAGAAAGTACTGTCAGATGATTCTCTATAATTAAGATCTGCTTGCCGGCCTACATCACTATCAATAGCATTGATTCCTGATACTACACTGCTATCACCGCCTGATGTACTTAGTAATCCTAAATCTCCGACTTGTTCAGCTAGCGTATTGGTTTTTAGACGAAACCCGTTAATAGTATCCGTAAGATTTACCTTAATAATAGCCATTTTATAACTTCTCTTTTATGGTTAATAGCAACTGTTTAATGTCTGACATATCTTCTTTTAATTCTTCAACGTCAGCAAATAGTTGCTTTTTTCTTTCTTCCTCTTGTGCCATAGCGATCTTACGAGCTTTCGCTGCCCGTATCTCTGATTTATTTATATTCAGTACTGCACCTGATCTTGGATCACGTGCTAAACCTGGTCTTCCTTCAACTGGTATCATGTAGCCATCGCTATAGCTCTTATGTCTCTAATAACTGGCACTTTACATGAGTTAGTAGATCTAAATACTATCTTAAGCTGAAATTCTGTAAACGCAGGAGATACTCCACCTTGACCGCCTGGTAAATATGAATATTCTCTAAATACATCCGGATTATCGTCTGTTGGCACAGCCTCTTCTAAATTAATAGGTGAATACTGAGCAGTTAACACAGAATCAGTTGCACCATCATGCGTACGTAGTAATACATCAAAGTCTGTACCTGATGGTCTATTAGCTGCTATGAGAATTTTCATACCAACTGCTTCTTCTGCAAGCGTAACTGGTATTGTAATATGTTTTGACAACATAGATCCGTTACCTAGTGGATCAGTTTCAGCCACAAAATTA
>MDTD01060246.1_pt1 | contig 18959 bp, 16 predicted proteins | sample 811221 | NCBI WGS metagenome assembly MDTD01 (sample SAMN05326646, study PRJNA326480) | marine metagenome | isolation source: seawater | place: Pacific Ocean: South West | collected 2011 | reverse complement strand
GGCTCGCGCCGGAAATCGCGGTAAAAGGTGATGGTGCCGTGCACCTCGGCGCGCGACAGATTGAAGGCGAGCGCGAGGATCGGGACCGCACCGTCGTCGATATAGCCGAAATGCTCCATCAGCCCATGCAGGGCCGGCATCAGCCCACCGCGCTCACGCCGATAGCCCTCGACTATCGCCGTCGCACGCGACTCGTCCCATGCCTCGTACGGCATTCTCTGTCCCTGCCACTGTGCTCGGTGCGCAGGCCACGGTTCGCAGCCGGCGCACCACCCTGCCTCCCTACTTTAGGCGCGGGCGGATAAGGGACAAATTTAGAGTTTTGATCTTGCGATAGTTATTAGCTATCACTCGGCGCCGCGTCGCTCTTCAGCCTGGCCAGAGCCTCCCGCATCTGACGGGCGAGCACGGCGGGCAACCCCTCTTCCATGACGATCGAGGTCAGGGCCTGTGCCACCGGCGTCGTGGGGGTCCGGTCCGGATAGACGAGCCCCACCATGTGCTGCACGTCGGGGTCGACCAGCGGCAGCGCCACCAACTCACGCTCCGGTGAGAAGACCGTGAGCAGCGGACCCGGAATGACGCTCGACAGGCGCCCGTGGCGGACCTGCGTGTAGAGATTGATGAGGGAATTGGTCTCGATCGCCGGCGCTACTGCGTGCCCGGCGAGGCGGAAGCTCGCATCGACGATGCGCCGGTTCTGCATCTCGGGCGTCAGCAGGCAGAGCGGCAGCTCGGAAGCCTCCGCCCAAGTCACCTCGTCGGCCTCGTCCAACGGCCCGCCGCGCCGGGTCAGCAGGAAGTAGCTCTCCGAATAGAGCGGCACCGACCGCACGTCGGGGATCGGCTCGTTGTCGAGATAGGTGAGGCCGACGTCGATCTCGTAGTCGCGGAGGCCGCGTTCGATCTCGCGGGAGGACCGGGACAGCACCTGGACGGTCGCATGGGGAAAGCGGCTCTCGAACGGCGCCATGATATGCGCGACCACGGGAAGCGCGGTCGGGATCGCGCCGATCCGCGCCTGTCCGGTCAGACCTTCGCGGAGGATACTGAGTTCCTGCTGAAGCCCCTCATGCTCGGCCATCAGCCGCCGCGCGAACTGAAGGATGCGCATCCCCTCGGGCGTCAGCCCATGGAAGCTCTGCCCGCGCTCGACGATCGGCACCTGGAACTCCTCCTCCAGGCGCCGGATGGCATTCGACAGCGTCGGCTGCGAGACGTTGCAGGCGGCCGCGGCCTTCCCGAAATGCCGCTCCCGCGCCAGCGCGACGAGGTAGCTCAGCTTGCGGAGCATCGGTCGACCATCACATGCCCGTTCAAGTTCGGCCCGGAAGAGAACCGTGCCATCCTAGCGACTCCCCTCCCCTGCGACGACACCGCCGAACGCGCTAAGCCCGCGAGCGTTTCGTAAACGAGGTCGCGCGGTAAAGGGACAAGCTCAAGGGATGGTCGATACGACGGAACAGGGTATGGGGACACAGGGCGCGGCCAAGCTGGCGGACGCGGTGCTGGAGCCCTATCGCGGCTACGGGTCGAAGGAAGGGATCGTGCTGCTCGGCCGTCTGTTCCGGGAACCCGGCTTCGGCCGCTCGCTGCCCGCGAACAGCCTGCGGCGTCGCCTCACCGACCTTGTCCGGCGCTCCCTGCGGCGCGGCATCGACCATGTGACGGTCGAAGGCCGCATCCACGGCGCGACCCTCCGCGCCGAAACCGATAGCTCGGGGTATTTCTGCTTTCGCGAGCCGATCCCGCCCGCCCCGTCGGGCGACCCCTGGCACGAATTGAGCCTTTCGGTACCGGCCGCGGGCACCGACGGTCCCACGGCCGTCGGCAAGGTCTTCATCCCGCCCGCAACCGCGCGCTACGTGGTGATCAGCGACATCGACGACACCGTCATGTTCACCGGCGTCGTCAACAAGGCGGCGATGATGTGGCGCCTGTTCATGCGCGGTGCGCGCAGCCGGGTCGCCTTCCCCGGCGTCGCCGCCCTCTACCAGGCGCTTCACGGCGGCATGTCGGGCACGCAAGGGAACCCGATGCTCTACGTCTCCCGCGGACCCTGGGCCATCTACGAGGTGCTGGACGCTTTCTTCAACATGCACCGCATCCCCGTCGGCCCGATCCTGTTCCTCCGCGACTGGGGCCTGACGCTGGAGCATCCCCTGCCCCGCCGTGCCAAGGACCACAAGCTCGCGCTGATCCAGCGCATGCTCGACCTCTATGACACGCTTCCGTTCGTGCTGATCGGCGACAGCGGACAGGAGGACCCGGAGATCTACACCGGGCTGGTGGAGGAACACCCCGAGCGGGTGAAGGCGATCTACATCCGCAATGTGAGCCACGATGCCGACCGGCAGGAGGCGATCCACGCCCTGGCCGAGCGGGTCTCGGCGGCCGGCAGCACGCTTCTGCTCGCCTCCGACAGCTATGCCATGGCCGAGCACGCCGCGAAGCACGGCCTGATCCCCGAGGAGGCGCTGGCGAACGTCATGACCGAGAAGGTGGTTCAGGACGACACCCGCCATGGCGGCCGGACACGGACCGTCGACTCGGCAGTCGAGGACGGCGCGGTCGAGGAGGCCCTGGAGTTATCCACCGAAGGGGCCGAGCCCCCCAACGTCGCCGTCGAGTCCGAGCGAGGCGGACCCTCGTGATGCGCTGATCCCTTGCAGCCGCCATCACTGCGGCGCCATGTACGCACTATGCTGGCATGGCTGTTCGCCCCCGAGAGGCGTCGCCGGCGCGCACATCGCCACCGTCTCAAGCGGCTGCGCGCCGAGATCGACGAAGCGCTGGAGACGCTGAGGCCGCTCCGCGACGTCATCGACGCGCTCTACCTGACCGAGCGCAAGCCGCTCTCTTTTCCGTTCGACCTCCATCTCAGGCTCCGGATCGTCCGCATCCTGCGGGCGCTGCCCAGCCGGAACTTCGTTGCGGCGGTGAGCGAGGACAGGGCCATGCGGGCGTTCGTCGGACTCGCCGCCAATGCCGCCCCGGAGGACGCCGCGTTCCTGGAACAGGAGCAGCGGCGGCTGTTCGACACGGTGCTGCCGAACGTCGTTCTCTACTCAGGGCTTCTCGATTCGCCCGCCATCCGCCGGACGGTCGCGCGCGGCGTGCGGCGGGGCTACTGGATCGCCCCTTCGGTGCCGGAACGCGACCGCTACCGCGAGGCATCCGACCGCCTGTTCACCCGCCACCCCGGCTGGCGTCCGGGGCCGCCGCCGCGGCGACGGCCCAGACGGGCCGAAACGCCGAAGCCGGCGATCGTCGCCGCACCGAGGCGAAGCCGGTGGTGGCTGCGGCGGGGAACGGTCCTATGGGGCCTCGTCGGGCTGGTCGCCCTCATCGCGCTCTGGATCAGCGCCACCCTGCCGGCGATCGACGAGATCAAGGAGCTGATCGGACGCCCGAGCGTCGAGGTGACCGTCGCCGACGACGGCGAGGTCCTGCTGAGCGAGCATGTCTACCCGGTGCCGGTCTCGCCCCGCACCCTGCCGCCCTACGTCGTCCGCGCCATCGTCGAGACCGAGGACCGCCGCTTCTACAGCCATCCCGGCTTCGATCCCGTGGGCATCGGGCGCGCGGTGGTCGATCAGGTCCGGACGCTGCTCGGCGACCCGCAGCCGGTGTCGGGCGGCAGCACCATCACCCAGCAGGTCGCCAAGAACATGTTCCTGTCCCGCGACCGCACGATGCTGCGCAAGGTCCGCGAGCTGATCCTCGCCATCAAGCTCGAGATCCTGCTGTCGAAGGAGCAGATCGCCGGGCTCTACATCAACCGCATCTTCTGGGGCGGAAACATCTACGGCATCGAACACGCGGCCCGGCACTATTTCGGCGTGCGCGCCCCCGACCTCAACCTCTACCAGGCGGCGATGCTGGCCGGGATCATCCGGGCGCCGAACTACTACCGCCCCGACCGCTCGATCGCCGCGGCCCACCGCCGCACCCGGCTGGTCCTCGGCATCCTCGCCAATCGCGGCGTCATCGCCCCGGCGGTGATGAAGCAGGCGCTGGCGCAGTGGGCGGGAAAGCCGCTCGCCGCCCTGCGCACCGGCGACCGCGGCATTCCCGCCGTCGAGTACCGCTATTTCGAGGACTGGATCCGGAGCACGGCGCGCGAGATGGCAATCCCGCCGGGCGAGACCCACCGCATCTTCCTCACCTTGGACCCGCTGGTGCAGATCTACGCGCAGCTTGCCGCCGAGCGGCTGATGCGCGAAGGCCGGCGCCGCGACGTCACCGAGGCGGCGGTCGTCGCCATGAGCCCGGACGGCGCCGTCCGCGCCATGGTCGGCGGCAGCGACTACGCCGGCAGCCAGTTCAACCGGGCGGTGCAGGCGCATCGTCCTCCGGCCTCGGCCTTCAAGCCGTTCGTCTATCTGGCGGCGCTGCGCCAGGGCATGACGCCCGAGACCGTGATCGAAGACGCACCGGTCGAGATCGACGGGCGCCCCTGGCCCGCCAATTTCGACCGTCGCTACCATGGCAGGGTGACGCTGACCGAGGCGCTGGCGCAGTCGATGAACGCCGCCACCGTCCGCCTGCTGGATCGGGTCGGGCTGGAGACGGTCGTCTCCGTCGCCCGGCATCTCGGCATCGCTTCGGCCCTGCCGCGGGAACGCAGCCTGGCGCTCGGCGCCGGCGGGGTCACGCCCCTTGAGCTCACGGGCGCCTACGCGGTCTTCGCCAACGAGGGGCTGGCACCCGACATCCACGGCATCGTCGCCGTCCAGGCCCAGACCGGCCGCATCGTCTATCTGCGGGACGACCAGGAGATGCCGGCGCGACTGGTCGAACGCGACGACGTCGCGGCACTGAACGGCATGCTGCGCGAGGCCATGCGCCGCGGCACCGGCCGCGCCGCCGCCTTCGCCCGCCAGGCGGCGGGAAAGACCGGCACCAGCCAGGACAGCCGCGACGCCTGGTTCGTCGGCTACACCGCCGACCTGGTAGCCGGCATCTGGGTCGGCAACGACGACAACGCGCCGATGGCCGGCGTCACCGGCGGCTCGCTTCCCGCCAAGTACTGGAACAACCTGATGGCCAACGTCTATCAGGAACGGACCATGCCGCCACTCCTGGGGGTGGAGCGGTGAGAGAAACGCCCATCGGGCGTCCTACTTAAACGAAACTCAATATTCTGCGCCCAAGTCAAGAAAGCGTTCAAATCCCCTTAGCGTATTGATCAACCGTGCCGCCTGGATATAGTCAGCCTTTCTATTTTTCGCTGCATATTTCTTTACTTTTTCAGACCGCATCACGTTCCGATCGGGGTCGTAGAAGGTCACATTGCGAACGTGCATGGGCTTAAAGAGCGGCGAGTTAAGGATGCCTGCGGGGCCAGACAGCCAACCCTTACGAACTGCCTCGTAAGCATATAGCCAAGTCCAATCAGTCAGAACTCTATCGGCTGATATATCAGCTTCCCACGCCCCCTTGGGTAAGGGCCTTATGCAAAGCTCCAAATCGCCCATTTCGAGCAAAAGAAGTCGTAACGCGCTAGACTGCACGTCCTCAGAAAGGTCCACGACACGTTTTGCCACAAACGGTTGCTTGAGACCACGCACAGTATACAAAAGCCAAATCACCTCAAATAGGGATCCGTTCTCGATATGTCGCTCAGCAAGAGTAATGAATCGGTCAGCTATTCTTCTTTTCGAAAAGCATCCTGTGCTATGATTTATGTTAAGAATAATTCGACAAATGCGATCTAACGAATTGGGCGCCACCGATGCTGCCTTAAGGAGGAAGGCCTCCACTTCTTCTATATCTTCCGCACGAAATCTATGACCTTCTATGATCGAAAGAGCATAATTGAGAACTGGATCGCCTGGCGTCTGAAGTTGAAGACGAATACACAGCGCGAGAAACTCCTTTAACCGCACACCGATCAGTGGTCCACGACGATGCGAAAGAAAAGATGCGATCTCCGATTTCCAGATCACCCCGCTTGACTTCATAGAATGAGTTACACTAGTTTTTGATCCATTTATTTCTAACCCATACTCGCGATAACATCTTACAATAAGACTGAGAATATGCTCTGCCCTTTCAAGAGATGGAACTCCGACTACCCAGTCATCCTGAAGCCTGTCGACACTTCTAAGCGCTATGTCTTTGAATTTAGCATCTCCATTTGAAATTTTCTCTAAAAAATCCGAGTCAATCCTGGAAGACACCACCTCCGCCAAAATTCGTGATGTTTCTGGACCTATAGGAATCCCGACGGTTTGATTTCGGTTGCAGCTCCTTACTAAAATATCAAGCCTATCAGCCAGAGAACCTTCGTACGATTTAATATTTTCCTTTACATTGTCCTTACCATAAGCTGCCCAACCTAATGAATGAGTGTATATACTTGGATAAAATCGAGTAATATCAGTTTTTACTAGCCAGTCAGATGTTGCTTCTATGAAGCTGACTTTTGCTCTGTGCATAGGGAAGTTGATTCCCTTAATCGCTCGATCATAGGCACCGGATACGACGATTTCATCTTCCGAGAAGGTCTGTCGCGATAGCCATTTCTGAACGATCTGCCAGTTAGCCGCGATCTCTCGAGCAAGAAGTGCTTGTGGGACTGGATGCGTTATATGAACGTTTCTCCGCTCATAAAGACCTTTTGGTTTTGAAATGGTCTCCGGCTCCGCTGTAGGTACCTTCTTAAATCCTTTCTTCCCCCTAAACTTTACTCCTTGGACTTTTGGGAAGTCTGAACCATTCCTGATCTTAAAAACACCGGATTTCTCCCAATCATCCAATATAGAATTAGCTTCTCTTCCGAATTCAATTGTAGTAAATACAGACGGCATTTCCTTTGGGAAGTACCCTTTTCCGAGAAGATTTTGCATAATAAAATCAGAAAGTATTTTCATTGCTTCGGCTCCTATCGTAATATAAACTGTCGTTTAATGTTATAACTTGAATAAGTACAGCAACTGATTCTTGTTACCTGCGGTTTGCACGCCGAACAAAAGACGAAACTGCAATGGAAACGGCCGGTGGATTTCCGCTTGCGCGGGAATGACTAGTGCGGCCACGAGATATGAACGTCGCAGCAGTCTTAACGGCGCATGTATTTCAGCTCAGCAGCCGTGCCAGATACTCCCCATACCCAGACTTCTTGAGGCCCTCCGCCAGACGCTTTAGGGCCACGTCGTCGATGAAGCCCATGCGCCACGCGACCTCTTCGGGACAGGCGATCTTGAGGCCCTGGCGCGCTTCGACCACCGCGACGAACTGGGCCGCTTCCAGGAGGGCGTCGTGGGTGCCGGTGTCGAGCCATGCGGCGCCGCGCCCCAACTGCTCGACCCTTAAGCTCCCCCGCGCGAGATAGGCGCGGTTGACGTCGGTGATCTCCAACTCGCCGCGCGCAGAGGGAGCGAGGTTACGGGCGATCTCGACGACGTCGGAGTCGTAGAAATAGAGGCCGGTGACGGCATAGCTCGACTTCGGCTTGGCCGGCTTTTCCTCGATGTCGACGGCGCGGCCCTCGGCGTCGAAGCTGACGACGCCGTAACGTTCCGGGTCGCTCACCCAGTAGGCGAAGACGGTGGCGCCGGGTCCGGCTGCCGCCGCCCGCTGCAGACGCTCCGCCAGCCCGAACGAGAAGAAGACGTTGTCGCCCAGGATCAGGGCGACGGGGTCGCCGCCAATGAAGTCCTCCGCGACCAGGAAGGCGTCGGCGATGCCGCGCGGGCGGTCCTGGGTGGCGAAGGAAAGGCGGATTCCCCACTGGCCGCCATCGCCCAGAAGGCGCTCGAACAGCGGGCGGTCATGGGGGGTGGTGATGACCAGGATGTCGCGAATGCCGGCCAGCATCAGAGTCGCCAGGGGATAGTAGATCATCGGCTTGTCGTAGACCGGCAGCAGCTGCTTGCTCACCCCCTGGGTCACGGGGTAGAGCCGCGTGCCGTCGCCGCCCGCCAGAATGATCCCCTTCCCCACTGCCGCCATCCCGATTGCCTCTCGCGTCACGAAGTCCGCATAACCGCCGGCAAACCTGATAGAAAATCTTTTCCAGGCCCGCATGGCGACGGCGGAGAGCATACGCTGCCCGCCATCGGCGGGCAGCGCAACTGCGGGGTCGGGGGACCGTGCTCGAAATCGAGGCTCTCACCATACCGGATGTGAAGCTCCTGCTGCCGAAGCGCTTCGGCGATTCGCGCGGCTTCATGTCGGAAACCTTCCATGCCGTCCGGTTCGCGGAGGCCGGGATCACCCTGGACTTCCTTCAGGAGAACCACTCGCGGTCCGAAGCGGCGGGGACGGTTCGCGGCCTTCACTTCCAGGCCGCCCCGGCCGCCCAGGCCAAGCTGGTGCGGGTTCTGAAGGGCGCCATCCTCGATATCGTCGTCGATATCCGCCGGGCCTCGCCCTATTACGGCCAACACGTCACGGTGGAGCTCAGCGCCGAGAACTGGCGACAGCTCTATATCCCGGCCGGTTTCGCCCACGGCTTCTGCACCCTCGAACGCGATACCGAGGTTCTCTATAAGGTCGACGCCCCCTACCGCCCCGATCTCGAAGGCGGGATCTACTGGGCCGACCCCGATCTCGGGATCGAATGGCCGGTGCCGGAGTCGGGGGCGATCCTGTCGGAGAAGGACCAGCGGCTGGCTCTGTGGGCCGATTTCGAAAGCCCCTTCTGAGCGATGACGGGGAAGCCGGCACCGCGACGCATCCTGGTCACCGGCGGAGCCGGCTTCATCGGTTCGGCCGTCGTCCGCCAACTGATCGCCGAGACCGAGGACACCGTCCTCAATCTCGACAAGCTGACCTACGCCGCCAACCTGGACTCGGTCGCCTCTGTCGCGGAAAGCCCGCGCTATCAGTTCCGTCAGGGTGACATCGGCGACCGGGCGATGCTCGACGCGCTGTTCGCCGCGTTCGAGCCCGACGCGGTGATCCATCTCGCCGCCGAGACCCATGTCGACCGCTCGATCGACGACCCCTCGCCCTTCATCGCCACCAATGTCGAAGGCACGGCGACCCTTCTCAGGGCGGCCCGCGCCTATCTCGCCGGGCGGACCTGCGACCGGTTCCGCTTCCTCCACATCTCGACCGACGAAGTGTTCGGCGCCCTGGGCGCCGAGGGCCGGTTCGACGAGACGACCCCCTACGCCCCGCGCTCGCCCTATGCGGCGTCCAAGGCCGCCTCGGACCACCTCGTGCGCGCATGGCACCACACTTATGGCCTGCCGGCCTTGATCACCAACTGCTCGAACAATTTCGGGCCCTACCAGTTTCCGGAGAAGCTGATCCCGCTGATGATCCTGAAGGCGCGTGCAGGCGCCGAACTCCCGGTTTATGGAGCAGGCGCGAACGTCCGCGACTGGCTCCATGTCGACGACCACGCGCGCGGCCTTCGGTTAGCGCTCGACACCGGACGGGTCGGCGAGACCTACCTGCTGGGCGGGCGCAACGAGCGCACCAATCTGGCGGTGGTCGAGACCATCTGCGACCTGCTCGACGGCATTGTCGGCCCGCTCCCCGGCGGCGGGTCCCGGCGCGGCCTGATCCGCTTCGTCGCCGACCGGCCCGGCCACGACTTCCGCTACGCCATCGACCCGGCGAAGGCCGAGCGCGACCTCGGCTGGCGGCCGCGCAACGAATTCGCTGCGGATATGGAAGCGACGGTCAGGTGGTATCTGGACAACGAGGCCTGGTGGAAGCCGATCGCCGCGGCGTCCTATGACGGGCGGCGCCTCGGCCTGGGATAGCGCCCCGCCCGGGATCAGGCGGACTTGGCGGCCGCCAGCCCCTCGTCCATGGCATCGAAGAACGACTGGTCGTAGTGAAGGAGGGCAAGCTCTTCCTTCAACGCGTCCCGCATGGTCTGCCGCTCCTCGACCGAGAAGTGGCGGTAGCCGTCGCCGATGGTGCCGCTGCGGAAGAAGGATGCGCCGAGGTCGGACATCTTGCGCATCTGCTCGATGCCGTGGTCGCCGACGATGGCGTCGAGCGACGCGCGATCGATCTTGATCGACAGGAACGTGCACATGCGCAGCAGCTCGAAAGTCGGCGCCGCCAGCATGTCCTCATAACGGATCAGAAGCTTGGGCAGCTTGGCATCGGCCCAATACTCGGCGTGCAGCCGCCAGTACTCGGTCTGCTCGGCGATGTAGTCGGACCAGGGCTGCGGGTCCTTCTTCTGCACGTCGGTCACATGCTTGTAGCCGGAATAGATCGAATCGAACGGGTTCCGGACGATCCAGATGGCGCTCTCGAAGCCGGCGCTGCTGCGCTCATGGGTCTTGACGACGACGCCCGACTTCCCGCGCGTGAACACCCTGTCCTGATAGAGTGAACCGCTTTCGCGGCCGGACGCGCTTTCGAGGAGCTTGCGAGCCCAGGTATTGCCGCTGCGGGGATAGCTCGCCAGGGCACAGCCGTTGCCGCGCCCCCCTTTGGGGCCTTTGATCGTATCCAAGAGACCCATGCCAGTCCCCTTCCCTCTAAGTTCGCTTCGGCGGTAACGCCACCCGAATGTGCAGTTCCTTCAGTTGCTTTTCCGTTACCGGCGACGGTGCACCCATCAGCAGGTCCTGCGCCTGCTGGTTCATCGGGAACAGGATGACCTCGCGAATGTTGGGCTCCTGCGCCAGCAGCATGACGATGCGGTCGATGCCCGGCGCGATGCCGCCATGGGGCGGGGCCCCGAAATGGAACGCGCGCCACAGGGCGCCGAAGCGCTTCTCGACCTCGTCGGCGCTGTAGCCGGCCATCCCGAACGCCTTGGTCATGATGTCCGGACGATGGTTCCGGATCGCGCCGCTGGAAAGCTCGACCCCATTGCAGACGATGTCGTACTGGAAGGCGAGGATATCGAGCGGGTCCTTGGTCTCCAGCGCCTCCATCCCACCCTGCGGCATCGAGAACGGGTTGTGGCTGAACTGGATGGTGCCGGTGTCCTCGTCGAGTTCGAACATCGGGAAGTCGACCGTCCAGCAGAAGCGGAAGACGTCCTTCTCCAGAAGGTCGAGCACCTTGCCGATCTCGGTCCGCACCTCGCCGCCGAGCTTCGCCGCCGGCGCCGCCTTGTCGCAGACGAAGAAGACGACGTCGCCCGCACCCAGCGCGGTCGCGCTCTTGAGCTGCGCGAGGCGGTCGGCGTCGAGGAACTTGGCGACCGGACCCTTGGCCCCGTCGCCCTCGAAGACGATGTAGCCCAGCCCCGGCGCCCCCAGCGACTGGGCGAAGGCGACCATCTTGTCGAAGAAGCTCCTGGGCTGGCTGCCGGCGCCCTTCACCGGGATCGCCCGCACCACCGCACCGCCTTCCACCGCCCGCGCGAACACCTTGAAATCCGAGCCGCGGAAGATCTCGGTCACGTCCTGCATGACGATGGGGTTGCGGAGGTCGGGCTTGTCCGAGCCGTACTTCACCATCGCGTCGGCATAGGCGATGCGCGGGAAGGGCGGCGGCGTCACCTCCCAGGTCGTGAACTCCTTGAAGACGCCGTAGAGCACCGGTTCGATCGCCGCGAAGACGTCGTCCTGGGTCGCGAACGCCATCTCGACGTCGAGCTGGTAGAACTCGCCCGGCGAGCGGTCGGCGCGGGCGTCCTCGTCGCGAAAGCAGGGGGCGATCTGGAAGTAGCGATCGAACCCCGACATCATGACGAGCTGCTTGAACTGCTGCGGCGCCTGCGGCAGCGCGTAGAACTCGCCCGGATGCAGGCGGCTCGGCACCAGGAAGTCCCGCGCGCCTTCGGGTGAGCTCGAGGTCAGGATCGGCGTCTGAAACTCCATGAAGCCGCTGTCGGTCATCCGCCGGCGGATGCTGGAGATGATCTGCGAGCGGAGCTTCAGGTTCCGCTGCATCTGCTCGCGCCGAAGGTCGAGGAAGCGGAAGCGGAGGCGTGTGTCCTCGGGGAACTCCTGGTCGCCCGCCACTTGAAGCGGCAGGACATCGGCCGGCGATTCCACGACGAACGACTCGATCACCACCTCGATATGGCCGGTGGCGAGGCGCGTGTTGATCGTCTCGGCACTGCGCGCGACGACCTTACCGGTAACGGTGACCACGCTTTCGGGGCGCACAGCCTCCATGGCCGCGAAATGGGCGCTCTCCGATTCGGTCACGCACTGGGTCAGCCCGTAATGGTCGCGGACGTCGAGGAACAGCAGATTGCCGTGATCGCGCTTGCGATGCACCCAGCCGGAGATCCGGACCTCCTCGCCGACATGGTCGAGCGACAGTTCTCCACAGGTATGGGTGCGATAGGCATGCATGTAATGAAGTCCGATGCGCTGAAGCTTGGAAGGATGCGGGCCGCTTGCGGCCATGGCTGTGCTCACAGCCGGCGGGCGCGGATCATAGAGCAAGCGCGGATCAGATGGAATCATCTGATCCGAGGCAAATTCCTCGCCATCAACGCCTCAGTGCATCGGGCTATTCCCGTTCAGGCGCGCAACGCGCTCGCGGGGTTCGAGCGGCAGAAACGGCTCAAACGTGACCGCGCAGCCGGCCCCCTGCCAGCCGTGCTTCAGTCCATGAACGGATGAGCGAGCAGCTTCTCCCCCGGCCGCGGCTCGTCATAGCAGGTGGCATCGCCCAGGGTGCCGTAACAGAACACCGGCGCGGGCGGCTCCTTATAGATCTCGGGTTTGGGATGGCCGGCAAAGACCTTCCACAGGGCGTCCTCCAGCGACCCGGTCTGCTGCGACGTACAGCCGCCCGTCACCAGTATCAGGGCCGTCCCGCCTAACAATCGCCAAGAAGCCAGTCGCCAAGAACGAATCATCCCGCGCATCTCCAACCGCCGGCCCGTCGCACCGGTCACAGCCGCAAATGCAAGAACGCGGCCATCGGCCGGCATCCACGTCTTTCGCAGAAAACCGGGGTTTCCTGCTCCTCGGACGCGTCCCGCACGGCGGACTCCCCGGCAATTTCTGCCAGTGCTGCCGGCTCACCAGTGGGCGAGATAGCCACAGTCCGCCATATCGACCCCACCGCTCAGGCGCCGGTGAAGGCGGCCGGCCTTTCCGACCAGCAGGTGGACGTCCTGTTCGAGCAGAAAGCCATCACGGGCCAGCCGACGTGCCGCCACGAACGTCTGGTCCTGATAGTCGGTGCGGGTTGGGTAGCGTTCGGCGATGGACCGGCGGGGATCACCGCTTTCCTCCCGCGCCGCCTCGTCTGGCGGAAAAGGAAAGAACGATCCCGACCAGCGGGCCAAGGCACCCTCCGCCCCCGCGTCCGCTGCGCGCTGGTTCCAACCGACATAGGTGCCGAGCGGCAGGGCCACCTCGGGCAAGCGAACGCCGCCGAGGGCGTTGCCGTCCTCGTCCGGAAGCGGCACCAACGTCTCGTAGACGGGCCCGAAACCGGGGGGCGGGTTGTCGATGATCCCTTCTGCAGCATAGCGGGGACCGAATTCCAGCCTGGGCGGTTTCAGATTGTGGGCCGGCGCCTCGACCCCGGGGATGTCGGGAAAGGCCGCGTCATATTGTTCGACCGTTCCCAGCGTGCCGTCGGCGAGCGTCGGGTAGACGCTGTCAGGCGGTGCTTCGCCCGCGGTCGCCCAGGCATCCAGTTTCGTCAGCAACCCGCGCAGCAGCGGCCGGTAGTCGACGGGATTGCCGCAGTAGCGATAGATGCCGCGGGTGGGCGCCGTCCGCGGCACGTGCTGGGCGCCGGCCAGGAAATAGAGACGGGCCTTGGTGTCCATCGGCACGTCGGTCACCCCCTCGGTGCCGGCATGGAGGAGCGAGGCCGACCGTCCCCAATATTCGGTCTCGGTGCTGGTATAGAACAGGTACGGCACATGACCCGAGGCGCGGGCCCGCGCCAGCACGTCGCCGCTCTGCCCGGTCACCGGGTCGGTCTTCGGCGTCGTCGCGAAGGGAAAGAAGTCCGCGGGATACTGCAGGTCGTGGTGCTGACTGGGGTGGCGGGTCGTCTGGGCGAAGCGATGGTTGAAGCTGCCCTTGCCGCCGCCGGGCATGTGGATGAAGGCGGCGTCGAACACCGGCCGCCGCGCCTCGTCGACGTGCAGACCCTCGTACAGGATGTGCTGAATCACGCGCGCCGACTGCGAGATACCGAAGGAAATCGCCGTTTCGGGCCGGCCGGCGCCAGCTAAGGGGTTGGCCGCGCCGCCGTTGTCGGCGTCCGCGTACCGGAAGAAGGAGATCGCGTCGCGGATCGCGACCAGACCGAGGCCCACCACCCGCGGATCCTTGGCGGTGTAGACGAGCTCATAGATCATTCCCGGCTGGAAGCCGGCCGGCAGGTAGACATGGGTCGGATCGGGAACCGGCCGGTCATCCTTCATCCGCGCGAACTGCCATTGATCGCGGGGAATGATCTGCCGCTCCGCATACTGGGTCGGCCGTACGGTGAGCACCGCCGCCGGATCGTCGACATCGACGGTCTCGTAGCCGCGGGAGCGGCCCCACGCCACCGGTTCGCTGACGCTGGGGACATCGGCGACGATCTCCGCCGAGACCTTCCCGGTGATCGTCTTGCCGTCATCGGTCGCGATCGGCAGATCGACCTGCATCCGACCATTGCCGGGCAGGACGTCCCAGTTCCATGCGCTCCACAACAGACTGTAGCCGGCATCCAGCAGAAAGCCGTTGCCGGCGTCTTCCTTGGTCGACGGATCGTTCGTGTAGGGAGCATCGTTGAAAAAGGCGAGCATGCCCACATTGCCGCGATTGCCCACTTCGTAGAGCAGGCGGTGGTTGCCCTTCGCCGGATCGGCGGGCATCAGCAGCATGAAATCGGCGGAGAAATGCACCCGTCCCTCGACTTCGCGCGGGGCGTACTCCAAGTCGATGACCGCGACGTTAGCGACATCGTAGGGGTCCACGGCGTAATGCAGCCGACCCCGAATCTTTTCGTAGGCCCCTGCGTCACCGAAGGCCGCACCATCCGCAAACGGCGCGCGCGAGGTGATCTCGATCCGGCTGACTTCCGCCCTGGGGGTACCGCCGACCAGCGTCAGGACGAGCACCGTCAGCGAAAGAATCAGGCTGCCTGAGCGGATCATCGATATCTCCTTGCCGCCGTCCGACCGAGCCGGGATGATGCCCGGAAATAAGAAAGTCATAGCATTTCAGGGAGGATAGAGCATGCGGCTGGTCCAGTTCGAGGGCGAGAACGGCAAGCGTCAGGTCGGACAGGTCGACGAGAACAGCGGCGCTCTGGCGCTCCTCGCGGATGTCGAACGGGTCTACGACTTGGCGATGGAGGCCATCCAAAGCCATCAGGGGCTGGGTGCCCTGGCTGCACGCCGGCGCACGAACGAGATGGTCGATTACGACCGCCTGCTGACCGAAAAACGAGTGTTGCCGCCGCTCGACCACCCCGATCCCGCCCATCTCATCGTCTCCGGCACCGGCCTCAGTCATCTCGGCAGCGCCCAGGCACGCGCGGACATGCATGCCAAGCTCGCCGACGAGGCCGAGCTCACCGATTCGATGAAGATGTTCAAGCGCGGTATCGAAGGCGGCAAGCCTCAGGCAGGCGCGATCGGCGCCCAGCCGGAATGGTTCTACAAGGGCGACGGCACGATCATGGTCGGGGCCGAACGACCACTTGTCAGCCCCGGCTTCGCAATGGACGGCGGCGAGGAAGCCGAGGTCGCCGGCCTCTACGTGGTCGGCGACGACGGCGCCCCATATCGGGTCGGCTTCGCCATCGGCAACGAGTTCGCCGACCATGTGATGGAGCGGCGCAACTATCTCGACCTCGCCCATTCGAAGCTCCGCCAGTGCGGACTGGGGCCGGAACTCCTGACCGGCCCCCTCCCAGACCATGTCGCCGGGACCGTGCGCGTCCGCCGCGGCGATCAGGTGCTATGGTCCGGCGAGTTCCTGAGCGGCGAGTCGAACATGTCCTACACCATCGCCAATCTGGAGCATCACCACTTCAAATATCCGCTGTTCCGACGCTCGGGCGACGCCCATGTCCACTTCTTCGGGGCCGGAATCCTGAGCTTCGGCAAGGTCGAGACCAAGGAAGGTGACGTCTTCGAAGTCGACGTCCCCACTTTCGGCCGCCCCCTCCGCAACCCGCTCAAGGTCGAACCGCCGATCGAAGTGGTAGCGGTGAAGGGGCTGTAGCGGGGGGCGACCCCGCGCGGCATCGCGGGCCCTCCGGCGGCCGGTCCGGAGGACCCATGCCGGCCGCAGGCTCACGCCCCGATGTCGGCCATGGGGACGAAGCCAGGCAGCGCCTCGATCCGCTTCACCCAGGCGACGACGGCCGGATAGGGGTCGAGCGGCACCTCGCCTTCATGCGCTTTGGCGACGTAAGGAAAGCAGGCGAGGTCGGCGATCGTCGGGTGGTCGAGGGCCAGCCAGTCCGCCGTCGCGAGCCGGGTTTCCATCGCCTTCAGCCCGACATGAGCGAGAGCCTGGACCGCGGCGAGATCGCCGGCGCGGCCGAACTTCAGGATCGCGCGGGCCTTCGAGAGGCCATAGAGAAGCTCGTTCTCCGACACCGCCATCCACTGCATGACCTCGGCCATCGGCGCCGGCTCCAGCGGCAGCCAGCGTTCGTCGCCGTAGCGGCGGGCGAGATAGACCAGGATCGCCTGGGAGTCCCAGACCACCAGCCCATCATCGTCGAGGGTCGGTATCTGGCCACGGGGATTGAGGGCCAGGAACTCGGGCGACTTGGTGTCCATCCCCGTCGATCCCGCCGGTATGGCCTCCCATTCCAGCCCCAGCATCGACAAGAGCAGGCGCACCTTATGGCAGTTTCCGGACCGCGCGCCGTCGTAAAGCTTCATCGTGACCTCCCTGATCGGATGCGCGTCCCGAGTGCGGAACGCCCTTCCAGGATAGTCCGATCCCGGTGACGGCTCGACGACGCAGGGTCGGCCGGACCTTTGAGGGAAGCGCAAAGGTCCGGCCCCCGTTGGCACATCAGGCGATAACGCCGAGCTGCTTGAACAGCCCGTAGATGTCCATCACGTCCCAATGCTCCGCTAGCTGGCCGTCTTCCAGCCGGAAGATGTCGACGGCGGCAATGGCGAACGCCTTCCCGGACGGCGGAATCCCCAGCCATTCGCCGGTCTGCGTGCCTGTATAGGTGCCGTAGGCCCAGACGAGATCGCCTTCGCCCGACAGCATCGACGGTTCATACGCCCAGTCGGGAACCGCCGCGAAAGTCATCGCGAAGAACTCCCGGAAGCCATCCCGCCCCTGCGGCACCAGAGGATTGTGCTGGATGTAGTCGGCCTTCATGTGCCGGTCGATCGGGGAGAAGTCGTGCGCGTTGAAGACGGCATCGCCGACCAGGGCCACGATCTCCTTGTTCCTTGCAGAAACGTCGGCCATCGCCGGCGCGACCCGTCCGAGAATCGGCACCGCCGCCGATGCCAGCACCGCCGTCTTGAGAAAACTCCGCTTGTCCATGATTCCGTCTCCTTGACATGAGCGCTCCGTATGGCCGCTCGACGGAATGGATTTTGGAGACTAGGATGCTTTCCGCAAGAAAGCACCTTTCAGTAATATAGGTACCTTTCAGTAACCATGAACTCGCCGCGCTGGAACCCTTATTCGGCCCATTGCCCGACGCGGGTGGTGCTGGACCGCGTCGCCGACAAATGGACGGTCCTCGTCCTCGGCCTGCTGAGCGACCGGCCGGTCCGCTTCAATCACCTGAGGCGGCAGATCGAAGGCATCTCGCAAAAGATGCTTACGCAGACATTGAGGAACCTGGAGGCCGACGGGCTCGTCACCCGGACGGTCTTCCCCACCGTGCCGGTGACCGTGGAATACGCGCTCACCCCCCTCGGGCTCAGCCTTGCCCGGACCATGGAGCCCGTGCGGCGCTGGGCCGAGGAAAACATCGACGCGATCCTGGAAGCCCGGCGGAAGAATGCCGGCTGACCGACCGGCCGCAGGCCGCCGTTAAGCAGCCGCCGGTTCCGACGCGAAGAGCAGTTCGAGATAGTTGCGGTAGTGGTCGAGCTGATCGGCCACCACATGGGCATCGTTCAGCGTCTTCGAGACGATAAAGGCGCCCTCGAAGATCACGGTGATCATGTCGGCGAGCCCCTCGGCGGTCACCGGCAGGCGCGGCGGCCTCGCGGCCATGATCTCCGCGATCTTGCCGCCGAACCGCTCCCGCCAAGCCGTCATCGCGCCGACGATGACAGCGAGCGTGCGGTCGTCGAACAGCTGCGCCTCGTAGCAGTAGGAGGCGAACAAACAGCCGGGATAAGGCTCGGTCAACTCGGCCGCCGCCTCTCGGAACAGCCCCACGAAGATCAGCACTTGCTGGAGCGGGTCGCGGCTCAACTGCTCCGCCCGCGCCATGTTCTGCTCCAGATGATCGAGGTCCAACGCGGCGTAGCGCTGGACGAGGGCAAAGGCGAGATCGGCCTTGGTTTTGAAGTGATAGAAGAAGGTCCCCTTGGTGACCTTGGCACGCTCGACGATTCCGTCCACAGAGGTGGCCGAGAATCCCTGATCCAGGATCAGTGCTTCGGCGGCATCCATGATGGCCGCCCTGGTGCCGCTGGCATCGCGTGGAATGGTCCGTCTCCCGTTTCGTACGAGTCGCAGTGAACCGATTATACCGTCCGGTCGGTATATTTTCCAGCGTCGCCGCTAACCCCGTCATTCACGCCAGTTTTAGCGGAACTCCGCCTATCGTGATCACGGTCACAAACCTGATGCTTGACTCCCTTCATTCGTTTTTATACTGACTAGTCAGGTAAACAAGATCAAGGGATCGGACGATGAGGATGGAGAACCACTTTGATGAGGACCGGGCCGCCCAGTTCGAGGAACGGCTTGTGGGTATGCTGAATGCCGGAGCGGCCGCACTGATGACTTCGGTCGGCCATCGCACCGGCCTGTTCGACACCATGGCGGAGATGCCACCGGCGACCAGCGAAGAGCTGGCGGACGTGGCGGGGCTCAACGAACGCTATGTGCGGGAGTGGCTGGGCGCGATGCTCGTGTCGGGCGTCGTCGAGTACGCGGCCG
>MDTD01045462.1_pt1 | contig 18962 bp, 25 predicted proteins | sample 811221 | NCBI WGS metagenome assembly MDTD01 (sample SAMN05326646, study PRJNA326480) | marine metagenome | isolation source: seawater | place: Pacific Ocean: South West | collected 2011 | reverse complement strand
GGAGTCCAACGCGGTGGCGTTCGCATTGTTTTCGTGTCTCAGTTTGTTTTTTCAAATTTTGAGGTTTCAGAACGACGATTGAAGCTTAGTTTATTCCGAATCCAAATCAAAGAACGATACGTCATCGTCATCGTCTTCAGACTTCTTCGGCTTGATCTTTTCGAGGAACTCTTGGTGCTCGTCGACGAGCGTCTGCGCGCGGCGTCGCTCGTCTTTCACGATGTCCTTGACGCGCTGGCCCATGAGGTCGAGATCGTCGCGTCTCTGTTTCGTTAAACGTTTTCCAAACTTTTGAAACTCTTTTCTGGTTTTCTTCATTCCACAGACAGTGACATTTCTCGTGCTGGAGGCGGCGGTGATAGTGAACATGGTTTAAGTTAAGCGAAGATTATTCTATCGACACGGATTTCACACCCCCCATCGCGGCCTCGAGCTCGTCCATCGATTTGAAATATCTTTTCAAATCCTTTTGAAAACGCTTAAGTTTCATACGGTCGGGATCGTTGAGGACGATCCAGGCCAGGTTACACTTTGAATACTTTGTGTTCTTCTGGTTCTCGTTCGGCTTTCGTGGCAGGAGTTTTGTCGACCCTTTCTTCTTCGAAGCGGTAACTTTCCTCGGTTCGACGCGTCGAATAAACGAGAGCGCCATGAGCACCGTATCGGCGAGGTCATCCTTCTTTTTTGATTCATTGAATAGAGTGAGCCAATGCTTGTTGACATCACCGTCTTCGAGTAAAAACTCTTCACACCGCACGATAGCGGCGTTCTTGCGCTTCTTATACATTTCTTTGCCCGCACCGACACAGTCCGTGACCTTGTGTTTTGCGTCGTAGATTATGGTCTCGGCGTCGGGACACTTAATAACGAAATACGCGTGCAAAAAATGCTGGACGGACGTCATCTTTTTGTTCTTCCCCGGCTGTTTTTCGATGAGAACCGTCGTCGCGTGTAAGAGCCATGGACGATCGTCCAAGTGCTTCCTGAGCGAGAGGAACAGGCCATCTGAATGTTGCGGCGGCACGCCATCGACGTCCCAGTGTTTTATTTCACATGTGAGCTCGTCGATGGCGCAAATCGCGAGATTACGAATACCTACATCTATGCTCAGCAACATACTACTCATAGACGCTGGTTTAAATTACGCACGAATAGTCGCGTTTATTTGATAAATTTCATGATCGAGTCGACGTCCGCCTGCGTCAGTCCTTTCTGTTCGACGATGCGTTTGACCGATTCATCTATTTCTTCACCTTTTTCGTTTTTTGTGATACCGGCGAACTGCGAACGTCTCGTGTACATCGCGTACACCGCCACCGTGGCGATGAGGGTGATTAGAATGACCCACTCTCGCTTCATCGTACAGTATACATGGATAATTATTTAAGCTTACCTAACGAGGTGGCCATGGATTTCGCTCTGGCGTTAAAGCCACTACCGACATTAGCCATCGATTTACCACCACCACCACCGCCGCCGCCGCCCATCATGCTGGGCGCGACCAACAGGAGAACGCACATGGCCGACGATGCGATCGATACAATACCATGTAACCATGTAACCGCACCGAGAATATCACCAATCGCGTCACCGATGCCTTCGGATTCCTGGTCGTTATATGCTTTGTAGTCGTCCCTGAGTTTGTTGTTCACGTCGCTCGTGGCGATGATTTCGTAGATTTTCTCGGCAGTCTGTTGCGCGACGTACACGATATCAGAATCTTGTCCAAACTTGCACTTCGTCGTCGACGCGATTTCTCCGAGGTCAGCGACGACTTCGGGGTCGGGCGTTTGACCCAACCTCTCCATGACGCGCAGGTACGCCCCGAGCCCCGTCGGGTCGATAACAAGTTTTCCCTCGTCCCCGCCGACTTTGAGCGTTTGATCGACGACGAGCTTTCCTATCTGTTGGTTTAAGAACTCTGAGGTGATTTGTTGTCTAATCTTATCGGTAATGTCGGTGATTGCAGTGTCGAGTTGTTCAGACGATTGGGGGATGAAATTTGCAAATCCCGCCTTCTGTTTACTCGCCTGTTCAGCCTTGGCCTCGAGATCGACCGCGATGTTGTTCGCGAGCGTCGTCGCCTGTTCTTCGGTGAATGTTTGTATGATATTCATGTTGATCGAAGAGTCCTGGACGATTTCTATGTTGCCGTAACACTCAATGTCCCCGACCGAGAGGTTTTGAATCACCACTCCTTCGACTTGTTGTATGTTTTCAGCTTTAGACAGTGCTTCGAACACTGAGTCAAACACCATGGTCGTTTCTTTTCGTCGTTCGATTCGAGCTTGCTGCCCCCCGCCGAGAAGCCCGCCGAGAGCCATCCCGGCGCCCATGGCTGCGAGACCGATACCCCATGCACCCATGGTTATGTAATTAATTGAAATACGGTGAGAAATTTTTCTCGCGCGATTACATACAGAATCAGAATGGCAAACAAAAAGATCACGTACCCACGGGCGATTCTCGTCGTCGCCCTGGTCATCGCGCTCGCCTGGATCGTCAGATCGCACATGAAGAGGCGTGAAAAGTACCAGGCGGAAGCATCTGAATTGAAGAAGCACATCGCGAGCGGTAAAAAAATCGACATCGCGAAAGTCGCCGTCGGCGTCGCGAAGCTCAAACCGAAGGATCGAAGCGAGGTCACGCGCGCGTCCAGGCTCGCCATTAAAAACGATCGAAAGGGTTTGCTCGAGCTCATCGATAAAAATGTTCGTTAGTAAGTAAGAGTCAAGGCGATGGGTCAGCAGCACATCTACTTGGCCGCGTACGGGAACGGTTACGACTACGAGAGAACCCGAGGGTGTTTTCACACACACGACTTTGGAGTGGATGATGCGTGGTACAATGATTGCAAAGGGGACTTTGCGGTCGGAGAACAAAAACCGTGTTCAGGATGTAGAACTCGCATCCGATGCATCCAAGCCTGCGGTGATAACGTGAGGCACACTAAAACCAGGGCTGGCCATCCGTGTAAAGGCGCGACGAGCATCAAGGGAATTCCGATCAATATCACGAATCAGGCAGACGTCGCGGGACTCCGTGATCAGTTCCCCGATAGCGATAAACCCGAAAAGGCACCCGGGGCGTTCGATTGTACGTTTGACATAGACGCCCAGGTTTTGAAAGAGTGGAGCGACGATCCGACGCGAGAGTTATCGCGCGGGTGTGGAAAAAGCGCTTACGAACAGGCACTCTTTGGAGTCGGTGGGACGTGTGAATCGGACACGACGGACGATGCTTTCTGCGCACAGGCTGAAAACTTGGCGAAGATCGTCGACCGCAACGGTGACACGTGTTTCGATAAACTGACGAAACAAACTAACGACGGCGTCGCCGCGCAACTAGGTCGGACCTTTTGCGAGAACAACCCCACACACGAGAAGTGCACGTGCATTAACCTCGCAAAGAATTACAATGGCGGGGGGTACATGGAGTATTGTAAGGCCCATCCGGATCACGCGGGATGTAAGGAGATCAATGAAGAACTCCTGAAATACAAGCTAGCGGGTATCACCAAAAGTTTACACAGCACCATCGGACCCGCAACGTGTTTAATGCCCAACGCGTGCACGGACGATCAATATTTACCGATCAACGGTAAAATCGAGACGTGTCGAAACCAAATCGCTATATGTGACCAGCTAGTGAAATTTGAAGAAGGTGCGAGCGTTTTTGCCATGGGGGACATTTACAAGTCACAAAATTGTGAAATTGAGTTCAATGGACAAAGTTTCAATCAGGCCATTAGAAACGTGTGTCAAGAGGATGAAAACGGTGCGTGCACGCAAGGTGCGCCGCTCAGGGACACCGCGCCGAGATTGGGTGACGGGCAAGTATTCGGTACCGCGGGTGATACCAATCCACCGGATGACGACGACGCGTTCGTCTTCGACGATGAAACCAAAAAGGCGACCGCACTCGGGGTCGGTGGTGTTAGCATCGCATCGGCCTTTTTGTGTGTGTTCGCGTCAATGGCTTTATTTGCAGCGTCTTAGAGAAATGACAATAAAACAATTAACGATGCGATGACGTGTTGTTGGTGGTGTTGTCATGAAATTCATGGTGAATCTCTGGCCATGCCCACGAGACACGATCCTCTCAGGAATAGGTTCACGACGCAAGGCCACTTTTGCTCGTGGTCGTGCATGAAATCGTTCGCGATAGATAAGTTCGGGGTCAATCGAGGGGGGATCGTGTGTGGAAACATCATCATGTACCGCAAAAAGCTCTATGACAAAATAGGTCCGGTCGTCATGGCACCTAACCGTTTCAAACTCAAAATGTTCGGCGGTGAGATGACGATCGAGGAATTCCGTGCGAATGCGTTGCGCGACCACGGTGCGCGGCGCGCGGTCGAAACAACGCCACAGGTCGATCGAGTCGTGCCTATCATTTCACCGAAAGATAGACTATTGGCCAACGAAAAAGCTCCCGAAGAAGAAAAGAGTAAACTCAAATTAAAGCGATCGAAACCGTTGGTGAAAGATCACGCGGATCTAGAGAGCGCTCTAGGACTCATCATTAAACCCAAAAAGTAATGTGATTCTCAGTTTTAAAATCAACGTATGAGTGTTTTGTTTTTAAAATTGAGAGAAGTAATGTAATGTATTTATACTTAATTACGCCGCGAGACACGGGCACATCATTTTCTTCGCCTTCGCGGCCATCGCAATGGCGTCAACCATCGGCGGAACCATGCGTTTGAGCAAAAGCTCGAACTCAGTGTCTTCGTCACCCGCGTCGATCTTAGAGATCAAGTGATTGAGAATGTCGATGACGAGCTTTTTCTTATCAGGGCCGCTCATCTTTTTCAACTTTTGCGCCTGGGCGATCAGGATACCGAGAATGCCCGGGACATCTTCCTTCGTGAGACCGTCGCGGCAGTAACGGCGGTCGATGTCGTTGACGGCCTGGATGAGCGACTTTTGTTCCGCGCTGGAGATGACGAATTGTTGAATGATCGATTCCATGTTTTTTTATACACGTATCATAGAATAAAAATGAAGCTGGACAACGCGATAGTCACCGCAGCGCTCGCCATCGGTGTGTATCAGATGTTTGAATCGTACAAGAATCGTGAAAAGCTCACGCGCGAAAACTTGACGTACATTTCGCTCGGTGCCCTGGCGAGCACGCTCTGGCTCACGCATCAGACGATGAATGGGTCGAACGCCGCCGCCGCGTACACCGCCGTCGGTCTACTCTTTCAATTGTACCTGGCGACTTACATAGTCACTAATACGCCTTAGCCTTTCGTGTTCTGAATAACAAGAATCCGGCGATGAGCATCGCGCACCCATACACCGCCACTCCGATCGCCGCGATTGTTTGCGAGGCCTCCACGTCTTCCCCTTCCTTTTTGCACTTACGCGCGATATCGAGCGCCACCGCGGAACCGATGAGACCCATGACTCCGTAGAACAGGGTCCAAAGCGTCGCGTCTTTATTGAAATATTGACCGAGCAAGAACGCGACCGGAATGGTTATCGCGATCGCCATTGTGTGCGACAGGAGACTTTCGAGTGATTTGTAATGACCACTCTTCTTCGCTTCCTCACACTCCTTAAATTTGGTCATCGTGGAGCCACTGATGATGACGTACCCCGTGGCAAGCAAGATGACCCATAGAATTGCCGGGTAGCCCATCTCGAGGTCGAGTCGCCCTGTTTGGATCTTCGCCACGAGGGGCCCGATGCGATCCGGAGCGTATTGATAGTTGCTGCTCATGTGTATTGTATATAATTACATTCATATTATTTTTTTATTGGATTCCCTGAGCCCGTACGGGATCGCCATCAGAATCTCACGCGGCGTGCGCGGGTTTTGGACGCGACCGTCCGCGGATAACCCGTTTTCACGAAACTTGATGAAATCTTCGCGCGTCGTTTCGGCGTTGTTGTCGTCGTAACAGTGTGAGAAGTTCGTTATCTTGTTCTGCACGAAATCGGCGTCGCCGAAACTCGACATGTGCCAACCCATGTGCGCGATGTATGGAAAACCCCATCGCCTGTCGCGGTAGAATTGCGGGTTCTTCATGCCACCGTAACGCGTCATGACTGTTCCGAACCAAGGTTCACGCGTCTGTAACCATTCGAAACTGTACTCGAACGCGAGCATGTGTGCCGTGAGGGCGTGCACGTTGGGATTCGGTGGGAAATTACCTACGAATTGCAGGTCGGGAATCTCATCGACATCGCCTATCATGACGATGTCGTTAGATTCGAGCGGTGGTTCGATCGCGTCGAGTCCCCTCGAGATACAATTTCTCTGGTGGTGTTCGCGAAGCCATGGATCGCGCCCGCTCGGATTGTCGCGAACGATGACGTGCACGATCTTATCGTTCCATTCGGAGAACTCGTCTCGTCGCTCATCGAAGAGAAGAGGTTTATCGTTACCTCTGAACGTCACGGTCGATTCGACCAGGACAAACTTATCGACTTTCGAGTCGAGGTACTTGAGGCGTTTCTTGAGTACGTCGAACTCGTTGTAAAATGTGAAACAGTCGACGATGCGCGTCATCTCTTTGTTTTAGGGCGCGTCTCTGTTCTAAGCTTGAGTAATAAACCGAGCGCCTCTACCGCGAGGCGTTCATCCCTCGAGAGTCCCGCAAACGTACGCTTCATTTATACACCGTCGCCCGATTCCTCTAAGCTTTCAATGATATGAAATGCAGATGTCCCGAATCCGATGGGATACAGAAGGGAAAAACACATGAGGATCGCTAAGCGCGTCAATTCAATGGGATCGTGTACTCTGTGAGTCATGACGATGACAAAGATGGTCGGTATCATGTACACGTAATGTATGGCCACCAGTATTGGCGTCGCGCGCGTGACGACCATCACACCGAAATACCCACACGCAGCGAATGCGGCGTCCATGACGCGAAACATGGTCGGTTCGCTCATGAGTATGTGCGCCAGTTGCAATACGACGAGGATCGAGATCGCGCGTCGAGCCCACGGGCTGGTGTACTCACGGCGCGTGAGTTGTATGACATGGAGCGTCTGATCCTCGACGTCGACGGTTTCGTCGAACCCTATGCATGGGTACCCGCGAGGGTGCTCTACCAATACGTATCGATTCATCCATGCTACATTGCATGTGTGTGAAACCTCTAAATCTTTATTTACAAGACTATTGTTTTCTCGTGACCGACGACGAGTTCGGGATCGATCGTCACGGGGACGTCGATCTTCGCGAGGTTTTTGCAAAACGCGACGTCTTCGGAGGCGATGTCGATGAGTCGTCCGACCTGTTGCAGATCGACGTGGAAGTACGGGTACCGCAGTCTGTTGAAAACACTCGATCGAACGGCAAAGAAACCCATGCCCGTGTACGCGACCTCAAAAGGTTTTGTCTTCTCACTGAGTATGTCTTCCGTCATGAACTGGAAAGAGCCGTTTTCCTTATAGTACTTCTCGTCCCACGTCTCGACGGTGGCGTACGCGGTCCCGCACGCGAGTCTGTACAGACCGGAAACGACCGGATATTCATGCAGGCACCGCTCGATGAGCGCGCGGACCTGCGTGTGGTGGAAGAAAATGTCCGAATCGATGGTGACCCAAGCGTCGAACGGTTTTCCATCGAATGGTTTTTGGTCGCGCCCGCGGCGAACGTCGAGCCCGAGCGTCTTCATGCGTGCAAAGCTCACGAAACTGCTCGTGCCCGTGCTCAGAAAAATGTCATAGTATTTTCGAAGTTCAACGACGGTCTCCGTGTAGTTGACGAGAAATCGAGAGGAAAAGGAGTCACCGGGGGTGCTTAGAATGACGACTGGCTTTTTAGGTGTGGACATGGTCTCTTGTTACACGTGTCATCTAATCTCTAAGCTCTGCGGCGAGACGCATGTATTCCGCGAATTTAAGCGCGCGATCACTCGATATGTCGGGATATGTTTTACAGAGGGCGCGCATGGCCGCGCCCATCCCCGGCACTTCCGAGTATTTAGGGAAAAAGCCTGAGACGATGAATTCGGGGTCGAGGCGACCGTTCGGGAACCATTCAACGAATGTGCCTGCGTTTGTCCACGGCATTCTTACCATGCATGTCACTATTTCTCTAAGACTTCATGAGTGATGGTCGACGATCTTGCGCGAGATATGGACGAGCGCCTCAATCGATAGTTCTGCCTTCATCATATTGACTTGCGCGCACACAAACTGCACATTGCCTCTGACGTAGCCCTTCCCGGCGTCTATTTGATCCGGGCTGATGTTGAAAGGCCATTTCAACTTTTTCGCACTCGCGTTGAACGTCGGGTGATTCTTGTCGAGCGTGAACGTCATCTCGATCCCGGACAGTGCACATTTCCCTTCTTGAGCGTCGTAAATCGCGAGCCAATCTTCCAATGTCATGTCGAACTGGGATTCGCGACGTTTCGCAGCGTTGAAAAGGATCCTGATGAATACATGCGCACTGGCCGTCTTTGTCGCGTTCTGACACGCTTTGCAATTGGACGATAGCCCATCTGACGCGTCCCGGTGGGTCGTGAAGCACGACGCGGGTTGAAGTTGACCCGCCTTCGCGCACTTTTTATTCGAACAAATTTTGGGTTCGGTCGATCTGGGATTATTGAGCTTCGATCTTCTGGCTCGGTAATACGCGTATTGACACGATTTGCATTCGGCGAGAAGGCGACCACGACGCGTGTTGAAGTTGAAATTCGCGAGAGGTTGGTCGGGCCCACCCTCGTTTTTACAATCGTCGCCTTTCGAACACCGCTTCGTCTCGGGTGGTACGTCTTCCATCTTTTGTTACATGTCGTTATTTCTCTAAGTCCTGTACAGATCTTTCAGGGTGTTCATGACGTCTAAGTACACGGAGTTTGGAACTGTTTCCTTCGCATCGAACATGATTTGTGATATTTTCTCGGCACACGCTCGCCCGCGGCGCTCGGTGGTGTACACGTTTTCGACGACGTACCTATCAGCTTCCGATAAATCTACATCGTACATGCGCCTGAGGAACTCGAAAATATCGTCGCCGAGTGTATCTGTCAAGATGTCCGGAAAATGTTCATCGTACCATTGGAATATCAACGGCGAGTTGAGATCGCCCGCATCGTACAAAATACCCCCGTGGTCGATACACATGTCGTTCTCGCGGATCCAATCCAAAAACTCGATGTCTTCGACGGTGGCAGCGAGCCATGAAAGGAAGCACGTGTCCACGTCGTATCCCTCTATCTGTTGAAGGAATTCGACGACTCGAATGCTCCTTTGACCGCGCGCGGATTGAACGGCGGTACACTCGGGCGATTGAGTCGCACTCAGCATGAGTGACGGCGTCGAGAGCTTTTCACTGAGCTCGGCGATGACTCTCGCGTGCCTGTCCATCGTGATGATTTCGGGCGTGTATTTCCTGAGTTCATCGACGTCGCCGCGTTCGCATAACTGGAGGATGTGGTCTCGAGTGTTCATTCTTTTGATTACAAGCTTGACTTCTCTAAGCCTCGAGAGAGTAGTAGTGTTTACGCATTTTAGATGTCGCAAAATCGGGCGTCCACGGGAGTTTCGGGAACTCTGTGAGCGCGGCTCGGCCCCTGTTGCGGTGCCCGTGCATGTCGGCTTTCGGTAGACGTGCACTTTGTACATAGAGAAGCGCCGTGTCGACCGCGTATTTACGCTTGTGGTGGTTCACGAGCCATACGATCTGACGAAACGCCGTTCGAGTCTTCTGTTGAAGGCAAGCCTTTTCGAGCGTCGTCTTGTAACGGTTTGGACCGCGACCACCGGGGAGTTCGTCGCCGTCGAGGAACGTCGAGTAACAGAGGAAGGCTCGATGGATATCGCCGTGGAAATCCTCTGCGAGAATGCGCTTGGCCTTCGCGCGAACGGCATTGATGTCGTTCAATGGGACGTTTGATTCTTTGAGCAGGGTCGTGTACAATTCGATCGTCGATCTCTTGTAATCGGCCTCGCGGAGCGCATCGATAAAGTCACGGAAGAGTGTGTCGGACATCGTTTGTTTCTTACATTCATGTTGAACTATTCGTCTAAACCTCGGTCAAATAAGCATTTCTATCTTTTCAGCGATGAGTTTAGAGAAAATAACTGGGATCGTGTTTCCGAGATGTTTCCACGCGGTGGTTGAAGATTCGGACAGATGGAAGTCGTCAGGGAATCCCTGGAGCCGTTTCGCCTCGTCGAGCGTGAGTCGGTGTACCTCGCCGTCGACGACGTAGCCGTCCCAATTCTGTTTAGACTCGATGGGGGATCGGCGTCCACCGCACCTGATCGTGTACGCGTACCTCTTTTCATAGTTTCGATCCAGGAGGTCGCGCATCGTCACGTCGCGGTTCTCCCTGTGCGTGAAATCAAGGACGGTCGCGGGATCGTGTGGAATGTCGTCGCGGATGCATAGAAAGAGCACTCGGCGGCGCATCTGAGGCAATCCGTAATCCGACGCCTTCGCGAGCGTGTGGTGCACGACGTATCCCTCCGCTCGAATGGCGTTCGTGATCGTCTCGAATGTGCGCCCACCGTCGTGTTTGAGGAGTCCCGGGACGTTCTCGAGCGCCAATATTTTAGGTTTACGCGCGCGGACGAATCGTATGATCTCGAGAAAGAGCACCCCACGTGCATCGTCGAAGCCGAGGTGTTTTCCCGCGTGCGAAAACGCCTGGCATGGGAACCCCGCGCACAGAATGTCATGTTCCGGAATGTCCTCATCCTTGATTTTGTATATGTCACCGCGCGGTGTCATGCCGTGGTTCTTTTGGTACACGGCGTGCGTCGAAGGGTCTATATCGCTCGCGAGTACGCATTTCCATCCGCGCTCGGCGAATGCCTGGTGAAACGAGCCGAGTCCACAGAATAAATCGACAAAAGTGTACATCCTTCGTTACATTGTAGTATTGAGATGTCTCTAAGCCCGCATCTTACACGGTTCGTGCGCTCGTCGTGGATTCTTTTGTTTACGAGCGTTGACGCGAGCGATATCTTTGAGCTGCTCGGCACAGATGCGCCGTTTGAGCTTGCGCTTCTCAGGCGTGAGTCCATCGGTGGTGCTAGGACCGGATTTGATCGATTTTTTTGCATCGCTCATAGCCACCAGGTAATCACGCGCGATACTCGCGTATGCATCGGCGTCCTCCTGGTTCCATCGAGTCAGTTCGCACGCACGCACTCTTCGCGAATACAATTTTTCCACCTCTTTCGTGCGTTTCGCCTTTGTATTATTATCCGGGTGGTAGAGTTCGACAGTATAATATCCACCACCTTCATGCTTCGATGCACGGTGTCTCCGCATGACTTGTGCGGGCCATTGGACACCGTGTTCCTTCACGAACACGAGTTCGGTAACACAGTATGTCATCGGTTCCACCGCGTCGATAAGTGATGTCGACGCGGTGAAACCGGTTTGGTTTCAGTGTGGCGATTCATGTCGTGAAATTTCATTCAAGTTCGTGTCTGACTTTTTCCCGGTTCGCGAGGTGAAGCTGTTCGACGTCGGCTTTATTTTGACCCGTGTAGGGGGCTGCATAGCCTTCGTCGCACATCCATTTATTCACGTTCGTTTCAACGCCGTCTTCGATGATCCAAATCTCGGCGAGGACGCGACCGAACTTCCCCCGGCTATCAGCTTCCGGGCACCTGAGTTCAATCTCGATGTCGTCCTTTTCGGACTCGACCGCGCGTAGACACCATTGTTTAAGCTTCTTTTTGCTTAACAGCCCGAATTTCTTTTCCTCGAGGTCACGAGTGCGACTCTCAGGCGTGTCAATTCCAAGCAAACGAACGCGCTGGCGAGTACAGACATCAAAGCCGAGATCAATAACGCAATCCACAGTATCACCATCGACGACTTTTTCAATGGCGGAGACGCGGTATTTAAAGTTGCACGGGGATTGACTGTACATTACTTATTTATTAAAGGGGGCTATCCTCTAAGCCGTTGTCTGAAACTGGTTTCTTTCCTTCTGCGCCGAGGATGGATGGTGAGAACTCTTCTTGTACATGCTCCCAAACGTAACCATATGCGGTTTTCAGCTTCCCATTCGCACAGGATGATATATTTGTAAACGCATTTTTGTTTGTTAATTTCAATTCCTCGACCGCGCAGCGACCGTTTGCGTAAATTTTCACACCTCCATTTTTATCAATTGATCTTAGCGGTTTGCTATTCTTGTTGTTGCTTCCGATGTATTTTTTTGCAATTTTACTCGCGGACAATCTTTCTCTTCTTTCGGGAGTCCAATCGGTAACGCTCTTCACCCCGAAGCGATTCTGTGTTTTGAATAGTTTATTTATAAAATATGAATCTTCATGATATGAATCAGGTAAAATGAATTTCGCGTCGGCCAGGTTCCACGTGAGATAGTTTCTCAAATTCATTTGCGTTTTAAATTCCTCGTTGCTCAAATCGTTTTTAGCCAAATTCATGAAAAGTGGAACCACTTGGTATGTGTCCGTATTCCCCGCGGCGACCTTATCACAAGATGCATTAAGAATGTGATTGGCTGTGAATGTAATAATGGGAAACACGTTGTATAAAGCGTCAAGTTTGTTCTGTTGGTGATATAGCGATAAAAATGCTTCCCTGCAATGATGATCCATTGTTGGGTATCTGTCTCGATCTTCGTGCCACAATGTATAGTAAGGAAGGCGCGTGTAGCCGTCTTCAAGCCGGTCGTCTTTTTTCGTATATTTTACACCTGATAAATCCCATACCTTTACCTCACCTTTCAAGAATTTTAATAACTGTTGACGATCACTCAATGGATAATCTTTTAACATGCGATTGCAAAACCAACAACTCGGAACAATGTTATTGAGATGATGACCCAAGCTCGGTTCTTGAGCATCTATTGTCAGTGAATCGGGTTGTGGTCGCCCTTCACACCTTAAAACCATGTCTATGTTGCAATAATGACATTTCATGCTTTTGCATTTATCGACAACATCTTCAGTTTTCAAATTGTATGGTGGTTTTTTCCAATCTGATATTTTAGGACTCACGAAAGCGGACAAATCGGTTTGTTCCTTTCGTTTTCTGTCCTCTGTAGCCTTTGCGTTGTAGCAGTCCTTACTACAGTATGCTCTCTTACCATTTTTTAGCTTCCTAGTATCTCTAGGAACAAAAAGCTTCCCACATTGGCCACATAAGTTATCCACGATATGTATATTCGCGTACAAGTTTTTTGATTCATGGTCTTTATAACAGACGCGTTGGGTGGCATTTATGGGTCCGTTAAAAGTAATCCATAGTGCATCGATGAAATGAATCTGTGGAAGTTTGTACATTTGAAGATGATTTTTTTTGTCGCCATAAACTTTCCTCTTTTTATTTTTGTTATACGCGAAGTCGTATTTTTTTGAAAAATACAAATACGTATCTCCGAATTGTTTCCACTCAGTGTCCGTAAAAACAAAATCGTCGTCGGCTGATACATGTTCCCATCTCCTATCACAACAGGTCTTAGACTTACTGGTACAGCAGGACGAGATGTTTGGTCTTATGTTGGTGTACGTTTTGTATTTCTCGAATGTCAACATGTCATCTTCAGCTTCAGCTACACTCGCGTAAATCTTCTCGTTACCATCTTTGTCGATTGATTTGACTGATTTTGTTGTACGGGTTGCTGAAAGCATGGTTACATTTTATATACACCATTCCTCTAAGCTCTATTTACAAGTGAAATCGCGTCGTGAATCATAATGAGTGTGGTAAGAGCCGCGTTTAGATACCCACGGCCGTATATCTCCTTCTGAACTCTGTAGTATTTCTCTCGGGTCCTGTGATACAGGTCACACGACGCTCTCGACGCCAGGTCAAAGTCAACCCCCTTGAGTTCGTTTTCCTCGCCGTACACAATCTTGCCACCAATAAGACGTATCCCGCGGTCTTTGCGTGCATGCTTCAATGCGCCTATATGCCCATCGTTCCACGACCTATTCTTAATACCATACTTCTTCATGAGGCGGGGCACGTTCTCCAGAACGAACGGTATGTCATCACACTCCTCCTCGTCGCTCGGAACCTCGGTCTCGGCTATGGATTCGTTGTCGTCGTCTTCGAGGGGCATGGGAGGCGACGTCTCGTTGAATTTCCATGCATCGTCGAGGGCGTCGCCCCGGATGCACGTTGTACCACCCGATGACCACAAACACAAAGTTTCGAATAATTTTACGACATCGTCGCGAGTCGCGAATTTAAAGATCTCCGTTCCACCACCGAGGGTGACTTTTTGTTCCGTGAGATGGTTCTTCAGTTTCGTATCCCAGTCATGTTTTTTGTCTTGAGGGTACTTGACGGCCGATATCAATTGCAGCGGTGTCACGTGGTACGTCTGCGCCTCGACTTTACGGCGGTGAAGGCTATCGGTGCGACCAATCTTCACGTATAGGCCATCAGATCTCGACCACGCGTCGACAGTCCACGCGTACATAAAAGTGCTTTCCACCATCCCGCTTACGCCCACCTTCTATCTAATATTGGTGTCATTTCTCTAGGGCGTTTATCTTCATCTGCTGATAACATGGATGGTTGAAATACTTGTCAGGTTTGTTACTGGGAAATAACTCGTCGATAGTGGGCTCAACCCATGCCTAGCTTGCGTTCTTTTAAATAGATCTTTCTTCATTATTATCATCTCGTGGGTGTTGGTCGTGAATGGTGTTTATAAGCCGAGAAGAGGCTTTTGCAGTGTGGTCCATTTGTTCGCATGTCAAGTAATTCTGTTGCAACACGTCCACATGCAATTTCAACTTCTTCGCCTTTGCACGCTCAGTGGATACATAACTGCGACCAAGTAGGCGGACGTTGTGCCATTTCCATTCCGGAGTCTTCACCTTGATTTCAGTGAGTACGTTACCCACAAATGTTGAAGCACATTGATTCTTCTCAAACAAACGAGTATTTCCGTGCCCGATATACGAGCGAATCTTATCACCCAGCACTGCACTCAACTCAAGGCAATCGTCACGCATTCCATATTGCTCGAGTTTACGAGTACGATAACCTCTATACCGCTTCAGCTTGGCGGTATCTTCTGTCACGATGATATATGTACATTTTTCCCGTTGATCTTTAGGTGGATTGAATCTAATATCTTGAAGCTCATTTTTGCGTAGCCGCGCCTCGGCAAACAGATCAATACAGAGAGATTCTTTGCTGTTCTCACCAAATTTATCGCGCGTAAGTTCGCGCAATCTTTCGAATTTCGGTACTGTCCGATCCTCATTTTCGCTCTCGCGACGAATAAAATTCTTCTGCTCAGCGTAGTTTTTTTCCTTCTGAAGCTTTACGTAAGCGTCGTAACCATCACATTTGTGGTCATAAAACGGGGCGAGCTCCAGGGCACAAGATAGCGTCTGAAGATGGCGGTGGATGCGATCCACGCCTTTCCAGTGTTTTTTGGCCGACTGTAAAAGTGAATCCATGTCTTTCGTGAGTATTTTACTAACATCTCTCTCCCAATTCCCATATCTGACAATCATATTATCTCCGTCACCAAAATGCCTGTTTAGTAAGTCATATATGTAGCCCCCGCGCGGTGGTAGCGTTTTTCCAACCCAATTTCCATATGCAATCTTTTTTGTCGAAATACACTCTTTATACGTGTCATTGTAAAAGCACCAATGTAGAAATTTATTCACGGATATTGGACCGTCCACCGAGGGTTCGGGCGGTGTCGATGATGTCCAGTCGTAGTCGGGGTCGGCGTCGTCGAATTTCATTTCAACAATTTCGTTCGCTCTTTCGACCGTGATGCCCGCGTTTTCCATGCGAGTGCGCGATAGGTGTGCACCCGTGGCATAAATGTCGTGAATTGCCTTGTTGCGCAGGTGCAGATTCGTCATTCTCTTATACGCACAGTGCGTCGCTGAGTGACGTGACGGAAGGGCACGCGCGCGCGAATGATAACGTTATCGAAATTAAGTGGTCACCGCGGCGAGTCGTGAATCGTCGAATGGTAAATAAAGTAAATTAAATTAAAACATAAAAAGATAAGTAAAAAGACTCAATTCCAAATTTGGGACCATTTTGAGTTTTCGATGAGGCGGTTTTGAAACACGGGAAGGTTTCGGGTGGACGCCCCGAGGTCTTCGAGCAATCGCTTGATCGGTGGCGATTCGTACGGGAGGTCTTGGCGCACGTGAAGGGTCGCGATGGACTCGAGAACTCCCTCGATTTGTTTATTGGTGAGTTGGAGGTCCATATCGATCGTCCCTTCTTGTCCATTGTAACGTTCAGTCATGGCCTTCAGGTAAAGCTCGTACTCCTTGCACCATGTCGGTGCAAGGTTTTTCTGCATGTCTCTGCAATAGTTCTTTGCGTGTCCAAGCTTTCGGACTTCCATGTTTTGACGGGGTTCATGGAACAATTCCCATATATCACCGAAAATTTTCTTTATTGCGTCAATGTCCTTTCGTGATGTTTCCGGACGAACTGTTACGAGGAGAGCGCCTTTGTGGTCGTGGAGACCAAGAACGGATTCATAATTCCAGCTTGAATGATCTTCGTGTTCGTCGCATAGGGTTTTGAAGATTTCGTTTACTTTCTTGAGTCGTGGACTCGACCCGAAGCCTTCCTTTGATCTGAGTCGTGGTATATCCGCGCGGGGAGTGTTGCCCATCTCTTGTTTTTTAAAGGGGGCTATTCTCTAAGCCGTTCAATTTGGTATCTTAAATCGAGTGATAACATTTTCAATCGCCACCTCTTGTTGAAAAGTCAAAAAACCCTTTTCAAGATACCAAGCCTCTATACCGACGAACACGTCAACGTTAAACCAGGGTTTGTCTCTCGCCCATCGAAGAATTCTGTCAATATCATGATAATCCATATTTTCAACTTACTTACGTCTGTCTAATATTGGTGTCATTTCTCTAAGGCATTGGAGATGAATAAAGGAAAACGGTAAATAAGAAATTGAAACAGGGACGGCTTTCATTTCTATGGGGTATTGTATGTCCTCCGTTTGTGTTCTTCTGAAGTCACGAGTTCCAATTGAGCATGATCTCTGTGAAAGTCATACCAACACTTCGCGAGTTGCCTGTTACGAAATGTTTTATTGAGCTGTGGATCTTGTGCCAATTCTATGTCACCATCTCTCAGTGACTCTGATTCCTTCCACCGGTTGAATAGGTTTTCAAATGACACGTTCGCGTGATCCACCTCGTACTCGAAACCATTAGCTCGACTCTTCTTGAGATCTAAAACCTGTTCAAGTATCTCAAACCGAGCTGCCTTTCTCACATTACCGGGATGTTGATCGATTTTGGACTTCGAAAATAATTTGTTAGCGCTGAGATTATCTATTGATCCGTCTTCGTACAAAATGTATAAGCAATTGTATTGAGTACCGCAGCTGTCTTTTCCGACGATCACGTCACGGATCGGTTTTTTCATTTTCGAACCATTCTTAAATGTTGGGAGGCGATCATATATGGCCTCTAAAATTTCACCTTTCACAACGGACTCCGGTGGTATGAGACGTTTAGACTTGACACACGCGTCTAGTTCACGCAGGGTCATGTCACTCGTCGGATGATTCTTTATCCTTTCCAATATCGATCGCATTTATCGAATGAGGGTGTGGTCGCGTGCGTCGCTGAGTGACGCGACGGAAGGGTACGCGCATGCGAATGATAACGTTATCGAAATTAAGTGAGCACCACGGCGAGTCGTGAATCGTCGAATGGTAAATAAAGTAAATTTAACATTAAAACATTTGGGGTCATATTCCTTTATACGCCTTACCCATCTCGTTTGCGATCACCAAATAATCACCCTCTGGAATCCGTTCTTTCACGGTGTCTAATCTTTCCATTGCGCGCTTCATATGATCTCTGGCCGGCGATGCGCATCGCTTAAGAAGCCATAGTTCGACTTTAAGCCGGTTGCGCTCGTCCCACTTTATCCAAGAAGCCGGGGTTGATGATCCCATGGGATGCTCCCAATAATCATCATCAAGCTCGCGCCTGATTTCCGAAAACATTATTTGGTTTCCCCCTTCATAAGTCCACCATAAATACTCACCAATACGATGATTTGCTTCACAGAGGTAATCCAAAGTTCGCATGGCCCCCTTGCGTGCAGCGAACCTGACCGCACTAAGATAAACCATTCCTACGCGCCCTCTACCGAACAGCCCTTCGCAAAATTCAAAGGCTTCGTTAACTAGTGCGTACTCAGAACACAAGATCCATCTTTCGTCCGTAACCTCATTACCACCATCTATCCATTCCCCAATATCGAAATCGAAACAATCAGAAAACCATGTACTTATCGCTTCTTCATACAACCAGTCCGCAAACGCCAACGCGACTGAAGCGCTCGAGTGTGGGTCGCCACGGTTGCAAATAGTCCCGTGTTCTCCGAGGGCGACTATCATGTCCAGGTACACGTCTAGAATGTCGACGTGCCAACCTCGCTCACACACGGTTTCGAGCAGATCGACGCGACAATTAGATGCAGCGCATATCATCACCTCTCTTTTCGTCACGCCCTTCTCAACGAGCAAATCTATTACCTCGAGGGCGGCCACCCCCTTACGAACACACGCGGTAAGAAAGCTCACGTCTTTATCATCGCGTGAACACGTGCCGATCAATTTCGGGTGTATGTCGCGCAAATGGCCGGGGAGTTCGTCGAACTTATCCATCTTGACCATTTCGTGCGCTCTATACATTCGCTCGCGCTGCATGACATACTCGCGAGTGCTCGCGACTTTTGTCAAGTCCATCGCGCGTCGAAGAGTGACGTGACGAAAGGGTACGCGCATGCGAATGATAACGTTATTGAAATTAAGTGGTCACCGCGGCGAGTCGTGAATCGTTATTCTCTAACCCTCGATATAAGATAAATAAGATAAAAACATGATATCTCCATAACGCGACGCACGCCACGGTCGACGAGCGACACGAGAAAGCATGGGAACGGATACCGACGTGCGCGTGAGCATCCGCGATATCCTCGCTCTCAGATCCGAAATCGCTGAGCTCAAGGAGATT